>Ga0265798_10000421_pt1 | contig 73618 bp, 53 predicted proteins | sample P3T30metagenome_FD_192430 | JGI IMG/M metagenome (GOLD analysis project Ga0265798, IMG submission 192430) | Plant litter microbial communities from East Loma Ridge, Irvine, California - P3 T30 | ecosystem: Environmental > Terrestrial > Plant litter > Unclassified | place: USA: California... | reverse complement strand
TAGGGAGGCGGTTAGGGAGGTGTGTGAGGATGGGGATAGTGATGCTGAGACTATGGTGCTTTGAATGTGGTTTTGTGGTGGTTTTTGTATGCTACATGTTAGGTACTAGTCTGAAAGTGAGAAGCGAGATATCGGTTTGGAGTATGCTAGGGTGTTATGACAGAGTATGGCATCGACCAGGTGAGAGTGTAGCTTCCACGCTATATCTTAACTCGCTAGATACCTGCTTCAGAAGGCTCGACCACTGACAGCGCAATACGCCACAAAGAACTTGCGCTTCCATTCGCACTCCTCTCACACAAGATCAGGCGCCACATCCCAATCGCTCCCTCCACCCTAAAACACCCCAATTTTCTCTACTACATCTCTACCCAACCAGCCCCACCACCTCCTCCGGCCATCTCGCCAAAACCATCGCATTCCCCGGCACCATACCCGGCTGCGGACTCAAAATCCGACATCTCCTCTTCCCCTCATCGACCTCGGAAACGTAAATATACCCGACGATGCTAGCGTCGCGGATGACTTCCTGGCGCTCGGTCGGCGCGGCGGTGGTGATTGCCAGCAGGGCGTTTTGGAGCGTGGATGCAGAGGGCGGGATGCGTGTGTAGAGGGAGGTTAGGGGCGGGGATAGGGGGTCGTAGTCGTGGGTGCGGTTGAGGGCAGGGGTGGAGTCTGTGGGGAGTTAGTTTGGGGTTCAGATGATATTAAAGTGGATTGGAAGTTGTAGTAATTGTAATTACCATCGCTTAATTGGAAGACATGCAAATCGGCATAGTCGCACGACTGACTACTCGGCGCCAGCGTGTTCTCGCCATGGCCGAAGAAGTACTCTCGTATTTGGGCGTGTCGGAGGGCTTTCATGTACTCTTCTGAGCGGGGCACGCAGCCGCCGGACTTGTCGATGCGGAGAATATGGACGGCTTCGGAGGGGTCGCGGTTGGCGTACTTGCGGCTGAGCTCAGAGTATAGTCGTTCGGAGCCCAGGCAGATGAGGATGTTGACTGTTGTGAGTTAGTCGATCTGATCAAACATCGATGAATGTACGAAGGGAAACTGCTGCGACTGGGAAGGAGGAGGGTGGAGGGATCGTTCGCGACAGCTGTGTATAGTTGTTCGTAGGCTTGCAGGGCAGGGGGAGTATTGGAGGCAGAAAGCTGCAATTCAAGACATCACACGCACCAGAGAATTCAGACACAATATGTTCTATGTTCTCGTAAACGCCATTCCTCCCCTGACTGATGGCGCCCGAGCTATCGATGATGAAGCCAGCCTGCTTGCTCAAAGTGTCCACCTCCAGCCGGCTCATGACAGCCAGCGCCATTCGCGTCACTAGCGGCTTGAATACCTTACCCTCCTCCGGGTCTCTCAGACCGTAGTGATACACCAATGGCATCTTCACGGGTATGAGGCTAGGTCCCGAGATTGGACTGCTGCCCCAGCCCTCCTCGATGTCCACAATGGATGAGTATACGGCGGCTGAGAAGGATCCCGGTGGACTGAGCATGCCTTCTGTCGGGTCTAGGTTGATGACCATGGGCTGTCGGCCGCATTTTGCTGCATATGCAGTCAAGGTCTTTGCGAGCGAGGTCTTGCCTGAGTTCTCGGGGCCCACTATGAGTACACGCGGACCCATCTCTGTGCTGCCGCCAGCCGCGCTCCCGTCTCTTAACGATTCCAAAGCGAAGTGGAGATTAGCACAGCTAAGCATAGGCGTCTCTTCAGCAACGTAGTCCGACTCGACGTCGCCGCCAACCTCGAGGGTGCAACCATGCCATGTGAATACAGCGCCTTTTGTGCCTTGGAAGGTGTACGTTGCTAGAGGCGCCAGTTCGGTGCCAAAGAACTCTGCGGTGCCTGTCTGGAGCTTGATGGTGAGGGTGCGGGCAAAGGCGACCTCAAAGCGGTATTCGGTGTTTGCGGCAAGCTCTTTCGTCCGCGTGACGACGGTCGCAGGAGCGTTTACTGTATCTGCGGCTTGCGGGGCCAGATTGAGGCCGGGTAGAGATATCATGTTGACGCGACCACGGGTGGATAGACACTTGGAGACGTTGCTCGCAGGTCGTATGGGGCGGTAGCCGAGTGGTGAACAGGGCCTGGTAGGAAGTACTGGCGAGGTTAGTGTTAGTACTGACAGACAAACGTAGTGGTCAGTATGGCGAGGGCTGAAAGTTGGGTGTGATGAGCGGATATGAAAGAGCGACGAGGAATGCGCGAAGTGCGGACAGCTGCGGCCGGAACGCGCTCTCATTGGCCGAATGTCGGGCGCTACTGAGTGCAGGCTTCAACACGAAGACAGCAGAGAAGTTGGTACAATGCATCCAAGAAGTTAAGACACGCTGTTAGAAGGTTTCTAATCATTTCAGACGTATCATAGCGCCTCGAATGCCTTGTTATGAAGCCGCCGTCGCCATGCATTCTTGTCGAAAGGTCTCGCGGGGCTATCTCGAACCACCTGTGCTTCGCGAACCTCGAACACTATCCGTCCTCCTGACACATCAGATACAAGACCATCCATCTGAACAGGCCAAAGGCGCCATTCTAATTGACGTCGCCTCCAGAGGAATGCTAGGCTTCACTTGAACGACACCCTCCTCATTTGCTTGGTCATTCCTCGCTTTCTGCTGCTTCAAGCGCGTGGCCAGTACTTGTCGTTGCCCTCCGCCAGCATCAATTCGTCGTGTCTAATTTAGGCACACAATTCACCATGAGATCTTTCACAGCTCCAATTGTGGCTGGACTGCTGCTGTCCTCGGGCTGTGTAGCTGACCTCAATACTGGCGAACAAGATCCTCTCAATGCGAACATCGACCCAACAAAGTACAAGGCGGCATGCCCAGACTACAAGAGCTACTCGATGCGACCGCAGTATGCATGAAACTTAACATCCAATACAATGTCACTGACTATCTGCAGCTTGCCGTATGGCAAAGGCCCGCTTGCGCTACCATTCCAGAGACCGAACAAGTACTGCCGCACGTTTGAGTCGCCGGCCGTCGAGAAGGTCATCGAGCAGATGAATACCAAGCTCGTCGATAAGGATCTCGCACGCCTGTTCGAAAACGCGTTCCCCAATACATTAGACACAACAGTCAGATGGCACGTAGACGACACGGTCAAACAGCACAGGATGGCACAGAAGACTTGGGATGCCGCTGCCTGGAAGGGGCCACAAAGCTTCATTGTCACAGGAGACATCAACGCCGAATGGCTGAGGGACTCTACCAACCAGCTCCAGCAGTACCAGTCACTAGCGAAGAAGGACAAGGAAATCCACCAGCTCATCTTGGGAGCCATCAACACACAAGCTGAGTACATGATCGAGTCGCCATACTGCAACGCCTTTCAGCCACCCGCACCGAGCAATCTCGACCCTACATTTCAAGGCGACGGCGACAACGTCCACCCCGCCTACGAGCAGTCCTTCGTCTTCGAATGCAAGTACGAACTCGACTCCCTCGCACACTTCCTCTCCCTCTCCAACCAATTCCACAACCACACCGGCTCCACCGCTTTCGTCACTCCCCGCTGGCTTCTCGCTCTCGACACCCTCCTCGACGTCCTCGCTGAGCAATCGAAAGGCACATTCAACCCCGACACCGGCTCCCACGTGCCCAACAAGTACACCTTCCAGCGCCAAACCAATCTCGGCACCGAGACACTCAGCCTCAGCGGCATTGGAAATCCATTGAACAGCGGCACGGGTCTCGTTCGCAGCGCCTTCCGCCCCAGCGACGACGCAACGATACTCGGCTTTTTCATCCCTGCGAACGCTATGTTGAGTGTCGAACTCAAGCGCACCGCCGCAATGCTCACCTCCCTCAAGAAACACGCCACAGTCGCCAAAACCGCGCAAAACTACGCCGACGCCATCGAAAAAGGCATCATGGAACACGCCGTCGTCAAGCATAAAGTCTACGGCGACGTCTTCGCCTTCGAAGTCGACGGCTACGGCTCACACATCCTCATGGACGACGCGAACTTGCCTTCCTTACTCGCCCTACCCTTACTTGGCTTCGTACCCGCCACGGACCCAATATACATCAACACGCGCAAAATGATCCTCTCAAAAGCCGGAAACCCATACTACCTCACGGGCTCCGACTTCAGCGGCATCGGCGGCCCACACGTCGGTCTGAGTTCCGCATGGCCCATGAGCGTCCTCGTGCAAGCCATGACGAGCGACGACGACGCGGAAATCATGCGCTGTCTGGGCGCGGTGAAGAATGTGAGTCGGAATGGGCTTGTGCATGAGAGTGTGAATGTCGAGTATGGGCGCACGTATACGCGTAGTTGGTTTGCGTGGGCGAATAGCGTGTTTGCGCAGACGGTGCTGGATTTGGCGGGGAGGAAGCCGCATTTGGTGTTTGGGGAGGGGGCGGAGGCGTGGGTGCTTTGAGGGGGGCGGGGGAGTAGGGTGGTGGAATGAGACTGGATCTGTTATAGCTTGTTGTTATGGGGCGAGTTTGCGCTCGTATATGCGCCAGGACGGTGTAGAAATGACTTATGTTGCAGCTTACTCTTGTCCGAGGTGAAACTCCTTCAGCGTATGTTATCACCTACGAGTGAAAATCTAAGTACGTCTTCGGAGCGCGCCGTCGAATTACAACGCGTTGATCTGCGTGACAAACTATACTCGTAGCCATCATTGCGCTACTTCCGCCTAACAAATACCCCAGCATTCTTTGCTCGTTATGTTCCAGCCCGTGGTGTGGAAATAGCAATCAAGTGTGAATGACCGTTGCATTATCGCCTCCTCTCTCCGCTACATATTTACATATTCTACATTACGAACTGGCGCCTCGTCTCAGTATACATACCCAAGCTCTGCACTGAAATCCAAGTGCTCCACCACATCTCCATCTCTAACTGCCGGCTAATTGCTCAACTCCAACTATGGGTATACAAAAATCAAGAAAAAAAACCAAGCGTACGAATTATACAAACAGAATTACAGAACAAAATGTAGAAGGGGTATTGAAAATAGAAAAAATGGGAAAAGAGACGTGGAGAAGGGGGTATTTCGCTCGTTTTCGTCGCTCGTGATATCGACTCAGATCTCCGTCTCCCTTCTTCGTTCAGCGTGTAAAAGACCGCATATCATCCCGCGACACCGTGCCGCGCAGTCGTTCAGCAGTCCTTTTCCTCGACGCGCTCCTGTGATCTCCGTGTCCTGCGACGACGGCTTCCCAGTCTAGCCTCTCAGACGCCATTTCGGTCAGGACATTGCCCATGACCTGCGCACTAGCCATGAGGCCATGCTGCTCGCCCTCCAGAATGCGCACTTCGCATCTGCGCATCAATTTGCCGAGCCAGCGCACATTGTCGACAGGTACGCGCGTGTCCTTGCTTCCGTGGTGAATGACAACAGGCTTAATGATGTCTTCGTACCGGAAGCCAATGGTCTGCTTGGTCTCGAGGCAGACAATGAGGTCGGTGGCTGGATTGGCGTTGGTCGTTGCGCGGTCCCAGATGGCGAAGGTGAGGCGCTCGTCGTATGCGCGCTGGCGTTCTCGGTCGGCTAGGGAAAGCTCATCGCGTGCGTGTTGTTGCTTTTCGTTGGCTGGCGTGGCGGAGAGAGTTAGGGAACTTGCGTTGGGTAAGACCTGGTCCATGAGCATCATCGACTTGCGATTGTCGTCTTTGAGCGACGGGCGCGGTGATTGCGCGGGCACAGGAACTGGGGCGGAGCTTTTCCGTCGTGCTTTTGAGGAGTTCTTTGGGCCTGAGCGTTGGAGGCTGGCGCTGGTGCCGCTGAGAAAGGTCGAGTTGGCGACTTTGAGAAGTGAAGGAGGAAGGGCGCGGAGGAAGCGCTGTGATCGTGGGAGCTGTTGCGTTGGTGGTGAGTCTTGGCTAATTCCGACTGGTGCCATTTGCGATGGGGGAATCCATGGTGCTAGCAGATGGACTCTTCCACGAATGTGCTGGGGCATGCGCAGAGACGTCGATAGTGCATAGACTGCGCCTGCCGAATGCGCCAATATGGAAAATTTTGTGATCTTCAGAGCTTGACATATCACAAGGATGTCATCTATTAGAATTAGTCGGTTGGACAATCAATGTATTGTAGACACTCACCAGGCCAACTCATTGGCGTCCCGGTCGGATCGACCTGACTCTGTCCAATACCAGGGCGCTCTGGCGTGATCAAGCGCAGCTTCAATGTCGCAGCCAGCTGGTCATAGAAAGCCATTACGTAGCGCGTCAACCCCATCCCTACGCAAACAAACACCACGAAGCCATTGGGATCGCCCACGTCCGAGAACGATATGATCCTCCCCGTTTGTGGATGTCGGATCTTCTGCGACAGGCGTGGCTGATTGAGATAGCTCTCTACTTCAAGATCGATGGCGTCCAAGCTTGCTGTGCGTTCTTCGATCACCGTCTGCGGGAGGTTCTGTACGCCTCCCAGTGCAGCCGCTTCCTTTTTCATCATTTTCTCGTTGTGCGCTTTCTCCGCTTTCGCTGGTAGATCGGGGTGCGACCATCGCTTCTTCGAGAGAGTACGGGTACGCTGCAGCTGGGCACTGTTCGATGCCGACGCTGAGGATGGCAGGATCATGGATTGATGTCGATTTCCAACTTCTTCGCTGGCCGAGCGGAAGGAGGCAGTCCTTGGTATCGAGAAACCGTCGGTCTCACTCGAAGAGTGCGCATGTCCCTTTGAGGTTGCCATGAACGTCGACGTCGTCGCTTTGCGCCCAACGGCAGAACGGCCACCGACCGCTAGAGCAGAATTTGAGCGCTTGATTGAGGGGACACTGGCTTCTTTGCTCGAGCTGGCACTGATGCTAGAGGGCTGAGGCGACGACTTGCGCACGAAGGACCCCACAAGTGGTGTTGGTGGCGAAGCTGCCTCAGCACTCTGAAGGGCAAGGGCGTAATTGATGGGTAGCGGGGTAAGGTCATCGCCGTCGTTTACGGTCAGGCTCCTGGTTCTCGAGTGGCGCAAATTGCGGTTTTGTGTGATGGCCGCCGATTCCGGTTTGAGGTGTCTTGTCTCAGCCCTTTCGGCTAGCTGCTCTTCTGGTTTGTGCACAGCGAATTGTTCATCTGTAATCCCGAGCACTTTGTGCGCCTTAGTTGTATTCCGCACGCGAACTTCCGACGTGCTTGACACAGTTGAAGTGGGGGAGGCCTCAGGACTTGAAATTACTGAAACCTCAGGCTCGCCAGGTGGAGTTCCCCCTGCATCGACGCGCATGGGCTGCTCCCCTGCTAATATGTGCCGCCGCAACTTCTGTTCCTTGAGCACGCGAATTCTCCGCGCAACTTCGGTTTCCTCCTGCTCCAGCTCCTGCAAGAGCTTCTCCTTCCTTGCTGACTCTTCGTCCATCTCCACAACCTCCTCTGGAACAGTCACAGGCTTAGGCGACTCGGTGCGTTTGGTGTCTTTGGTGCGATGTTTCTTGCTTCTCCGCGGAGGGCTTCCAGTGTGCTTCAGGGAGGAGCCGCGCTCTGGTATCGGGCCTGGTGATCTGGGAGAACCAGAACCTCCTTCAGCAGGCCCGTCGACCAGGTTGATGCGCAGGCGCCGAGGACTGGCGCTCCTGTCCATGAAGCGCTGGGCAAATCTAGACGACTCGGCCGGAAATGGCTTGTCGTCTTCTACGGAAGTGGGCTCCTCCTTGATCGTGTCTTCGTACGGGAACAGTGGAACGACAGCCTTTCGCGGCGAGTCGTGCAGTACGTATTCCTCGCTGCTCTGTCCAGGGTGGCGCTTCTTGTCCGTCTCCTTCATGCGCAGCCGCTCTCGCGAGCCCATGTACATCAGGCCCCTGTGGCCCTTTGCGCTGCGCTTGCTCTCAGCGGAGGAGCGCTCACTACTTGCACCGGGTACGTTCGGCAGGCCGGGCTCGATGCTGATGTTGCCAATGCTGGCGGTAGAATGGACCGAGTGGTTGGAGTGAACCGAGGCCTGGCTGCTGCTTTTGCGGCCGAGGTAGTTGCTCAGGGCGTGCTTGTTGTCCTTCTTCTTGGGGGCGGTGACGGAGGAGAAGCCCGAGGGCGGCTTGGAGATGCGGATGACGGGCGGCTCGCAGGCGTCGTCGGGGAAGTCGTCGTTCTGCTCTCTCATGGACGTATTGAAGCTGGGCTGGTCCAAGGAGCTGCCATCGCGCCCCGACACCGAGTTCTTGCGCGACGCCGAATGCACGCTCGTGTTCCGGGACGCCGTCGGCCCGTCTTCGTAGCCGACGAGGAGGTTCTCAAAGTGGTCGTGGGCGGGGATGGAGATGGCCGAGAGCTGGTCGATGAGCGACGAGATGACTGCGGGCGAGGCGGCCTGCGTGTGCACGTAGTTGGGCGAGCGCTTCTTGTGCCGTGAATCATTGGCCGCGGTTTTGGTAGGCGAGCGTGAAGTGCGGCGACGCGGCGCAGATGTAGGTGCAGGTCCAGCTGTCGCGGGCCTGGATGACGGCACCGGAGGGTGTTGTGTTGTCCGCAGGTCCATGTTTGCTCTTTCTCCCACGCCCTGGGCTGCTGTCAGACTCCCTGTCCCGTGGGCGTCGAGCTATGTCACCCGGCAGGTAATATATGCAGTGAGAGCCGATCTGCAGTGGCAGCATGCGGAGAACGACTCGTGGGCATGCGCGCGCGCAACAGCCAAAAAGACACCAAAAAAGAACGACACCAACGGCAGCGTGGCAGAGGTCGCGAGCAGAGGCTCGAGGTTGCCGTTTGATGAGATGAGCAATTGACCGTCGACCAGACGGGTCGCGCAATGGGGCGTGCCTGCGATGATCTGCGGTCCGGCGCTTTTGGCACTCTGCACGTGCTCCCGACCAGCCCGCACTAGGGATCCCTTTCCACTCCTCCTCGCTTCCTACACTCACGCAAACGTCCTCTCTGCAGTTAGAACCAGACTTCCAACAATCATCGCGTCTTGCAGCGAGAGTTCTGTTGCTTGACGTGAAAGCAATGCCGAACCACTGCAGGTCGTACTGTGAACTTTGTCACGACTCAAGCACTTTCATGCAGGCGACTCCACAGGCCCCCACGTCTCCAAGAACCATCGCTCGGGGCCTGCCCCTGAGGACTTGAAACTTTAAACTTCAAGTTGTCGCTGTGGAAGGATCCCTTCTTCCGCCCGGCTATGCAACATCGGAGTATTACCAGCACTGTACGCATATCGCTCCAACCACACGTTCGCAGATGCAGGCTGCATGCAGGTCCATGCATGAGTATGGGTCCATCATGTACGGAAAGTTCACACATGCTCGAACTAGACACATGACGACCAGCTCATGCACAAATCAAACTCCCCTCTTTCCCAAAATGCAAACAAACTTCAAGTCCATACAGCCCAACCAATATCCAAAAGACCACACGCACGCGCCTTCACCAGTACCCAACCCACTAAAATCGCGTATCCGCCCTCCCCGGCTGATCGCTCACGTCAATCTGTCAGACTCGCCATTAGCGCACATGCCCAACGACGCCATTTAGCTTTGGGTCCCAAAGCCCCTTCCAGTAATTGGCAGCATGTACAAGAGCTGAACACACCAAGAGCGCGCTAGATCTTCCTTCCCGAAATGAACATGGACCGCGAATGGAAGGTATGGGTACTAGGGCATTTGTGCTCAATGCGCTGGTCAGGTAGGTAGATCTTGGAGCAGATAACGATGATGAGTTGTTGACGGATTCGTGTTCGGGTCGAAGGTTTGTTTTACGGATGCGATTGTAGAGATGGGTTCAAGGGTATACTTTGGGCCTCGCATCTTTCATGTGAGAATGAAGTAGAAGCGGACTGCATGTGAACATTGCATCTTTCATGTGAGGATAGAGTAGAAGCCGACTGCATGTGACTGCACTACAGACGAGACGAGACGCGATCACCAGGTACAGCAAGCATTCGTATCCATTTCAAATCCACGAAAGACTACCAACACAAGGTCTGAAGCATTTCTGTGCAAGATACACGCCACATTTGGAAAATAAAAGTACAGCCTGTCTACCCTAACAGTATCCTTCGCGGACTTCTAGCTTTACTGAAAACCTTCGAAGATAGACAGGCTACTACATTGCCTTCCGATCAGAAATCCTGACCGCACCCGACCCCCCCTCTCCTCACTTCTTTTTCTCAGTGCCCTCGTAATGATAATCCAATGTAGTCCGAGCCATTATCGGACCAGGAGAGTGCTCCAGCACCCCGTCGTTGTAGCACTACACTGAGCCGATGATGATCTGAGCCTGTGATCATCCGACTGTTGTCGAGAAGTAGGTGCTGACTGAGAAATATGAGAGCTATGCTCGAGAGGTGAATACACCCGCCCAAGCGACTCTGCGAGAGGGACTTTGTGTCTCTCTGCTCAAATGCATGTATTTGAAGGTTCGAACAGTGAATTCACGTGTGAGCAATGACGAGCATCGCATGTTGGGACTATATTCGGGGTATATGGCATCTAAGCACTCTTCCATCCGCTGCCACACACGATGCAACTCACTCATCAGCCTCATGCACCTCCTTCTCCGTCTTATCCAGTAACCCCTTCAGTATCGTCGCCGTACTCCTCATACCCTTCAGAGCATTCTCATCCGGCCCCTGACCGGGCTGCCACGTCGCATGCGCAAAGTCAATCATCTTGACCGCCGCCAGTTTCGGCAGATTATCCTCATCTTCCTCCTCCTCCTCGTCTTCCGGATGTTGGCCCCTAAGTATTTGCTTCGTCTTCGCGTACTCGTCCACGTCGCCCTCGTACACCAACAGTAGACTCGCGCTATACATCCTGCTCTCTTTCTCCTCAAACACCTCGATGATATCCTTGACTTCGCCGAGGAAGAAAGCCAGGACTTCGCGCGCGCGCTCGAGCTCGGGCTGTGTTTTTGACCCGGGGAAGATGTAATGTACGAAGCCGTCATTGATGTCTTTGGCGCTGAATTTGCGCCCGTACATCTTGTTGAAGACCCAGTATCCGCCCTCCTTGTCTTGCTCGACGAACTCTTTCAGGTTTGACGGGACGTCCGGTGCGTCTGTGCCTTTGAACGTGCGCATGCCCGCAATCCTGAAGCCCAGACTCCCACTCGTCGTCTGCGCACTCACGGCGTCTAGTCGCGCGCGCTTTTCAGGCTTCGAGTTCTCGTCCCATAGTTGCGCGCCGAGCTTGAGGTCCAGTACGTTGGGCTTTTTGAAGCCATTTGTAATGTTCTCTAGGACTATGTGCAGTTCGGTGGCGAGCTTCTTGCCGTGTAGGCGCTCGACTGTGCCGTCTGTGGTGAGTATGGTGCCGCTTTCGACTTCTTCGGCGGCCTTGTCGGCGGCGGAGAGGGTCAGCTGGCCCATGTAGGTGGGTAGGTGGGGGGTGAGGTCGGGGTGTGAGGATGCAACGGACTCGTAGAAGGAGATCTCGGCGGCGGTGCAGGGCTTCACGACTACGGCGCCGGTTGGGTCGCTGAGGACGCCATCGCTGGTATTGTAAGTGTTATGCTTCGACATAAGCTCAGCCTGGAGGTACATACTGTCCCGCAGCTGCGTTTCCGAAGCTCTGGAGCGTTGAGGGGTCGAATGTTTTGGTAGACATTGTGGCGGTATATATGTATAGGTGTTGGAAGTGGTCAATCGAGAGTTGTGTTTGTGTCGAGTCGTGGAGGAAGATTGGTGAGCACGAGAAGCTCCAATTGAACCCCCACCGTCAGCTTCAAGACAGGGTCCAGAGCGAGTCAGTCGACTTTGTATGTGAGCGTGGATGACTCGTGCACTATGCTCTACGTCGGACGGCCGAACGTTCTCGTTTTCCTACACGTAAACATGCAATAATGTAAGAGTTGACACTTAGAAACACACAACAATAGATTAGCTAACAAGGTCACGAGGCATACCCAGGTAGTGTCTGATAACCAGATGCCATCTCGACAGTCTACTGCTTCTCAACAATCACGAGCGAAAAAGACAAAATTTCTACTGCATGAATGCCGTGTAAATTCATTGCGAACTGCGATCTTGTAGAAGCTCAAGTTTCATTTGCGCGACAACTTGCCGTTCGCTCGTAGCTCGCAATTCGCACTGTAGTATTAACACACTCCTAGGTCTTCGCGTACATCGACACAGTCCAGCACGATGTACAGAGCATATTGAACCATTCGTTCATTACCGCGGTTCCGTTCCAAACAGCACCGCACAGCTACCGCTATTACCCTTGCGGGTCTTTCGAACAAACGCATCTAATACAGTGTAGGCTTACAGTCGACAAGCTACGGATCGATGGTTAAACAATAGCGTGCACTTCTCAGTGCTTCGGTGAGGGACACGGTCGCAACTGCCGCTCTCAGACCGCAACTTCACCTTGAGAGGCAAGACACGCAAACACAGCCGTCGACTGAGCCCGCTCCTCGCCGACCTCGCTGTACATTAACCTACCGACACCTCGCCTCTTTCTTCTTCCCACCACACAAGCTTCTGCGCTGACTTCAAGTACAGTGCACAGCCATGGCGACAGCAGCTATCCAGCCGATGACGAGCGCATTGGCTTCGAGCCATGCAACTGGCGCGCCTGTCAACACCCCGACCCCACCTCCTCTTGTTCCAGGTGACATCGTGGATCCGCCTAATGGATCAGAGATTCGACGTCAAGTAAGTGACTATGACAGAACTTGAGGCAAGCCGGAAGTACTAACAAGGCAAGGTTGAGTACTACTTCAGTGACGAGAATCTCCCCACCGACCTGCATTTGCTGGAGTGTTGTCGAGGTCGCAAAAACGAACCGGTGTCCATCGGACGCATCAGCGGTTGGGGAAAGATGAAACCTTTCAGGCCTGCACGCAACATCGCAGCAGCCCTGATGTTCAGTTCATCTCTCGAGGTCACGGCGGATAGGAAGAGGGTCAGTCGTAAGGTGCCCTACGCAGGACTCACCATACTGGATGACGAGTTCCCCAATTCGGAGGACGATATCGCCCACGACCCGACCTCGCCCGAGAACCCGTTGTCCCAGGGGGGGCAGAAGAAGAGGAAGAAGAAGAAGAAGAAGAAGAAGCCCGCCACGGATCGTTCGCTGAACCAGGAAAAGCAGCCCAAGAACTTCATGGACAAGCCAACCGGTTTTGAGGCGAGATGGGTCGAACCTCCCGTAACACCCGAAGAGGATGCGAAAAACAAGGAGATCTACGACCCTGAGATCCGCTTCACCCAACGCATCGAGTCGGCGATCCAGATGTTCAAGGAAAAGCGGCGCATGCATGAAATGTATGCTCATGTCTTTAACAAGCTAATGCGCTTCGGAGGGGTAGAGTCGTCTCCGCGTCTATTCCAGGGCAATGACAAGCAAGTCATGAAAACATGGAGCACGGCAGAGAGGATCGAGAACCTGGCGAACCACATGGTGCCTGCCGATCGTGAGGACAACGACAAGTGGGAAGTCGATTTCGTCGCTCTGGCCAAGGCCTTTCTGTGAGTCTCGTTGTAAGGCACACATCTCTCGCGCTGACTGTACTAGCTCATCATGGTACCCGGCCCATTACGGATACGCACCGGAAAAAATCAAGAACGCCTGCCAGGTGCCTCGTTCCTTCTACAACTACCTGCGCTACCACCGGGTTTGCCCGGAGTACGACGATCAGCTCGCTCAGGCCTTGAAGATATGCGACATGGCCGAGGAGGAGCTTCCCAAAGCCCACCAAGCTGGCCTTATTCTTCCAGGTGACTTCAACAAGTCAGCTAGCTCAATCCACGGCGGCGCGTATGCTGGTCTCTACTCTGGTGACCAGTCCTGGGTAAAAGATATGAAGAAAGACGGTATCGATGCCGGCCAAGTTGGTATACGTGATGAGGAGGCCAGGATCAAGTTCGGCGCAGGTGTTGCGATCATGGGCTCCGACGAACAGTATGAGCAGCTGGAAAACAAGAGCCTGACTGTGTTCGAACACTTTGCAGCCAGCCTCGAAGTCATCGACATCATCCTGCCTACTGACGAGACTTGCGAGATGTTCAAAGAACAGGACAAGATCTCCGGTCATAAGATCGGCGCCATCGAGCCTCTCGGCAAGCTCATATGCAAGACCTGGGTCGCTGAGGACTGCGATGAGTGGGACCTGCCCAAGGACAAATACCCTACCGGCAAGCCTCATCGGTCCAGCACTGGCCAGACCTACGAGTTCTGGGTCGAAGAGAGCATTCTCGGGACTTGTTTCAAAGGCTTGAAGATAGACGCGAAGGTCTTGCAGCTTAGCGGCGGTATCACGATCCTGGACGAGGTCCACGAGACTATGTGCAGCTTCTTCACCTGGATTCCCAACGAGCTATGGATGGAGAAGAAGCCGAGGAAAGTGAGGTGGATGAGTAAGCGACTGGCTGGTAGCGATGAGGTCGAGGAGGATCAGGCGAAGATCCAGGAGAAGGCCCAGCAGCTGCTAGACGCTGCGACAAGTTGGACTGCGGAGGGCAAGGGCCAGGAAGACGGCAAGAACCAGGACGGAGACGATGACATGGAAGCAGGTGAGATGTCCGACGATGATTGCGACGACGAAACCTGGTCGGGACCTTGAGAACGTTATCTGCACTCCGGTGCAGTACGTTGTACGAAAGCGCCCGTCCTTTTCGAGTCGTCGACTTTGACATCCAGTGCGTCCTGAAGGTCGACACAACAGATTTGAGAGCTTTCGTACTGATCATGGTCGGCAAAAGTGCTTCCACACCACGTGCGGTATGACTGAATGTTTCCGGCGTTCATGGAGGTATAAGAAGGTCATTTGAGATGTACAACAGTACTCTGCGAATCTAATCAGTCTTTGGCTATCGTTTTGCATCCATTCTGTACGTGATACCTGCTGTGACTGATCGGGGCCTGGTCAAGTAGACAATGTACACCTTGTGCAAGGCTACACCTGCGGGAAGCGGCGCCATCTGTACACCAAAAGGCTTGCTCTTCCGTCTAGTCATTTAGTCTTCAGTTTTCCCCGCGGCATCCCGCTAACAAGATCGGAAGCAAAAGAAATCGCGCACGGAAACTCGCAGCGGGCGCGCCACGGGCAATTAGCTCTCGTCGCCAAGAAACCGCCTCACAGCTCAAAGAAACAACACGTTGTGTATACCTCGCTCAGCACTCGGCGCTCTTAATGTTTGTTTCGGGGCGACACTAACATTTGCTTTCGGCGAGTTCGGGTCCGCCAATGCTTATGACTCTGGAAGGCTGCGTAATGTTGATTTGGCACACGTGACACAGACTGCCAGCATCCGGCGCGGCGGAACTTGGAAAGCGCGAACTCTCTTGCCTTCAAACGGCGAAGCAGCGCGAACACGGCGCACACTCCTGAACAACAACCATTTGGCATCCATCGAATTCTATCGCGCTAGGCTCGATTTCCCCGCATGCGATTGTCTCCAGAACCGGGTAGGATTTGATCGATGATGCCAAAATGCGTGGTTAGGATCCAGCGCTCCGCCGGCTCAAGAAACGCCAAGTCTCTGGGCAGCGGACACACCAGGTTGGCATAAGTAAAACATAATGCCGCGCCCCTCTTAGCAGACGAGGTCTTCTTCTCTCTCCTTCCGCCACTCTTATACAAGCCCCTCCGCCCCGAGCGATGGACGCTGGCACCGTTGCAGTCTGGCCATGATCCGTTGAGCGGACGACGATCTCCAGCGGAACGAACCCACCGAACGAACACTAGTGCAATTCTGAGATATGAGCGGAGGTATCATGGTGGAGTTGCCTAAACGGGCGTTCACTTCATATGGTGAGTTGCGCTGTCGTGGTCAATACTCTATTTGCTATATATTGACCCTTGACTAGCGCAACATAAGAACAAGAACATATTGAACCCTTACATCTACGACCCAAGCGTTGCCCTCGCCATCGTGGGAACCATTCTTTTCTTTCTCATCAGCTTGTACACCGTCTACCAATACATCCGGCATCGATCATGGTTTTTCTGGGCCGCTGTACTAGCAGTCCTGATGCTCACACTCGGACACATGTGCCGGCTCGTCTCCTCGATCGATGAGAACAAGGACATTCCGTTCCTCATTTCCTGGGTCATGATCCTCCTCGCCCCTTCATTTCTGGCCGCGGCGTGCTACACAGCCTTCAGCAGAGTCATCTGGTTCAGCTGCCCAACGTACGCCCTGAACTTCAAAACGCTGTGGTGCTTCCCGCGCTGGATTACGCCTACATTCGTCATTTTCGACCTCTTCTCCTTCTTGATACAGCTTGTCGGCGCATCGCAAATCTCACGCACATACGACCACGACAAGTCGCCCGAGCGCACCATCGAATCCTCGGAACGCAAAGCACTACCCGGCCGCGTCATCTTGATCCTCGGACTAGTCCTGCAGATGATGTGCTTCGTATCCTTCAGCATCATTTCCTGCCGGTACTTCTACATCTCACGAAACTGGCGCGCATACGACCTCGGCGACATGAAGCTCTGGCGCAAGCTCTCGTACACCATCAACATGTCCTCCATCATTATCGCGCTACGAGCCATCTACCGCACCATGGAGATCCCGCACGACCAGGACTACGGCCTCAAGTATCTGCAGTCCCATGAGTGGTGTTTCTGGACCTTCGACGCCGTGCCGATCATGCTCGTGCTGGTCATCTTCGCTATATGGCACCCGGGCCGCTTCTTGCCGCGGACGTACACGGGGCTGAGGCTGGATAAGGGACGGGCGATGAAGGAGAAGGATGAGATTAGTTCGATGAATGGTGGGAACGTGCCGCAAGAGACTGAACTCAAGGAGTTCACGCCCGAGGACTTTGCGAGTGGAGGTGTTGCTGCGGGTCGTGTTTAATGGATATGAATAATGAGCATTCGGTTGGAGTTTATAGGGCGTTTTATTGGGAGATACCACTTAGCATTTACGCGGACAGTTGTTGTGCCCAACTGGCAGAGAATGATCATTCAAACTCGGGTTCGATCTATATTCTTCCAGCGATAGCCTGTTCCTACGTGCTCTCCTCTCATCTACCGTCTCGCCTGCATACTACCGGAAGTTCACTGGAGAAACTCGAAAGATCAGATGACAACTCAATCCGCAATCCAGATCCTTGAGTACCTGATCGGTTCAAGAGTTCCCAAATTCCTCACGGATCTCTTCCGCAATGATGCAGTATCCTCGTACCACTGCAGCGCATTTGACACTCTGCATCCATGCAGTGTCCACCGAGTATGGTAACGTGCGCGTCTCATTCCTTAAAGGAGGAAGCGACCCAGCCTCTCAAGCCACTCCCGTGCTTGCGTAGCAAATTGGCAACACAGGGCACGGAACCCGTCCGTACGCGCTAATTCGGGTGAAAGTGGCAGTATCATTCTATGCAGTATGCGCTCGATTGTGTGAAAGTTGTAGTGTCGCCATCCACATCCGCGTGCTCTCATAAATCCATCGAGTAATGCATCTTCACCTTCTTATTCGCACGATCAGCCGCACGCGTCTGCCACTGCTCACCAGCAATCTCAAAGACCAGCGGCTTCGGCACCTCTTCGCCCTCCTTCGCCGGCATCGACACCTCGAATCTAAACACAGTGTGCTCCTTCGGAATAGCTATAACTCACCAGTCAGATTCTTGAGCACCGACTTACCTTGTATTGCCTAGACTTACCTTTCAGCACGTTCTTGCGCGTGATGATCTCAAATGTGTACTGTGTGTCGCGCACAACTATGCCTTGCAGGCCTACGCGACTCACGCAGCGGCTGCGCACAACGCTGAGGAGCGCGCCGTGCATGTCTGCGCTCGCGAGCATGTGGCCGCTACTCGCTGGTGTGAGATATACAGCTCTACCCGCATCATTCAAGCTGAGTACTTCGCGCATGTATCCTACCCACAGGTTGTGCAGCGGCTCGTATATCGCGTACTTCTGCTGCTCCTTGGGAATGTCGTTGAGGCATAGCTTTCGCTTTTCGGCAGCGGAGAGCGGGCGCGGCTTTTGCTTGCTGCGCTTGCGGGCCTTGTCTTTGCGCTCGTTGAGGGCACGGCGTCGGACGGCGCGGGCAGAGGGTGTGGGTGATGTTGCGCGGATGGGGAGGGTGCGCTTTATGAGGCGCTCGGTGTAGTGGGATTCTGCCGTGTCTGGAGAGAAGGCGCGCTGGAGAAGAGCTTGGCTAAAGGGGAGGGTTTTGGAGTCGCTCATGGTGGGTTGGCCCGGTTGGGTGGGATGGTTTTGCGGTAGATGCGAGGTTTGGACGGGCTGTCGTTGTGCGTGACAATGAAAAGGCCCGAAAAGATCAGCAGAGCAGGGCGACTCGCTTGTCGAGCTGCAGGTCGATCTGCTCTTCGAGATTTGGGCATGAATGTCGTGACTCGTGGGATGGTGGTGAAGAGCTTGAGATAACGAAGACAGCGCGATAAAGTTTAGTGTCATGCACCAAGCCTCAAAGTACCGTGACCTCAGCTTCCTACTTGTCAACCTCGCACAGCCCTTTACCTTATCTATTATTCAACACTCGACAAGTGCTTACAAGTTGAGTACTCACGAATGTTCGAGCCGGGTTCACGTGCAAATCACACACTCCCGAGGCTCTTCAGGAATCACCACGAAGGTGCTTCGTACGAGGCTTCACGCAAGAATAGCCCCTTCGAGGTGCACAGCATCGTCATCGCATGATACTTACACCGTATCTTGACCTCTCAAACTGCCGACGTCTACTAGCAGCCCGTCTACCTGTGCGTCGTTGAGAGAGTGGACCAAGCCAGGTTCAAGGATGATATTTTCATGAGAGCTGCCTGCTCTTTTTGGATCGGATGTGTTTCTTCCCTTCGCCTTGTCTAACCTGGCCGCTCGCATCAACACTATTGCTCAATTCGGTGGCTTTCTACTGGGATGCCTCTGTCGTTTAAGCCTGTCAAACTGCGGAGTTCTCGCCTTGATAGAACCGTGGTGTTGCTGACTCGCATAGCCTCTACATCTTACCCTCATGTCTTTCCTCTGTCGAATTCCGCTTCGAGCGTGCTTCGTTATACAGCTGATATTCACATTTACCTCGGAACTTCAGTGATGCGTTTCAGATTCCGTCGATCCACCATCTGCTTCCCACAGTGTGGTCGCCGACTCCACCCTTGAGCTTTTCACAAGCCTTACCAAACGCACACTAGTGCATAAGAGCTCACTCATTGCCGAGCGGACATTTCGACCCGATCTGGCAAGATTGTTGAGGAAAGTGGACACCAGCCTTACGTGCTCGTCCGTCACACAATTGACGGGCCCTTCCGCGGACTGCCACGCGACTGTCAACAAACGTGGCCGACCGAGCCCGGAACCACAATACCCCAAGTGGACACCGCGGACGGGACGACGGTTGACGGTTGACGGTTGACGGTCATCAAGTCAAGCAGATCTTGGGACCGAAATTGTTCAGCGGCCACCAGACGAGCAAAAAGAGACCAGTTAAACATGAATACATACGGACCGAATACCCCAGAATTTGAAGCCAGGCACATGCAGATATCCCACCGGCTCCCATACCCATGCATGTCGCCAGGGGCACTCGGATCTGCGAACTTAAGGCTTCATCCCTGCCTTGTCACGACCAGGAGCCTGCTGATCGCTGACAATTCTGGTACCCAACATGACTGACTGAGTCGCTTCCTTCACTTTCTTCTGGCATAGCTCAGTTCTACGTGCCGCAACTTGCCCCTGCGTCCTTGCGCAGGATCTAGACATGTAGTCGAAAAGTGCTTATGTCTACCCTTGAAAGGCTTTGTGGATTCCTGACTTGACTTGACTCTCTTCCGCTTTCGCAACTCACATAACAATGTCCTGAATGGTTGCTAGCTCACATATCCACAAATTTCTGGTGAACTACGACTTCAATATTGAGCTTTCACACTAGCAAAGATGGTCGACGTGGACAACAGAGGCCCGGAGCTGCAGGCAGCATGTCGTCCTACGTATGAATAAATGACAAGTAAGTTAGTGCTAATATTTGCGTAGGTATGCTCGACTTTCGTGTCGCTTGCCTTCATTACTACGGTTCTGCGAGTCTACGTCCGTACGCGGATAGTGAAGGCCTTTGGCTTTGATGACGGTTGCATGGTGGTTGCGCTGCTGGTAGGATGATACAATCTCGAAGATATGTAGACACAGCTAACATGGTTTAGGCGCACGTCGGCTTTGCTGTAAGTTGAGACTTGCCAACATGACGGTGGACCATTGTTGACCAACCCCTCAAGACATGTGCCATCGGCGGCATTCACTGGGGAACTGGAAGGCACATGGCCGATCTAAACCAAGAGCAGCAGTACAAGGCAATGAGGGTACGTCGGCTCTCAGGAACTCTCAGACCAATTGCTAATCTGTACCGTAGTATTGGTGGATATGTTACGTCTTTTACTGTCAGTAATTGCCTTGTGCGATCCGCATGTGACCTCTGTACTGACTTTATACTCCGGCATTCAGGTCTTTCTATGATCTTCTCCAAGACATCCATCGGTCTCTTCCTCCTCCGCGTCACGGTGAAACCCATACACAAATGGATTATCTATTGCGCAATGGGGATCACGGTCTTGACTGGCCTGATCTTCTTCTTCGTTACTCTCCTGCAGTGTTCGCCCATCAGCTTCTTCTGGACGCGGTTTACTTTGGATGCGCCTAAAAACGGATCTTGTGTCGACATCAACATTATCATCGCCCTCACTTTCCTGTACTCCGCATGCGCGATCATTTCGGATTTCACGTTCGCTATTCTTCCATTCTTCTTGATCTGGAATTTGAATATGCCGCTCAAAGCGAGGGTCATGCTGATCCCCGTTTTGGGTATGGCTTGCATGTAAGCATTCACGTACCGATGTGGAGTGGAAAGTTACTGACAGTGTGTTTTAGTGCCAGCATAGCAGTCACAGTCCGCCTAGCCTACGTTATGGACTTCCGCAACCCCGACTTCCTCTACGCAACGGTCGATGTCGCAATCTGGAGCGACATCGAACAAGGCCTCGCAATCACAGCCGGAAGTCTCGCGACCCTGCGACCCCTCTACCGCAAACTCTTCTCCTCTTCTGTCGGCTCGTCAGAACCCGGGTCGCGGCCGAACGTGCCGTGGAGTCCGCCAGCGTCTCGTAAGCAGTTTCCTAGCTTCAAGTCGCTGTTGCGGACGGAGAAGGGTGGGGAGGAGGAATATGGCTTGGGAGATTTGCAGCCTGTAAGGTTGAGAGATGATCTGGTCGAAGGCGGGAAGAGTGGAGAGGGAGGGAATGAGAAGAGTGATAAGGGGTTTACGACGTGGGCTGTGACGTCCGCGAAGATGTCGGATGAGGAGTGTAGGGCGGGTGAGATTACGAGGCAGACTGATGTTCATCAGGCGACCGAGTGGCGGAGGTGAAGATCACGTTAGAGCCATCGTTCACGCGTACATTGACTAATTGAGACAATCATTTTCTCTGATGCCCATGTTGGAACTAATGCGCATGGACGTCCAATGCCGCAGCCATCAACTACGGCGGGAATTCGTGATCGATGAAATCAGCAAACCATCTCAGAATGCGAGCCTGGAACCACGAGGTACTGAACAGGTGTACATGCAGAATTTGAACGTGTCTGAAGGAAATAATCATCGCTTCACATTACTGGTTTTCGCTCGCAGGAATGCTTCTACTTGAGCATCGCTTGGTTCGTTTGATGCTGGAGCGGAACGCCCTTGAGCCTGTTGTTGTTCTTCGGAACTGTGCGCCTTTGGTCTCAATGCGAGGCCGTTGACGTGAGCTTGGTCATCGCCTTCCGCCTTCTTCAATTGGCCATTGACTGGAGCTTTGCTATTCTCCACGTCCCTTGCTTCGCTCTTCTCTTCGACTGCTGGTGCGCTATCAGGTACGCTGCTGCTACTGACAGGTGCAATTGCACCCTCTCGTTCTTTCTGGATGCTGTGTCTGTTCGGCGCTGCTTGCCCGATGGGCTTTGCAGTCTTCTCACTGTTCGGTAACAGTTCACCATGGTAAGGCTTATTCGCGTTTTCAATGGCCTCGCGATTCACTTTCCAGATGCCACTAGCTTTGTCCACGATGAAGGACCCCGGATCCACGGCCGACAATTTCGCAAATACCGGGTCCTTCTCCACTCGATCGAAAAACACAGTCTGCCAATGCTTTCCACTTGCCTCCTCTTCTTGACGCATCTGACGCTGACCCTCTTCGAGCCGTGACTTCGCGCTCGCCACGCCCTTCATATCGCCCTTGTGCAACGCAGCGATGACATCTTTCCAGGCATTCCGTGACTCCCATGGATCTTGCTCCGACAGATCTGCTACTTGGACCTTGATAGATTTGAGCTCATGAACGTCGAAATGTTCGATTTCTGTATCAGCTCGGGCATCTTTGAACTCCAATCTTCCGTTCCAGGCTCCGTTGGCTGTGTACAGAATCTCGTTCGGTCGATCTACGTGATACAGCTTTGCGTCGAAATGGTTCTTCTGACCCGTGCCCAGAAAACTCTTCCCATCGAATCTGATGTGCGACACGTATCCATTTGATCCGACGAGGGAGTAGCTACCTGAAAGTTCCGGATATGGCGTTCCTCCCAATATGCCTTTTACTTTGATGTTCGGTACTGGTATGAGGTAGTCTTCGTCCCATTTGTCAAGACGCAACATAGCGAAACCTTTTTGCTTGATGTTCACGTTTCCCGAGAACGTGATCTCCTGCTGGGTGAAGCCTGAGGCACGTACACCATGCTTGTCGTTCCAGAGATAACATGCTGTCACCGGCGGGTGGTGACTGACCTGTTCGGCCACCAACTTGGTTTCTCCAATTTCTTCATCTTTCCAATGACCAAGGAAGATCTCACCCAGGAACGCGTTCAGTGGCTTTTTAACACCGGAATCCTCTGCACGGCCAGCGTATTGTTGGTTCTTGAGGGTGCCAATGAAATACTTTAACACGCTTAAAGCTCTTTTTTCGGGATCGTCTTCCGCAGCTTGCGATATGAACAATGATGGATGATCAGCCCAGTACTGTGGTATCTCGACGGTGGAATTCTCGGCAAGCACGAACGGAGGGGCTGTGATATTCGAAAGATCGCCCGAAATAGTTGCTATAGAGCCAATGAAGTCCCTCAGCGCGGAGCGATTGTTCGCAATTTCGTTCGACATGTTGTAATGATGACCCACGAGCCCGCATACCAATTCACATGGCTGGCCGTAGTTATGGGTACGGAAATGATGACGTCGATGGCGCTATGATCCTGATGCCTCCAGTTGTTCTTGGGAGCTTACGAACCTCATCGAGGCTTCGCGGTTCTGGAATTGAGGCAGTGTTGATGCAATTACCAACCTGATTTCTATCGCAGTTTCAACCGCTGTTGGCTGCATACGTGTTGTGCTGATGATTGATCTGGTTGTGAGAGACTAGTCTTAGCCTAGACTAGACTGACCAGGTCATCTCTCGCCACGCTTCCTCTGTACAACAGCTCTCGGCTAAGAACAACACCGCCTCTTGTAAGATGTCAAGGGAAGCTCCGAGAATATGTTGGCCAATGGCAGTTGCTGCATGGACAGAGCCACCAATGAACGACCGCGAATACCCTCTCCCGATGAGCGGTCAGAGATCGCTGCTCACGACTTATACCATGCCGTACGAAGTAGTACGATCTGGCCAGGTAAATCCTACTGCTGAGCATACGAAGGTGCTCCCTTTGATTGTGTCAACCTTCAGGACACACTAAACGCCAAAGTTGTTAGCTCAATATAGACGACAACCCTCGTACTTCGCGGTGTTCATCCATTTTTTCTACGCTGCAGAAATTGCAATCCGAATATGACGATTCCACGTTCATGGATGTCAATACCGTTGAGCACGCAGGAACCATTGATGCTCCCCCATATTTCTTCTGAGTTATCTAATCAAAGTCCCCACGAAAGATGGGCCTGCATGGTGGCACATGTATGTAGTTAGCATTCACTTGGCAATGCTTCGGGAAACGTTCTAGCGGCTGTGTAAGACCGAATACGGCGTTGACTCCACTGATAAGACGTGCAGCCTACATCTGCTTACAGCGAAGTGGCATAACCAAGCTATCGGGTTTGTAGCTTTCTTGCGATAGAATGCTCCTCGGCGTGTTTGAAAAAGGATCGAGGAGTAATAGCAGGAGATGTGCTGACGTATTGAGAATGAGAGCACGAGATAAGAGATGATGGAGAGAGGTCTTGGTCACAGCGGCACGGCTTAGGGAACTTTTGATAAAGAATATAAGAGGGCGGTCGATGGCCTGCACGGAACGTATATTGACTACATTCAGACCATTTGATCACGACAAGATGAAGACTCCTACACAGCTTCTACAGCTTCTTTCACTTGTCTTGGTGACTTTGGCTTCGCCGATAGATCTCTCAAAGTCCAGTCTCCATACGCTCTTCATCCGCCAAGATGTACAAAGCCCCATCAATGCCTCACTGCCGAACGTCACCGTCTTCGCAACAGGAGGAACCATTGCCTCGCAAGGCTCATCGAACACACAGACCACAGGCTACTCAGTCGGCCTAGGCGTCCAACAACTCGTCAGCGCCGTTCCCGAGATACTGAACGTGAGCAACATTGCAGGTTACCAGATCTCCAATGTAGACTCTGGATCCATCAACCAAACAATCAGTCTCAAGCTGGCTCAGATGATCAACGCAGAGCTAGCAAAAGACACTGTGTCAGGCGTAGTCATCACGCATGGAACCGATACGCTCGAGGAGACAGCCTTCTTCCTCGAAAGCACTGTAAACTCCACCAAGCCCGTCATTCTCGTCGGCGCCATGCGCCCCGCCACCGCCATCTCCGCCGACGGTCCTCTCAACCTCTTCCAGGCCGTTACCCTGGCCGCATCACCCGCTGGCCGCAACCGCGGTACCATGATCGTTCTCAACGACCGCATCGGCTCAGCATTCTACACGACTAAGAACAATGCCAACACGCTCGACACGTTTTCTAGTACTGAGGCAGGTCAACTCGGCGTTTTCATCGATCAAGTCCCGTACTTTTTCTACGCGGCTGCTGAGCCTGTGGGACGCGTGCAATTCGACGTGTCCAATGTCACGGATCTAGCTCAGGTTGACATGTTGTACGCACATCAGGATATCAATCCAGCGCTCTTCAACGCTTCCGCTGATGGCGGTGCGGATGGGATTGTTTATGCTGGCGTAGGCGCAGGTGGAATGTCGAGCGTGGCGCTGCTGAATGCGGAGCGCGTGTTCAACGCAACTGGTATTCCAATTGTAGCGAGTCATAGGAGCAGCGATGGCTTCGTGCCGGATAATGGGGACTTCTTGATCGGAAGTGGGTTTTATAATCCGCAGAAGGCGAGGATTTTGTTGCAGCTTGCGCTTACAACTGGGTATGGATATGAGGAGATTAAGGGGGCGTTTGCGAAGAGCTATCCGATGCCATGAGTATAATGATTGGCGAGATTGATGCAGTGTGTATAGTCAGCAAAAGCGTCTTTACATACTATGTTGAACGGTGCACGGCTCGATGACACACTTTAATCCATGCTCGTATGTGACTAGAGGCAGACTACTGTCTGTTCTTAGTTCTAAGGACTCAATCTCTCCACCTTCCACTCCCCACCCTCCCCCTCCGCCTTCGTATACATCACCCGATCATGCAACCGACTCGGCCTCCCCTGCCAAAACTCCACCACATCCGGAATAAGCCTCAACCCGCCCCAAAACTCCGGCACAGGAATCTTATCCTTCCCCTCAAACCTCTTTTCCACATCCGCAACCCTTTGCTAGAGAGGAGTCAGCTTTGACCTCAGATTCAATTCAGCTCCTTACCTCCAACTCCTCCCTACTCCCAAGCACTTCACTCTGCCGACTCGCCCACGCCCCCAACCTACTCCCCCTAATCCTCGTGTCATAATAAACCTGCGACTCCGCACCCGACAGCCTCTCCACGCGCCCTTCCACCCTCACCTGGCGCTCCATCTCGCGCCAGTAAAACGTCAAGCTAGCATGCGGATTACTCGCAACATCACGTGCCTTGCGCGACGTATCCCAGTTCGAATAAATAACGAAGCCTTTGGCGTCTAGCTCCTTCATGTAGACTACGCGCGCGGAGACACGGCCCGAGGGCAGCGAGGCGGTGGAAAAGGTGACGGTTTCGGGCTGGTAGACGTTTTGGGATGTGGCTTCTTGGAACCAAGCGTGGAATTGGTCGGTGGGGGAGGGGAGCACGTCGGTTATGTTGAGGGCGCCTTTGGTGTATTGGGTTGCGTGGCCCGGGTCGCTGGAGTTGGAGGTTGGGGCGAAGATGCGTTTGGGGGGGGAGGGGGTTGAGGTCGACATGGTGTGAGAGCGACTTGTGGTGGAGTGAAAGCTGTAGTGGGTTGCTGTGAGGTTCGAATGACGGGTTGCTGGATTTGTGATAAGGCGTAGTGTTCTTTTGAGGTAGCTTGGAGTTATCCTTGTTAGCATCGGAATCGGTAGTGAGTCAGGTGAGAGTGGGCTGGGCGCTGTATGGAAGAGTCGAAGCGCGAGCTTGATGACTGGAATTAAGTGCCCGATCTTAGCAAAGTGGGGTGACGTAATCCTTTCTTTAATCGGACCACTTACTTTTCTGAACAATTTGACGCCTCTGGTAATGAGAAGTACCGTACGAGTGTCAGGAGCTTCAGAATGCGAGAGCTTATCGTGATCATGAAGTTGAGTACATGGTAACATCCAACAACTAGGTTCATGGATCATTTCATAGGTATCGCTATCTCAAAAGGGAATTATTTACAGACAAAATCACAATGCTTCCAGGTTTCCCACCAACGCCGGACATGTCATGAACCACCGTAGCAACCAAATGCAAATGTAGCAGATCCTCATCAACGCTCATGGCTTTATCTCTTATCCTTACTCTCCGTCTGACTCCTCTTCCGCAGTCTGTCTATTTGTTAGCTTCACCATAATCAATACTTTGCGAGGTATCACTTACGTTGTCGTGGAAATTTGTGCCATGTGTAGTCTCGTTGATGTACCCCTTCCGAATCACGAAGTCACCGAAGTGCTCGCCCTCATTGCGCTCCGTCGCATACTGCTTGATCATCGGCTTCATGATCTCGAGAATTTCCTCTTCTTTGATCGAACTCCTGTACAGCTTGTTGAGTCGCTGACCGTGGTAGCCTCCTCCGAGGTACATGTTGTACGCGCCATAGGCTTTGCCGACGAAAGCGGCCTCAGCCAGCCATGGACGCGCACAGCCATTGGGACAGCCAGTCATGCGCATGACTATGCTCTCCTGTCGCAGACCGTTCTCCTCTAGTGTGCTCTCAAGCTTGGTGATGAGCTCGGGGAGGTAGCGCTCTGACTCGGCCATGGCGAGACCGCACGTAGGGAAAGCAACGCAAGCCGAACTTGACAGCCTCATACCGGAGAAGTTGGTGTTGTCCAGCTTCCACTTCTTGAGCAACTCCTTCATGGCTGGCAAGTCTTCGTCTGCCACATTGGACAAGACCAAGTGCTGGTTGCCGGTCAGCCTGAACTCGCCCTTGTGTACTTTGGCCACCTCGATGAGACCGGTCTTCATTGGGAAGTCGGCGGTGTCCTCGATACGCCCATTCTCGATGAAGAAGGTGAAGTGGTTGAGACCGGTCTCGTCCTTCTGCCACCCGAATGTATCGATGTTGCTCTTGAACTCGAACGGCGCTGGATCAGCGAACTTCTGGCCCCAGAGCTCCTCGACCTTGCCGCGGAAGATGTCGACACCCATGTCGTCGATGGTGTACTTAAGACGAGCGTGCTTCCGGTTCTTGCGGTCACCGTTGTCGCGCTGGACAAGCATGATCTTTTCACATGCAATGTGCACTTCTTCCTTTGGAACATAGCCGAACATGGTACCAGTTCGTGGGTAGGTCTTCTTGTTGTTGTGCGTGACACCCATACCACCACCTGCCAGGACGTTGAAACCTTGCAGGTTGCCGTCCGCGCCCTTGATAGCAATGAGCCCGATGTCGTGCGCGTACACATCGGTGTCGTTGTGTGGCGGGATCGCGATCGTGATCTTGAACTTTCGTGGGAGATACAGGGGACCGTAGAGAGGCTCTTCGTCTTGGTATGCTTCGCCAGCAATCTTGCGCTTCTCCTTTGTCTCATCGTCCTGAAGCCAGATCTCGTGATAGGCGGTAGTAGATGGTAGGAGATGATCGCTGATCTTCTGGGAAGCCGCATGGACCTGAGAGTGGTACTTGGACTGCGTGGGCAGTACGCTGCACATGACGTTGCGGTTGACATCACCGCAAGCAGCGATAGTGGTCATCAACGCCTTGTTGATAGCCTGCATCGCTGGCTTGAGCTTGCCCTTGACGACTCCGTGGAATTGGAAGGTTTGTCGCGTAGTGAGCTTCATAGTCTCGTTGCCAAGGGTTGTGCTGATCTCGTCCATTTGTAGCCATTGCTTGGGAGTAGCAACACCACCCGCCAGCCTGCAACGGATCATGAATGAGTATGCTGGTTCGAGGCCCTGTGCCTTGCGCTCGTCGCGTAGATCACGGTCGTCCTGCATGTATGTGCCGTGGAACTTGGTGAGCTGCTGATCGCTGGCGGAAATGGCACCAGTGGAGTTGTCTGCCAAACCTTCCTCGATGGTTCCACGGAGGAAGTTTGAGGCAGCCTTCATGTCTTCATTGGTGATCGGCGCAGGCTCCTCCGGGAGACCCTCGACGTTATCAACGCCAAACTTCTGCCACAATTTCGGTTCCCATTCGGCGTATGCGGTCTGGTATGTGTCTGGATCTTGGTCGTCTCCCAGTCCGCAGTCAGCCAAAGGTGTGCCGCCCAGGGTCAACAAGCGAGCATGAAGGTCCTTCGCAGGCTTGTTGTAGTAGATCTTGTCCTCCTTTCGCGGCCAGTAGTGGCTGTCACCGAGACCGAAAACAGCAAAGTTCAGGGTTGCCAGGTCCATGTCCGTAGAGTCCTTGACAGTCTCCCAGAAAGTTCGACCGTTCTGAGGAAACTCTCCTTGACCAGCAACACTAGTGAAGAGAACAACGTTCTGTTCGTTAGGCAGATCCTCAAGAGGGAACTCGTCCATAGCCATGACCATGGTCTTGAGTCCTCGGGCTTTGCCACGGTTGGCTAAACGCTTCGCAAGATTCTCGGCATTGCCATTATCTGACGCGAACAAGACGGTCATAGGATCGCCCTGGAGACCCTCGAGGAGCTTGCCGTAAGCATCCTTGGCCTTGCGCTTCTGTAGCTGCCGAACTTCGGTGCCGTAAGATCCAGAGATGTTCGACGAGAACTCGGGGTGTCGCCTCATGACCTGAGACATGTAGTTGTCGCGAGCAAGGAACTCCTCGAGCTCCTTCTTAATCCTCTCGGAATCGAGTGTGAAGTTGGGCTCACCCTTGTCGTCGCCATGAGGATCCCATCGATACAACGGCCAGTAGCCAAGGTCGACAGCTTTCTTCGTCTCCTGTAGGACATTCAGAGGCGAGTCATTCTCCTTCTCGTAAGGCAGGTAGGCCAGGACAATGGATGGACCGTCGAACTTGTCAGCCTCGATCATAGCCTCCAGGACCTGGGTGTAGGAGCTGTAAACAGCGACAGAAGCTACGTAAGCGTTGCCGAAGTTCATGGCGTAAAGACCAATATCTTTCTTCCTCCGCTCCGCATCAGCTGCGGCGCGCTCAGAGTATGGAGTAGAGTCGACGATGAGCATGTTGACGTTCTCGCCAGATGCAAGTACATGATGTACACCGGAGTTGCCGAGATCGTAAGCCCAGGCATCCGATCCGATCAGCCACGGTGACTCCTTGTAGAAGAGCTTCTTTGAAGACAAAAGCTGGTTCGCAATGGGAGAGCCGTCGGTGCTCAGTCTCGAGATGACCTCGGGCGCGTACTCGTTCGCCCGTTCGGTGTCCTCAGCGCTCAACGCCCACTTTGAGAGCCATTGTTGTGGTGCAGTGGTGATGAATGCATTTCCCTTGGCCGCGGCGGCAGCCTCGTCGACGAAGCGCTTGCGGTGCTCCTTTCGCGCAACGAGAGATCCAAACCCATACTCTGGGCTAGCGGCGATCTCGTTCGAGACGCCAGCGTGCTGTGAGCCCAGCTGGTTGGCGATGTACAGCTTATCCCCGAAGACCTGGTTGAGAATCTTCATGTAAGCATTCTCCAGCGCAGGCTGTTCAGACTTCGTACTTTGAAGCTCCGGTCCATCCATGTTGCCAATCTGCAAGTTCTGTACCGGCGACTCGCTCAAAAGGTTCTGGAACACTCCGCGCATGGCCTGTTGTACAGTCTTCTCGGTGATGTAGCCGAGTTGGTACCCAACAACAATTGGCGACGCTTCGCCAGTCGACTTCATCGACATCAGCAGATCGAGGAGCAGTGGGCCCCACTTGGTGGTCTTCCGTCGGACCTGCTCCAAGACTGCGATCTTCTTCAGCGAGCGAGGAAGCAGGTGCGCCAATGAAGCTCCAAGCCATGGGCGGTAGAGCCTCGCTGTGATGATACCGGTCTTTGAGTATTGTTCGGTCTCGTCGACTGAATCGATCTCAGTAGCGAAGACGGCGGTGTCGGCACCAAAAAGAAAGATGGCAGCCTCCTCTTGCCCAGTGCCCGTGTATGCAAAGGCGTCGTATCCTCGCCCTGTGGCATCCTTGATGGTAGCCCAGATTTGGGTGGCGAATCCATAGATGTCCTCTGATGAGATGGGTTTGGAGACGAGCGATTCCACGGTGGTTGCAGAGGAGACCGACGCACCGCTCTGGCTCGTGTCTCGCTGCGAAGAACCTGAAGATGAATCTGCGCCGCGCTCGCTGGCCCTCTCCGAGGCAGGCAAGGACCTGCCGTGCTCTAAAGAACTCAGTGGCGCTGGTGCAGAGCCGCTGGTCTCGGCCTGACTCCGAGCAAACGACAGACTCGCACTCCTGCCGTCGTCTGCGTATAATGTGGTCTCGTCTGCCTTTGTCCTCTGGAAGCTGGCTACCGCATCCAGGTCTAAGACAGTTCGCACGAGTTCGGCATCCTCGTAGTCAATGGATTTCTTGAAAGCAGTGGCACCTGAGTCGAAGAAGTGGATGACGCCCTTGCCAGACTTGATAGCCAAAGCGTGGGCGGTCAGCGCTAGATCCTGAGCCTCCTGTATCGTCTCTGACTGTATGAAGGTGAAGCCAGACTGCCTGATTGCTGTGATGTCAGAGAAGTCTGGAAAGCCCGATGGTTGCAGCGAAACGTGGAGGACGACGGGGTATTGGGCGAGCTTGTAGAGGTGCGGTATCGACTTGACGAGGATGGACGAGGGCGTGGTCACGCTGGTGAGTTTGCCGGCGCGGATGGGCTGGAAGACTGATAGCAGCGGGTCCGCATTCTGGCGGACAGTGAGGAGCTCAGTCTGTCCCTTTGCCACAATGCTGGTCGCATTGTCCTTCTGTAATGAGTGGAGGGTTGGTGAGAACTCCGAGTCTGTAGCAAGGGAAGGCACGACCGACACGATCACGTCGGAGGCCAAATGTGCAATTCGGGCCACTGCGGAACTTCAAGTCAGCTACAATTCGCCTGCAAGATAGATTTCAAGCATCGCTGGGGTGGTGAGGGTTCATAGGCGGGGAGCATTGCGGGGGACGTACCTGCCTCTCCAGCAGTCGTAATGTTAGCCATTGTGACTGCGAATTGGTAGTGGAGTACGATGGAGGTGAAGTCTACAGAGGCAGCAAGAGAGAGTAATAGCAGGCCGGACCGTCGGCGACCGTCCACTTCATATCACCGGCAGCGGGCAATGGACAATTTTTCTTAGAAGACGTGACCATGCCGCGCCGAATTGCGTGATCGATGCTAGCGGCAAATGGTTTCGAGTCCAGCAACCCAGTGGCGGCGCATACAATAGTCATAGACGTTCTAGCGCCAGAGTATGTAATCACGTCTTCGAGAGCTGCGCGGCACGTCGAGACGAGCTGCAAGGCTGTTCTGTGCGTGTGCGCCCCCGATGTTCGCACTCCACGTTTCGCCGCTTACTGTGCGGCGTGCGAGTGGCCAACCCGACTTCTGAGCCATTGTGGAGCCGCAGCGCTGCCCGCCATTCCGCAACGAGCGGCCGAGGTACCGTTAGGCTACCTCACCCACCCAGCCCAGCTTCAGTGTGAGCAGCCAGCACGCACGATGCCTTGAAACACCCGGAAGCCCAGTCGTCGACACCCCGGCCATCGTAATCGCAGGCATCCGCATTGATGTCGGCCTTCGCACTGTTGCTGCAATGAACACTGCGACGGGATTTTCAGATCCCCTCGTCTCCGATACCCCGCTGCCGTTCCACGATCTATGCGCCCGGATCCACGACCGCATATCAGCCTTCCTGGACGCCAAGAATGTCCCGGAGAGGGTCAGGAGCGTACAGGAGCAGACGCGTGTAGCGGTGGGGGTTATTGATCAGGCGTTGGCACGATATAGGTCAGTGGCGAGGCATATCATTGCGGTCTCACATGTGAAGCTGACAGTGACTGAAGTTTGCCGGAGCTGTCATTAGCATACAACGGAGGCAAGGACTGCCTTGTTCTTCTTATACTGTACCTATTCGCCCTGCACAAACGAGGCCTTGCACAAGTATCGAATCCGTCCTCGAAGATCGACACCGCCGTACAGTGCTGCTACATCCAAGACGCACATCCGTTCCCTGAAGTGGAGGAATTCGTCGCCAAGAGCATCAAGATATACTCTCTGGCACTATTAGAATATGCAAAGCCCATGAAGGCAGCATTCCATGACTATCTGCAGGACGCGCCGTCCGTGAAAGCAATACTGGTGGGCACACGGAGAACAGACCCGCATGGCGAGCATCTGAAGCACTTCGACCCCACAGACAAAGGGTGGCCTGTTTTTGTGCGCGTCCATCCCGTGATTGACTGGCATTACGTCGACATCTGGACGTTTATACGATATCTCAACATACCATACTGCGTGCTGTACGATATGGGCTACACGTCGCTGGGTGGCACCACAGACACACATCCAAATCCTGCACTCGCACGGCAGGCATCGGCGCAACAAGTGCCCCAGAACAAGGACATGAATGGGGCTACGAATGGCGTAGCGAAGCCGAAATTTCGCCCAGCATACGAGTTGGTAGACGATTATGAGGAGAGGTTAGGCAGGGACAGGTAGAAGATGTACATATAGCAGGAGTTTGGATGAAGTCGCATACATAATACCATCGGTCTTCCCAATTCATCATGTACGAATACACGTAGTCTTCACGGGGTCTTTTTAAGATGGACAGCAAGCCCGTAAGAGGCCAACACCCTCCAGGGTGTGAAGCATCATAATCTCACACCTGACTCCTCTCTTACAGCACAAACCACTCCCTCCAAATCTCCGTCCTCGGAAACTTATCCAACACCCACTGCGGCGGCAAAGGCGGACTTCCTCTGCCCTCGCCCCAATGCCCCTTGGCAAACCAGACCTGAAATTTCCCATCCCTATCAACATCGCCATGAATCTGCGCCGACCATATCCTCGCCCGTTCACTGGGCCAGCCCGTGATAGGATCCAGTTCACTTTCCTCGAGTTCAATGATGCGTTTCGCCACAACGAGATGCTGCTGCGCGTCCCACAGGCCTTCGCGAGGAAGGTCGCGTTCGAGCAGTGCGATGGCTTCGCGGCGCGTGCTGGGGCAGCGGCAGCGACACGCAGTCGTGTACAGGCCTATGATGAGGCCCATTTCGAACGTGAAGTTTGCTGCAGGCGAGGACGAACGGCTTTGTTGCATGCTGTCAATGGCGAGCTTCGAGTGGTGCAATAGAACCTTGAAGAGAGGGAATAGCTGGTCGTATCCGGTATGAGCTGCTGGTACGGTTCGATGAGTGATGATGTAGAGGCAGTAATGTTGAGCTTTGAGGACGTTCAGCGTTATTACGTCTTCTTTTGTGGGCGTAATTGTGCGCTCTAGGTCGCGGACAGCGCGCAGCCAGTTGCCTTGCACCTCCAGGCAGTCGTCTATGATTTGCTGGTCGTCGTCGGTCAAGCTGCCTTGGACTATGAGCTTGGTGCCGATGATGCGGCCCAGGATGATTGCGCGGCTTCGAAGGTCAATCATGGAGAGTTCTGCTTCTGCCACTGTGCTGAATGCGAAATCTCGAATGTTCTCTCCGTCGCGTGAAGTGAAGAAAACTTGTTCTGTCTGACAACCTAATCAGAACTGGAGTATGCGGAGAAAGTCAGACTCGCAATACGTACCGGTAACCCAAACGCTATTGCGGTCAAAAGCATTCGAGCGTAGATTGGTGTCAAAACATGCTCAATCATGTGATCAGCTTGCGGCCTAGGTGATGACCGCAACTGCTTCTTTCTGTGTGACGCGAGGATGTTCAGTCCACTTTTGTAGTGATCCATGGCTGTCGTGTAGTTCCCACGAAGATTCTCGATGCATACGAAGAGCAGACAGCAGACAAGACCTACTTCAGGCGTATACGACGGCTCGGAGATTCTCCGGACTAGCAACTTGACAGACTTGTTGTAGTGCAACAGCATGTCCTTCTGCTTAGCAGGAATGAGGAGCCCAGAGCGAGCATCTTTTAGTGTGCCCGTCTCACTTTTGTTGAGACAGCTGAGTGCAAGCAAGGCGCTTCGAACACTTCGTTCATTTTGGGCCAGTTGAAGCGGTATCCGTGCCCAAAAGTCCTTGTCGAACGAGGTTGAAATGGTCGGTACCGCACAATGATGATAAAACTCCAGATACTGAACATTATCATCCGAGACTTTGCGATTCGATAAGCCGTATGGAGAAGCATTATCCAAATTTATAGCGAATGTGCCGAACTGATTCTTGGACTTCTCGCTGTTGGCATAGCCGGGGCACTTTCGACCTGTGCTGGAGCATCTGATGCACGATGGCCTTTCCTCGCCACATTTCACACGACGAATCCTGAGATGCCAATTTAGCGAAGGATATCTGGGATGTGGTTGGAGAAATGTCCTACTTGCAGGTCGCACATCCCGTCCTCGCTTTAGGGGTAGCTCGTCGTGGTCTCTTGACCAGCACTATCGAAGTATCATCGGACGACATGTAAAGGAACAACGAATCGATGCAACTGCAATGCGGACCTCATGTGTCCTGCGGATTTTGTGGTGAGATCGCCGACGCGCTGCATGTGTGTCTGAAGGGGTGGTCGTCACATAGCGTGAAGCTTGTTTTAAACGACCATTCCACTTTGAGCGTTAGCACGGCGGCGTACCTGCCCTCAATCTCACGAAACCACACGTGTACCATCACAGGTGACAGCACTCAGGCTCATGAGCAGCGATACGAAACATTTTCCTAGGCGCATATCGTCAGAACCGACCTCTGAACAAAACGTAAAACGCTATGGCCGATTAGCTAGAGACGAACAGCTCCCTATACCGCTTGACCAGACCTGTACCTTTTTTTATCGCAGCACTCTCACAGCATCTCCTATGGCTCCCGTGCCCAGCACGATCAACGTAAATTCAGTCTCCGTAAATTTAATCTCTGTTGGTCGGCAGAATCCGCTCGATGCGCACGTAGTTTGAGGCGAGCGTCTAGGATGTAATGACCAAAAGGATTCCTGCACATTGGCATCACACTCAATGCGACTCTCATCTTCGAGGAAACTCAGAGGGCCCGGCGGTAAAAGGTATTTGCGATGCGCCGAGCTATACAGACAGTTTCAAGGTGCTCTGAAGTACCGCACTCAACCAGTTGCTCGACGAAGCTTTGTCCACAAGTTGCCATCGCTGCTTCTTGGGCGATCATACCAGATACTGTCTTGCACGTATGTCAATCTGTGGACTACTCGGATGGCTTGAGGTATTAGGTACCCATAAAATAGTGTGGATCACTACACGAACACACACGGAGAACTGCCAGGTAAGTGAGGGTGCTGCAGCAGCAGTGGTAAGCTACCACAGCTAACTACCAGATACTCTTGTGTCCTTGACGCAGGCCTCCAACTGGCTCATCAGAGTCCGGGGACCTGTTTCACCGCTCGCAGGTCTTGCTCTGGGCTCTAGGTGGGTGCTTCTGTTACCTACACGCTTCCAAAGCTTCCCCGAAAAAGAGCAACATGTGGGCCTTGTCGAGACCAATAATTCTCGACCACGATTACCAAGCTGTCGGTCGTCTTCCAGCAGCACGATCATGCCATGCGACCCACGCGATTATCCGTGAAGTCTTCTGGTAACGCCCGAGGCGGAAAGCTTCCTACATCGGTGTAACGCATCGGAGCCGTCAGCATGACGGCCCGGAGCACCAGATCACAGCAATCCACGATCCAACCATACGAAGGCATGCCTATGTTCACAGAAGGCAGTCTATGCAGTCCCTTGCGTTGGTTTGGTGGTAACAAATTCCGGGCAGTGGGCTCCATTCAGGCGTTCACCGTCCGTACCCGAGTGCCAGGCTCACATCCCAGCAAGCCTGGCCCTAACAACTAGTCGTACATTGAGGGGTGGTATTATGCACAAAATCGAGGAATCTGGAAGACGCGAAGATGGTTTAGTGACATTGCATAGATAACAAGCTTCACCGGTGAGCTCTAACTTGTGAGTAACCTGCACCACAAGAGGCTTTTTCCATCGAGCACTTGGGGAATTGTGCTTCAGACGTGCGGAACATTGTCACAATTGTCGCCGGCTTCTGACCTACTCTAAGGTGGCACTAAGCTCTTTTTCGTATTGTGTCCGCTAGGATCAAACACCAATGGCACTCTTACCATTTGAAGTAAGAAAGCCAATATCATTATTATCCCGTGTCCCGCAATTTCGTTCCTCGGGGCATCCACATGCGAGCCTACCGTTGCTAGCGGTGGAGAGATGGTTGGAGAAACCTGGGGGCCCACGCCTCGGCTGAGCCGGTTAAATTGATTGGTGGCTTGGTGAGGTGGGGTAGCGCTGGACAAAGCTTCGTTGCCCATGGGCTCGAAATGGCTTGAGCTCGAATACGATGAGGAGGAACGCCGTGGCTGCCGTTCGTTGCAGCCATCACCGAGGGCTTCAACAAGCGACAGCCACCAACGGAGCGCTACAGACCCATCTGGCAGACCTTCCGCTGCTAACAAACGGATTTCGGATCAGCACGAGCTGACGGAAACCAGGTCATGACACCAGAACCGCAAATTTCGAGTTCGGCGCGAGTTCTAATTGAGAGCTAGGCTGTGATTGACGGAATATTAGACTAACACGGGCTGACAGCGTGTCACGTGTCGAACGACGGCATTATCACTATTGGTCAGGATCCTTGCTAGTGAATGTAACGGAAGTTATGGCAGCACCCGGTGGTAAATAGACATCCCAGATGCTCAGATGTCGCCCTGCAGGACGTTGAACTAGGCTGATACCCCTCCACGTTTATAAGGTTCCCCTCGTTCCTATCACAGAAAGGTTTCTGCTTCACTCAAGTGCCACTCTTCCCTATACCACATATCCAGTTGATTCGGTCCACCCGATGTCAGCAAATATGGGTGACAACATCGAGTCCAAGTCGTACGCCAACGATGCGCAAATCGAGAAGGCTGTCCATCCCACGGACGACAGCGCCAACCTGGACCTGAATGCGAAAGCTGCCGATTACAAGTTGGCCGCAATGGAGGCAGAGGCCCAGGAACATAACATGGGCGTGCTAGATGCTGTCAAGCAGTACCCCATGGCCGCCACATGGGCGTTTGTCATGTCTTGCACTATCGTAAGATGATCCCTCCCTCATTCTACTTGCTTTCAATGGGATTTGATAGCTAATCCCATCTTCAGATCCTGGAGGCATACTGTGTCTTTCTCATGGGCAACTTCATCCCCTTGCCCGCGTTTGCCAAGGAATATGGATTCTGGGACCAAGCCGCCAATAAAGGCAAGGGTGAATGGGTTATCGATGCTGGTTGGCAGTCTGCATTCCAGGCGGGTGGACCTCTTGGTGCACTGATGGGTGTCTTCGTCGCTGGCCCCATCACTACCCGACTCGGATACCGCTGGGCTACTATTATTGGCCTGATGGCTTTGAACTGTTTCATCCTCGTGTTCTACTTCGGCAACTCCCTTCCGGTTCTCTTCGTATCGCAACTTCTGGAGGGTCTTCCATGGGGAATCTTCATTGCCAACGCACCAGCGTATTGCAGTGAGATCACTCCAATTCAATTGCGAGCTCCCGCGACTCAAATGCTGCAAATGTTCTGGGCTCTTGGTGCCATTATTGTAGGAGGTGTTACATACTTCTACAACAACAAGGAGGGTGAATCGGCTTACAGGTACGACGAAATCCAAACCCAAAGAAACGCATCTGCTGACGAGATTCTAGAATTCCCATTGCGCTTCAGTGGATGTTTCCCACACCGCTCGCCATTCTTCTCTACCTCGCACCCGAATCGCCATGGTGGTTGGTCCGCAAGGGACGTCTTGAGGAGGCAGAGAAGTCGGTTATGCGCTTGGGACGTAAAGATCTGCTGGTCCCTGGCGAGGCCGTTGCTATGATGCGTCGTGTGATCGATCTCGAGAAGTCGACCAAGGACCCTAGCTACCTGGAGCTGTTCAAGGGCCGAGATCTCTACCGTACCGCCATCGTTTGTGGTGTCTACGCCGCACAGAACCTGACTGGTAACCTCATCGCCAACCAGGCTGTTTACTTTTTCAAACGTAAGTTCTTCTTGTGGTGATGGTCGAGATCCGTGCTGACATGATACTGCAGAGGCTGGTATTGAAACCGACACTGCATTCGCCCTTGGTCTCATTACCTCAGCACTCCAGGCAATCTTCGTCATGCTCTCCTGGATTCTCACCTCCTACCTTGGCCGACGCACCATCTACGTTTGGGGGTCGCTCATCAACGTTGGTTTCCTCATTGTTCTTGGTATTGCGGGCTCTGTCGGTGCATCCAAGGCAGCGTCGCTTGCACAGGCATCTCTGGGTCTTATTGTCTCTGTCGGATTCACACTGGGACCTGCGCCCGCATCATGGGTCATCATCGGAGAGACTTCGTCCATTCGTCTCAGGCCTCTCACGACGGCTGTTGGACGTGCCTCTTACTACATTGTCAATATCCCTTGCATTTTCCTCGCCAGCTACATGCTCAACACCGCGGTATGATATCTCCCATGCATGTGCTTGTTTTGAATCACTGCTAACGGCTCATAGGAAGCAAACCTTGGCGGAAAGAGTGGTTACGTTTGGGCCGGTACCGGCTTTTTCTGCTTCGTTGTGGCGTACTTCTTCCTGCCTGAGATGAAGAACCGTAGTTACCGTGAGATAGACATTCTTTTCAACCGCAAGGTCCCGGCCCGTCAATGGTCGAAGACCGAAATCCACGCGTCCGACGACGAGTAGACGTGGATCTCTGTATTGGGGATGGAAGGACGTTAAGCGGAACCGGAGCAATGGTCAAAACGATCATCGCTATGTACTGTAGTTCGAAGACGCAGATGGCCAAATCCAACTGTCATTTGTGCTCTACATCTTCTTGCTGTTCTGGCATGACACGTAATTTGTGAGAGGCATATCCCGTGATGCGTGGCTTTCGTCGAATTTACGATGAATGGCCCGGCGTCGGCTGCAAGTCTGATACAGTTCCCATGACACTGTAGTCTTTATCAATTGTCGTGCAAAAGACAGCTAATATGCACCAAGACTTGTTCAGTCACAACCTGGTCTTAACCATGACACGGAGTGTACATGTCGAATACGCCAACACCATGTCGGTCATGCCTAGAGTCTCCCGGGATGCACATGCGCCGGAGTTGTTGATTGCAGGTAGATTGCGTAGTTTCACTGTCGGCAAACGTGGTGTTGAAGACAAGTTGATGCGACTCGCCGTTGGGAAGGAGAGTTGGAGTCGGTAAAGTCGGCAGGGCCCATCCGCTAGTTCGTCCGATGCTTGCGGAAAGCAACGTGACGGAGCCCTCGCTGACACTCGCAACAACAACCGCCGAAACAGCACTTCTTTCCCATCCATCGTCGCAGGAAGCTCAGCGTGTACTGATCGCTTGCCTGTGAAGATGAGCAGACTTCCGCATCGATAGAAACGTTTCTGGCCCCGTTCTCGTTCCGTATACCACCCTCGGGTGTCCGCAGCCTCAAGATGCAGGCGTCCGCGGCCCTCAATAACGCCAGCTCTTACCTGCCCTCGCCGGCGGACTTGCTCATGGTGTTTCCTCGGCTCATGTCGAAGGCCAGCTTGCTGGGAGATTTGGTCTGGTCAGGCCATGGAAGCGTCATCGCCCAGGCTACCAAGGCGAATGCGACAAACACCACCGTTGCCACTACTGCCGAGAAATTCGTCCAGCAATCCGTCGCGGCAGCCGCAGCAGCAGCATCGGGAGTAGCAGACTCGCAGGACGAGATCAGTATGTTTCAGGCTTTGAAGAATGTAGCATCCTTTTTCAGCTATGTCACAAGCAAATGGGCCATTGCGACATTTGCCATAGTCAGGACACCTGCGCATAAGCGATGACTGTTATGCTGACATATGCGCAGGCGATTCTTTTAAACCGAACACACTTCTACGCGTCCAGTCGCGTGCCACTGTCCTTCGATCGTACGCTACTACGATTCGCGATATACATCTGCCCCGTACTTCTGTTCCTCTACCAGATACAAAGTGTACTACAAGCAATACGATGCCAGTCCTCGCCTGACTGGTCTCAAACCCAGTATGGAGGTCCTGGTCGAAGACTAGACACAGACTTTGCGGCGGAGGGCACTTACCTATGGCAAGCGTCCTCGGCACTTTTGTTCTGGGAGAGTACAGTAGATTCGTGTAGGGCTGCAAACATGCTCCCGCTCAAAGATGACTCTACCCGCCCGTCAGGATCGCTGTCTCTTCTTTGGCCACTCTTCCTGTCATTGGGCTTTAGCCAGTTCGTTGAGACGCTTGCATGTGCCCTTCAGGGCAGGCAGCCAGTTCAGGAGGCCGGCATGACCATTTTTGAACACAGTCTTGCCTTTGCGGAAGCGGAGGCCGTTGTGACGCGACCCCTGGTAGTGGAGACAGCGCGCTTCTTGAGACCAAAAACTGTCTTCACGCCCGACGGAACATCTTTCCTTATGCCACGGTCCGCGCTCAACAAGATTGCAAATGTTCCACCAGAAGTACTTATTATTTCCCTCATTTCAAGCGTCAGTCACTTCACGAGCAACATACTAGCTATTGCTGGTGTGCGTTCACGGTATAGGTTGATCACCACTACGATTTGGGGTCTGGCTTACATGACGAGTTTCGCATGGAGCTTCACCAAGCTCACCAGCAGACTTACGGATCCTGATCAATCGCCAATTGGCATCCTTCGGTTCCCGACAGTGTGCATCGTTGGCTTCATACCTCATCTTCTCATACTTCTCGGCATCGCTGCATGTGGATTGATATATCTACTAGCTCTTCTCATCACTGTGGTGTCTCCTCCACCAGGACAGCCAGAGTCATTGACGCTGCGCGAGAAATTCGCTGCAGCATACCAGAATTTGCATGCCAACATACATCTCAGCGCGATCACACCATTGAATGTGAATTGGAACGAAGACTTTTACACTGCCATACTCAAAGTGGGTTTTACGGTCTTGACAGCAGCCAGCGAAGCCGTCTTTCTCAACGAAGGGACTAAGGTCAATGTGCACCCAATGACGTGGATCGAGAAGAAGAGGCTGGAGGACATCGTCACGCGTCGACGGCAATTCCAGCGAAGCTTGGCGAGCATACCTACCGAATTACGTGGCGCTGCTCTTGCACCAGGCATTGAGGTGGATGATTTCAATGACAACGCCCCAGGCCACGGCCAAACCTCGGGTTATGCAAAAGAACGAAAAAGTCGCAGTGCTGGCGCACCAGGCAATTCCAGGGATACGGGTCGTAACGATCCAGCAGGGCTCGCACAACGCAGGAGCCGATTTCTCTTGACCTTTCAATTTTTTCGAAGTATCTCGAAGTTGATCGCAGCGATTCATGCACGGCTCACGATATCTTTGCTCACCAGACTACACATTGCATATCGGCCGAGATGGCTGAGACGCATGGCAGGGCCACAAGTAGACAGTACAGCAACGTTGGTCAATCGGACACCCTCCCAGCCATCACAGTCAGCGACGGATTCGTGGCTTACTCTTGATGATCGAACGCGTGTGCGTCTGGATAGCAGCTTTGATATCGAAACATTCGCAAAGGATAGGCTGCGACAAAGCGGCTTCTATGAAGAGCCCAAATCTGAGGAGTCTGAGGAACGTCTGGACGACTATCTCTACTCGTGGTGGCGGAATGGGGGTCGCTTTGGCGATGTCGACACCAGCAGCGACTACATTCAGCAACAAGACGATGACACTACCAGCGTCTTGTCCTTCTCCACGACCACAGACCAAAGCGAGTGGTCGGACGAGGAAGAAGATGGACAGCAGACACCTACTAAAGACACGTACCAGCGCACCCGGGAGTCCACCCCATCAACCGATTACACCTTGGATCTAGCTCGTCTTTCGCATCTACTCGATCCGAAGACGAGCGAAGACCGAGAGGAGGCCAAGCTACTCGCACGCCACCTGGAGAGCTCCAACGTCTTGACGCGATCGCAGTACCGGAAGATGCGCGAACGCGAGGAGGCAAGGATCCTCAGCACATCGCGCTACAAGATGGGCGACGCGGTCAAGTTGTCGCCAGAAGAAGAAGAGCAGCTTCTTGAGGACATGATATTGAGCCGCCGCTCGGCAGCTCCACCACTCGGGCAGAATGCAGCTGGTAGCTGGGAGACTGGTGGCGAGGGCATGGGCAACGACGGGCCTCAATGTGTGGTTTGCCAGCTGTCGCCGAGAACGGTGCTTGTATGGCCTTGTGGTTGCTTGTCGCTGTGTGATGAGTGTCGGGTAGGGCTGGCGTCGAAGAATTACACGGCTTGTGTTTGCTGTCGGACGAGTGTTGTGGCGTATTCGCGGCTTTATGTGCCTTGAGGGCGGGTGGTCATATTATCTGGGCGTTACTATTCACTTGTAGATAGTTCTGTGCATGTAGCATGTAATTACACTGGGTTCAATTCTACCGACTTGTTGGACAATCTGTTTACTATCAAACTGATGAGCAAGCTCTCGCATATTGTCAAAAACTTGAAAGAGGTGAGCTAGACCGTCATAACGGTCGCTCCTGCCATTCTTTGTCTCTCTATCGGTCAGTCTGCAAGTTGCTATCGTCATCACATGCAATCTACTTAGCCTCGCCAAGCGTAAACCGAGTCACACCACGACAAACTCATTTCCGGACTCCTTCTCTGAACAACAACGCCACGAAACGCTCCACCCGCGCACACATACCATCAATTCGACTGAGCTTCGCTACTGCGCTCGGTCTTCGGCATCCCTCATCAATCTCTACGCAAGTTTTATGCAACCAGAGCCCTCAAAAGCAAACCACAACATCTCCACCCAGCAGAACGACAGCCAATCCTCACCTACCTCCCAACATGGACGGCCTCGCGATGATGACCTGCAGGACTCCCTGCTGCCTCACCCAGGTGAGCGGTCGGGAGATCCTGAGCCGCCAACGGGTGGCACTCAGGGCGATGCGACGCGCGCAAACGCCACCGGCCACGATGAGAGCGCGGCGGAGAACGTCGGACTGAGGGGCATCAAAGCCACGACCCCCGCGCCGCGGGACAGAATCAGCGAATACGAGAATGCACGCATCAAGACGCCAAAAAAGCCGTCTGAAGGTCCCTTGTTCGAGGTCATCAAGAGCAACAGGAAGGACGACGACAAGAACTCGCCAATCTCGAAGCTACCGAATGGTGAGTTTATATTCATACCAATCAGGAAGTGAACTCCATGCTTTGGATGAGAGGCTAACGAAAGCAGAGGTCCTCATCCACGCCATCGCCCACCTGTCGCCAAACGACCTCGCCGCCGTGTCCCTCGTCTCGCGCCGCTTCAATGACCTCGTCACCACTCCGCACGCATGGCAGGTCGCCTTTGGGCGCTACTTCCCCGGACTCCTTGCACTGGAGGACGCTGCGACTCGATTGGCGCTAGAGAACACGGGCGATATCGTGCGCTCTGAGAAGCGACGTTTCACTCGGCTGACGGCGTTGGCATCTTGGAGGAGCGAGTACATCTTGCGCACGAGGCTGCTGCGGTCCATGGCTCGTGGAAAGCCTGTTCAAGTCCCAGTCACACCCTCTCGCGCTGGACAGCTGCAAACAGCCGCGCCCTTCATCGAGTACAATGCCCAGACATTCACCATCATCAACCACATACACGCCACCTTTGGCTCTGGCCTCAACAAGCGGATGCCGCGACTCATCCACGGTGCCGATGATGTCGGTATGGTGACCAGCAGTGACCCAATGACTGGCAAGGTAGATCCTTGGGGCCAGAGTGATCCAAACTTCTATGGTCAGTTCGTAGAGCGCTTCCCAGGCGTCGCCGAGTGGGGCCTTGGGTCTGGCGAGGTCGTCGGCCGCCCAAATGTTATGGACGTCTCTCAGCCATACGGCATGATCTATGGCCAGGGCTGCCAGGAAGGCTCTTGCTACTACCGCTCACTCGAAGAGATGCGCGGTCGCTTCATCGCGGAGCCTTCCGAATTCTCAATGCTAGAAGCAGGTATCCCCAAACTCGGCCTCGACGGTGGTGCTATTTGCAGTGTCTGGATCGCCAAGTCGAACACGATTCCGACCCTATCCGAAGGCGTCATCGGTATGATGATGGGCTCTGCTGCTGGTGTGGTCACGGCATGTAGCTTGGGCACTGAAGGCCTCCAGGCCTCTCGGCTACAGCGTGGCGAGCTCACTGCTCGTTGGGTTCTTAGCCCTGGAGTGCCCATTATCGCAATCGCCGTGGACGAGAACTACTCGTTGAAGCGACAGGCACAAAATCGCATCTGGGCCGTCGCGCTCAACGCACTCGGAGAGCTCTTCTATCTGACCAAGTTCCCGATGCGCAGTCAAGCAACCAAAGGCACCATTCAAGATTACACCGAGTATCTGGCCTGGCTCACTGGTCGTAGTGTCTTCTGGAACGTTGTCGAGCCCAGCAGACGCACTGCAAGACCCGATCCTTACAGTGACGCAGAGGTCGATGGTAGCTACTCGCCTCGCACATCATGGGATGGCATGTGTCTTAGCAAAGAGCAAGTCGTTGCTGAGACTAGAGAGATTCAGAAGTACCTACGAAGAGCACCGAAGGAGTTTCGAAAAGCCTGTCTCGGCTGGGACATGCGTCGACGTCTTGAGATCGACTTCGGAGGCGACGATGGCAATTATGCTGGCGAGGGTATGGTGGTATTCGACTGTGGTCTTGATGAAGGACACGTAGCCGATGTCAGGCGCTTTACAAGGATTAAGACGGACGAGAAAGAGAAGAGTACTGCGACTTCTACACGCATCACAATACCGCAGCCGACGCCAAAACCTTCGCTGTTCGGAGGGTCTGGTACTGGCAGTCCTGATCTGGGAGGTGTATCGCAACGCATCCGCCGGTCGTCTGTCATGTCAGCTTCAAGCTCACCTGAGCGCGCAAACTTGGTGGAAGAGTGGCGTTGCTCGAAGCTAACATTCGGAGGCTTCAAGAGCACTCAGTTGACGGCCACAACGCTGGACATTTCCACATTTGCTACCTTGACGATGTCCGAAGACCCAGCCCTTGGCTTCTCAACTGCGTCCACTGCGTCTTCACCTTACGCTTCGCCCATGTCCGTGGCAAGCCAGCCAGCCTCGCCTTCTGACATACCTGGTCAAAGAGCACGCTTTGTCGCTGCTGGAACCAAGAATGGAGTTGTGCTGATCTGGGACGTTCGCGCTCCCGTCTCTCGCTCATCAGAGTATGCCAACAATATCGAGCCCATCAGGATCATCCACTCGGAGTCGCCTGAGATCTCTTGCCTCGCCATGTCTGCACTTCATCTCATCGTGGGCGGCAACGACGGAGTAGTACAGGCTTGGGATACACTGGCCTCAAGCATGTCGCCCATCAGGACGTTACACTCACGCAAGAAGTCGCGTGCGCGGACACAAATTGCACAGGCTCAGGCTTCAGCACAAGGCATCGGCATCAACATGTTTGCTGCCGGCGCCATCTGTCTCGACCCTGACCCGACTGTTCTACGTGGTGCTGTGTCTCTTGGAAATGTGCTGCACTACTGGAGCTACAGCTCGTCGGCAGCCAACCAATACAAGAGTAGCAAGCGCAGGCTTCGACGCGCCGAACGCGGAAGCAACAACGCAGGCGAGCGATTTGCCGGCACCGGCCGCGTCAACCTGAAGAACTACATTGCCAACGAAGCGTATGAGCTCGAACGCGACAAGCTGGAGCGCCAGAAGCAGGCCGAGCGTCTGGCTGGTCGCTTTGGCACTGAGCTCCTGGGCGAAGACGAAGCACTAGCCTATGCAGCGATGTTGTCACAGGAGAGTATGGAAGCCGACGAGAAGCGTCGCTGCGAGAGCGTAAGCTCTGTCCTAAGCAGCGACACCGTTACGCCCGAGCCCAGCATAGTCGGCCTGTCGTCTTCTCCGAACGTCAAGGACGACGACGAACTAGACGCCGACATCGCCGAAGCTATCCGCCAGTCTCTCAATGACAGCCCGGGCATGTACGAGCCTAGCTCTACCCCTCCTTCTGCATTCGACATCCCGATCAGGTATGCCAAAGGCAAGAAGGCTGCTAGTCCGAAGACCAAGGATAGCCCGTCGAAGAAGGGCAAGGGCGCTGCTGCTGGCGCGAGCAACGAGAAGGAGCTGTCTGATCTGGAGTTTGCGATGCAGTTGAGTCTTGCGGAGGAGGCGAGTAGGAGGGAGATTGAGAGTGGGGGCGATGAGTTTCCGCCGTTGAGTCCTGTGGCTGGGGCGAAAGGGAAGGGCAGAGAGCTTCGATTCGGATGACGGGGTTTTGTGTTCTGCGAGCGGTGGTGCTGTTCAATACCTCTTTTCTTGTTCAACTCCCTCGACTCGGTGGGGTCATTTGGTTTCCGCTTCAATGGAGGGTTTGCTAGGCACTTTGATCTCCCCTTTGCAAAGGGGTCGAGAACAGACCTGTAGTCGTGCATGTTCAGGACTCTCATATCGCACGGAGAGTGAGTTTTTATTGAACATTTTCTGGCTCTTCTAATACATATACTCTGCTTCTCATCTTCCTCAAAGCTAGCTCTGATCCGTTTCCGTCGTTTCGTGTTTCGATCAGCAAATCCATGATTGCTCCCATGCAGACGAAAATTTAGCGCTCATTCAAGCTTATACATGAAAGACGAAAATCTGCAAACTATGCTGGATACATACGCGGATAGTATCCGGGACACTCCAGAGGATCATGCGACTAGATTAAAGAATTGCAGATCTAGCATGCTTGCACATGATTAGGAAAAGATATAGTGCGAGTTGAAGATCTTTTCATGCAAGCATACGAAGCTGCTTGATCTCATCGAAAAGATATGTGCGACTATCTTATACACACATCATGCGAGTAACTATGCTCGTACAATTGTTTTTGGTGAACACTCAACTCAACGCTCCTACTCACCACGACGTCTAGCACGCGACCAGACCGCTCGTTTCAATCTCCTTCGAGCCGAAAAAACTCTTTAATCGTAGGGAGCATTGATGGTTAGATTCTCCGAGCCGTCCTCGCCTCGCTTCAGCGCCGCGTGAAACAACGACACGTACCCCGGACAATACCTGACAGGTGCGAAACAATCCTTCGTTTCGACATGTGCCATGCCTGCAAACGAATTGTCACATTTGTATGTTTTGTGGGGTTATGTGCGAGGGAGAACTGCCTCTTTCGTGCTCTTGAGGAAAATGCTTGCGTTGTTGTCCGTCGTCATTGGTGCAGCATTTACGTTTTGCAGTGCAGTGAAGCGTCATTGGGTGGAGATGCTACGCGTAAGCTTGGCGAGCGGTGCATGTGAGTGGAAGAAATGCTCGAAGTCAAGACGCTCATCATGTGGGGAGGAGCGGCTGAAAGGCGTCGTAGCTCACATGCGGCGCCTGCGTACACGAAGATCTGGTCTGATCGATGAGAACGCCATACGCCATGACACATTCGAGGCTCTCCCTCCCATGGCAAGGCGCGAAGCTGGTCATCTAGCTAAGCTGTGCCTTGTCGAGCAACCGCCCGCCCCCAAACCAACAGCTGTGCAATCAATTGCCGTGCCGCAATTCATAAAGATGCATGAGGTGTGTGTTGAACATCCTTTATGCGGAGACGTGTACTATGGTACACATTGTGCGGTTGAGCGGTTCGGTAGGATGTGAGACACATTGCGTGTGGAGTTTTGTTTGCACGTTAGGTTTGTTTCACGCTGCACCCAATTCACGTGCAGAGCGCATGTTTGAGATAGACTAGATGCGCCGGAGGAGGGGTTGACGTTCCAAGGTCCGGTCTTGGTCCTCGCTTGCGCTTGCTTCGCCCGCGTTACGCCAGGCGCATTTGGGAATTGTATGCCTCATGATGTCGAACCGATTCGGAGCGCCTGTCATGATGACTGACTGGGCTGTACTCGCGGAATCGAGGAAGACGTACGACCGTCAGCATCTTCTCATGTGAGAGCGAGTGAGAGAGTTTCTGCATGATTGTAATCTGTGTGCGTGTAACCCAGTCGGAAGCGCAAGCAAGCACTTCCCAACCAACAACCTCCCATGCAAAGCATCTCCAATCCAGATCGACGCTCAGGGAAGCCTCTGAATGGACCGGTCTGGCTTGCTCCTCCCAGCAGCACAGACTCTTATCTCAAGACGATTCCGCGTCCAATGAGATGGCCGACATTGGCTCTTTGCAGCACAGACGTCTTTTCTGGCGCGGATAAGGCGTGGTTGAAGATCGCTGGCGGCCCCCGTCAGTCTGGTGTCAAGCCTCGACGACAGCAACACAGACACTCGCGGAAACCCACCTTTTTTCCTTGGCTGAGAGCCAATACTTAGACGCACGTTGTCCCACTTGTTTGCACTCTGGCTGGCACTTTTTTGTCATATACATCTTATACGAGTTACTTCAAATTCTTTTAATGGTTCCGTGTTTGTAGTTACTATTCCGTTTATTGATCAAGTGGCTGGTTCCGCGCGTTTTTGTAATTCTGGAATCAACAGAGTCTTTATAAGGAACGATGCGTCGCCAACTTCCTCCGAGCAAACTTCTCGTTCCGTCTGGTCCGCAGGCATTTCCGAGGCATTTTCTGGGAGAATCGACGGTTATTGTGAATCATTATTCGGGGTTTGAGAAGGCTATTCCTGCAATTCCATCATTGCCTGGCTTCAAGACAAGTGCTGGTAGGTCAATTTTTTTTCTCGAGTGGTCGTGTGACCAGGGATATTGGGATTCATGGTCAAAATCACATTTTGAAGAGGACATCTGGGACTACTTTGAGATGGGAACAGCACGCTAATGAATACTGTAGCGTTTCTCACAAGTCTAAGCGCAAACCTCTGTATCGACCCTGACCTGCCGTCACCATTGGGCACTCCCACAACTTTCCGATATAACGCCTACTCACACCAAGCACTTCCGCCAACGCCGCTTTCATTCTCCACGCTACCTGCGCCGCACGTTCCGTACCCATCGCCTCTCGAGACACAGATCATGTCGTCGACCGAACCGTCCGCACCGGCTAAATCGCCTACCGAAAGGCTTCCCCAGCTCTCTACGTACACCGCAGAATCTGAAGATGACCGCGTGGAAGGGCTACGACTAGTCGCCGACTCGGTGGCCCAGCAACGACAGGTCTCCAGCAAGATGCTCATCTTCCATCCTATCACAATGGCCACATTTGTTCTCCTCGCCGCGATTGCAACGCAGATGGTCATGAAAGCCTACAATGAATGGCTTGTTGTCGGTACCACAGTCGGCGGCCTCGCAATGACCTTCCTCATCTTCATCAGATGGATGACTGGCGAATACATTGGCCTCGCGGAGGACATCGACATGGACTGGCTCAACGAGGACAGGCTCATTGTGGTCAAATGGGGTGAAGACATCATTGGAGCGCTGGTACTGGGCTGGGCAGACAACGACGCAGCGAAGAAGCGCGGACGGAGGCGCAGGGGCAAGGCCGTGATTCGCGCTTGGACCGTCAAGCTGAAGTACAGGCACAAGGGCATTGGCGAGAGTCTCTTGGAAGAGGCGGTCAAGATTGCAGGAGAGAAGGGAGCAGACGGTGTTGTTTTCGACACCGATCATGCCAGTAAGTTGCTCTCATACCTGTGTCACAGCTTGCAAGCCTAACGACAACACAGACTCCAAGCGCATCCTCCCATCCGTCTTCAACAGCTTCCTCGACAAGCAAGAAGCCGCCGCAGAAAAAACCCTCAAGAAAGTCGCCGACGACAAGGGCAACTTCCGCCAGCGTCAATCCTCTCCAACATGGGGCAGCAGATAAACGAAATCCCGACCCACATTTTCATCCTTCACCCAGCGAAGTCGCAACCGTTGTTTATTTCCACCGCAACGAATTTCCTTCTAGTGGAAAGATACCCCAACTCGCTCGTTCCATTCAAACCAAGATACCCCCTATCGTTTACCAAGTAGCTAGAACCATAATCCCAAACCTTACATCTCCCTATCTCTCACCGACGTTTGACGTCGAATGACATCAAACCAAGCTCGCTAGTGCATGTTCCCACTGACCTGGTGACGAACTCGCTTCGAAAGCCGCGCATAGATTAAGGAATTAATTTCGCTTCCCGTGTAGCCGCGGACTCCGCCAACGACGTCGTTGCGTGACGTTCAGCCTGTGAGACGGATACCGGGAAAAGTAGATGACGCGATAAGGCGTTCTTGGGTTTGCTGATAACGGTGCATAAAGGTGTGGTGGGCATGTGATGGAGGGGTCGGAGTGCCCCGCGTTGTCTTGGTAGGATTTACGACCTATAGTGGAATGTGGTCGTGAGACATTTCGGATACCGCTTGCCGAGTGAGAGCGCCGCAGGAAGGTGTACCGGTTCTTGTTGTGACGATATGGTATGGATGGGAGCTGGAAGGGGTGCTCAGAGGGCCGTCGAGCTGCTCTACGATACTCACACAAGTTCAACGCATCTTGTAGTTAAGTTTCACACAGCCTATGATTCCCTCTGCATGTCTGCGATGTAATTAGTATCGATGCAGCATGCAGTAAATGATCACGTGCTCAGTTCAACGCATGAGAATCATTCTTGCATGATGTGCTAGAGTTTGCACACTTTAAGCATCACTGACCTCCTGAGAATGCTCCTGTAGATTTTGACTTGTTGTAGAACTCAGGTTGCCGTGTAGATTGCTGATGCTTGTGCACTTTGCATCTGCACGCAAGGTTAACATGACACAAAAGATCAGTTGAGTTGGTTTCGTGCATTCGAGACTGACTTGAAAGGTAAGCCATAACTTTGCAACCGATACGACTTTGAATGAGTACGGCAAGTTGAAGCATACGAGCGAAATCTGTCAGTGAAGATGTTCAGAACAACCATGAGCTACTTGAAACCCATTTCTGCATGTTTAATCGTCGTACCAACGACTTGACGTCTTCCCAGCACTTCTGTGACTTCGCTCGCGTGCGTCAGCATACAGTAGAAAGACTTTAACCTGACCTGGTGGCCCATATTCTGGCAATGCGTTGGCTAGCCGCTGCGCCAGTATACCAGAAGCCCTCACTTCGCTCAGCCTGAAAAGGATTATGCGGCTTCAAACATTCTAGGACCCCATGCAAACCAGCATTTGCTTCTAGTTCATGCGTTCGCGACCGACCAATGCTTGTACACGGAGGCTTGAGATGGAGGCTGAACGCCACATGCATCGTTCGGCAACTACGAGGAGCTTGTAGACGTCTGGATTGTTGGGCTGAACGCCACATACTACTAGGTGATCACAAGTCAAGCTAGGACAAGGTGAAGACACGGCTCAAGCGTTCTGAGGGGCATTCTAGACTTAGTGGCAGTCAAATATCGTGCAAGTCGCTAAGGGATTGAGTACTTTCCAATCTACACGCAAGGCTGATAGAAAATGCATTATGAACACTGTCATTGTGCAGATTGAGAACGCACTTGAGAAGCAAGCCAATACTTTGCATCTAGGGCAAATGTGAAAACCCGAAAGACTCTCACGGCTTTAAGCAGTCTTCTCGTCCCCACTCCTCTCGCGCATTTCGTCATCGTTGTTCTTCCCACCAACGTCTTTGTCATTCTTCTTGTCTCCCCTAGTGTTGCCGCTATTGTAGATATTGACCGAGCCCATGACAATCTGAGCTTGGACCGAACCGCCAGAATGCGTGTTGTGGTCTTGGTGGTATGTGCCTTCAGGAGTAGCAAGACGCGGCTGGTGAGTAGATCTTGTCGCAGCAGGTGAGCCGTGAGCGGACGGTTGTTGAGAATCTGGACTTGTCTGCTGAGACTCGATGGGGGGATAGTGGCGAGTTTCCGCTGCGATACTCAGTCGCGATGACGTCGGTAATGGTGAGTCGAAGAGCTGGAAGTCTTTGCCAGGCGAGACTGGTGGACGACCATCAGGTGTATCGCCGTTGGGATTGCCGTTGTTGGAGTCCATTGTGATGTGGATGAATACAATGAGGACTGGTAAAGGCAGGAAGAGCGCTCAATGAAGTATTTGTGTGTCCTCAGACCATAATGCAGGCAGTTTGAGTGTTTGCGTTTGGGTTTGCGATTGTGCATCTGCCATGAGTCCCATGCATTTGCCATGGAAGGTATCTAAGAGGTTCTTGTTCTAGACAATCAAGTCTTGGGCGGTCTTCTTCTGGTCGAGGAGCAAATATTTGAATCGTGCAGTCGTAGTAAGAGACGTTTTCAACTGGAAGCTCGCGCACATCGAAGAAAGGTGAACAATGATTGTCTGGCAAGTATAAATTAGCAAAGTATCAAGATGGCTAAGTAGCCTAATCGGAAAATGTGACAGTGAGACTACTCACTCCACATGAGATGTACGTGAACGCAGACATGTCGTTGTTGAAGTTAAAATAAAATCTTCTCAATTCTTCACACACCCCGCTTACTTCTCTGCGTGGACGCCAATCGATACGAAGCGATTTGTTTGCGCCCGTACGCAGGTGTCATCACTTCAACGTCCCCAAGCTTCATCGCGCGCCCGCGCCTGCATCCTCTGCGTCCCCATCGACAGACGACGTCGGGTATTCTTCGCGCAGTTGCTGTATGACTTTCTGTGCGACGAGTTATCATTAGCCAAGTCCAAAAGCAACAATCTACAGACCTCTCAAAAGAGGCGTACACAATGCGATCCCGAGTCACTGAGCACATGTCGGGAAGGAACAGGAACTGACTTACCGCTAATGCTTCCGGGTTCGCACCGTTCTCGATGAGCGAAACGCAGTAAGAGAGTTGTTGCCGGTCCAGATGAGTATTCTGAAGAAAGTGATTAGTATGCTCCTAAGACGAATATACTTAAAAGACATACGAGGAGTGTTGCAATCTCGTGAAGGATGTCAATGACTTCGCGCGCAGCCTTACGGCGCGCATCAGCAGAGGCTTGTTCAGCAGGCATGTTCGTGGATGTTATGAGTTTGGAAAGGCAGAGTTGCCCAGCGGAGCATTCTCGTGATATGTTTCCGAATGCCTTGAAGAGTGGACGCGACTCGAGACGCGCTTACCTGCCCCACAGTTTCTGAGCTTAGTCATCCTCCGCATCGCCGCAACTTTCAACACCATCATGCATTCACTACAATCGCAATCACGACTTCCAACACACCCACCACACCACAACAATGCCTCTAACATTCCTCCGCCGCCTCCTCCGGCCCACCATCTTCGCCCAAACACCAACCACCGCATTACGCCCATCCCGACCCTCACTCGCCTCGCCCTTCCACCCTCTCCAGTCCCCATCCCACACACCCCGCGCCCCAAAATGCACCCTCATCCAAGTCCTCCGGCAGGGCCGCGGCTCGCAATCCGCCCGCAAACTGCGCTCCCCGCAGCTCAAAAACCGGCCCGAGCTAAAAGGCGTGTGCCTCAAAGTCGGCACCACGAAGCCCAAGAAGCCGAATTCAGGCGAGCGCAAAATCGCGCGTGTGCGTCTGAGTACGGGGAAAGTTATCACGGCGTATATTCCGGGTGAGGGGCATAATGTGCAGCAGCATTCGGTGGTTATGGTCAGGGGTGGGAGGGCGCAGGATTGTCCGGGGGTGAAGTATCATTTGGTTAGGGGGGCGTTGGATTTGGTGAGTTGTCTTGTGGTGTGAGAGGTGCATGAGGGACGTTGGGCTAATGAGTTGGCAGGGAGGTGTGGGAAACAGGATTACGTCGAGGAGTAAGTATGGGACGAAGAAGCCTAAGACGGCGGCGTGAGAGGACGAGAGGAGGAGATGAATGCGTGCACGATAGCATGAGGATCGCATGCGCAGCGCTGGGATGAAAATTACATCGGCATGGAGAGCGTGGATGGGGTGGTATTGGCCTACGGTGCCGCAGGTGCGGATGAAGACAGGGCTTGTTGCAAAGCGATAGCTGCATGTTTGGCGCCGAGCGGGAGGCAATAAGGTGCGCTGCCTCAACGGAGAAGCCCCATGTTCACATGCAGGATCAACAACGACCGGTGAGCAATGCCAAGCAGAGTGTTTAGATGAGAAGAAGTCGAATTGAAATTCCAAAGCTCACTCTCCAAAAACATGCTCTCCACTTTCCAAGAAGAGCGAATGAATGTGTCGAAGTACTCGGCTTGCATATACATGCATGACTAGATTCCAAACTCCCAATTCGTCATTTGAGTACCTCCCCAACTTACACACGCAAGCGCGATACTGTCCCGTGCGTGCATACACAACACATGAATCAATGTTCGACTTTTCATTCCACACAAAGGTATCTACAATTAAAAAACCGCCCGCCACGTCGCTCATTCACGCTACATACATACATTACAAAAGACGACATTGGAAAAATAAGCAAGATAGACAAAGCCACCCACCTGTCTATCTAAATCGAAGCATAGCCCATGCGACTGAGATGTGATGAGTCCGAAACGCCGTTTTGTTGAAATTGGTGATGAGGAAAAAGGGATACATAGAGCCTTCTCTCATCGAGGTGTCGGGTATCATCTCTTTTCGACCTGCAGTGCTCGGCTCGGCGATAAGGCTAAACCGAGCACTGCTGAGTTTTAAGCATGAAAAGTGCTTTGTACTGCGTTGTCGATACGAACAGCGTAATGGCCAGAACGCTCACTTCTTCTGCTGCGTATTTGGCGCAGACGAAACGCCAGCACCCGGCACAAGCGTATGCTCGTGGTTATCGCACCGAATCACCTGGCCGCCCTCCTCTTGAGAACAAACCAGACTGCCCGTCACCCACTTATCCTCAATAATCTCATCAAGCGTCGCGCGTTTCTTTGGATCAACCTCTAGCATCCTCCCAATGATATGCCTACTTTCACGGGGAAGAAGTCGCAGTAGTCGCCATGGCCCTTTTATGACTTCCGGCGTCTGTAACTTTGTGGACGCGGTTGATCCACGATGATCATCGTGTGGCAGGTCGGTAGCTGATTTCGAGGGCCCAGTTATTCTTGGTCCGTCGTTTGGAGGAGACACGAAGAGTTTATATGAGTTGTCTGAGATTCGAGGGGCCTTCCATGGGAAACGGCGTAGGGTCATGCAGCAGAAGATGATGGCGAGGGACCAGATGTCGGTGGGTTGCGGGTCGTACTTGGAGAGATCGTATACTTCAGGAGCCAGGTATGGATCTGAGCCTACGATGCCTGAATGGTGTTAGTTGTGGGAACTAAAGTGAAAGCTGGAGTGAGCCTACCACTAGCAAGTACGAGCTCGTCCTCGAAAGGATACCTGAAAACAGCTGCACTTCCAAAGTCGATGATCTTCATGATACCATGCTCATTCACGACGACGTTGTCCAACTTCATATCGCGATGTGCGAGACCCATGTTGTGGAGGTAGGTCATGCCATTCAGGATCTGAAGCGTGCAGCACGCGACTTCCTCGCGGCTCATTTTGCCAGTCATGACGATGGCAAAGAGGTCGTATGGAGCGTATTCCATAACAACAAAATAGCTGCCCTTCTCGGTGATCAGATCCATGGTCTCGATGATGTTGCCGTGATGCAGTGTTGAGCCAACACAGAACTCGGCGGTGACTTTCTTGTTGTAGTCCTTCTCAGACTCGTATGAGTGCCTCGCCCGGAACTGCTTCACGGCAAACGTCGTCCCATCGCTGCTCCGCTTCATCAGTCGCACTGAGCCCCCCGCACCAGAGCCTAAGACCTTTCCGAACTTGCCATATTTGCTTTGCAGGCCGTGATCGTCGGCGAACGGAACGTGCAGTGAACCACCACCTGTCAATGGTGGGGTCATGGTGCCTGACTTGCCCGACTTTTCACGCTTTGCAGATGCGGGAGACTCTTTGCGCTTCTCTTTGTCCTTGTCCTTGCTTCTGTGTCCAATCTTGAAGAAGCGCTTGAGCTCGGACATGGATCCATGGCCGTGCTTGTTGTGGGCAGCAGCTTTCGTTGAGTCGGCGCCTGAGTCGCCAGAATTGTGACGATTGCCGAAGAAGCTCGATCTCTTCGAATCGTCCTTCTCCGACACTCCATTTTTCGAGCGCGGCAGCATGCTGGTGGATGACGATGCTGACTGTCGGCCGTCGGGGCCACCGAAAATGTACCGAGCTTCGACCGTGTCCAGGTTCCGGCCTTGAGCTGCACGCTTGGAGCGTGTATATGGATTTTCTCCTGCGGGCGTTTGAGGTCGACTGCCCGAGGCAGGCGTAGAATTGCCCGGACTTCGCTCTCCGCCGGATCCGGATGGACTGACATCTCTCGATACGGGTAGAGAGTCGCCAGCAGACGCAGATGTTGGGCGCGGTTTTGGCGAGTCTCGTGGCGAGCGCGGAACAGCGAGCGAGTGCTGGCTTTCTACATGCGAATCCAAAGACGTCGGCGGCGGCTCGTGAGGGGGCGAGACCTGGGGCGTCATCATAGCGGCGTCGCTCAGATGCTTCCTGTGGTCGCCGGCATCGGTCTTGTCTTCCCGCGACGATGTGCCCGCGGGTGTCAGAGGTGGTGAGTGCATGGCAGAAGGCGAGTTGGTGCCGAGGGACGCTCGATGGTAGTCGTGCCCGGAGGTGGTGCGTGATGCAGGCGACGGAGAGGCAGCCTTGAGAGTGCATGTTAGCTGAGGTGTCCCAATTGCTGCTGAGTCTGACTGTCTCTGCTTACTCGGGATGGCGGAAGCGAGACGGGCTCGAAGGAAAAGTTCTCCATGCGCCGAGCCTGGCAGCGCGACTTCTGCAGCGTCACCGAGAGGTTTCGCAGCTCCTCCTCTGCCTGGACGCTCAATGGCCCCTCCCGGGCGTCTTTGCCTGACCCCGTGATCTCCGCCATGCGCTCCACGGCCTTCTCGGGCTCGATCTCTTCGTGGACGTCGCTGAAGCGCACCGAGGGCACTGAGTCCTGGGCGGGGGCGGGGGACGCCATCCTGTATGGGATGCGATATGGGTGATTTGTATGGTAGGTGGGGTGAGGAAGCAGCAGTCACGATCGGATGACGCTGCGCACTGCTAGCTGGTCTAGCTTATTCACTTGAGCGAGGTGATCGACGCAGCCTGTCTAGCTTCGTTGCGAGGGCGGCGGAGGGGTCGGACAGCGAATTGGAGGCAGCTTTCTCTCTACAGAAGGAGGACCGCTGTGATTTGTGATGGTCTGGCGTCTAGCTACAAAGCATCCAAGCTCGTCGTCATCCACTCCAGCGAACAGATACCCCGCCGTGCTTGCTTACACGTCGCGTACAGAGGCGGAAGGGTCGGATGGTCTGCCGGGAGGATGTCTGGGGAGTGTCGACTGCGAGGCTGTCTTTGACGGGGAGCAGTTGGCGAGGAATGCGAGGGCAGAGGATTTGCAGTGCGGTCTTGGTCCCTTCATGATTGCTTGTCAAGCCCCTCCGGTCGATCAAAGTCGAGACGAGACGGCGCGGATAACTCGGAGTTTCCGCTTCGAGGTAGCGCCGATGCACTTTCCCGCGCATCATCATCGCATCTCTGACGGCATACCGTGCTACAGTTGAGCCTCAACCACCGCCCCAACGCCCTTAGCCGCGCTGCCACACATCACACGACGCTCCTACACTGCCTGGCTGCATTGATCTGTCTCCAAACACCAGGAATCCCTTCCGACCGCACCTCCTACGCCATCCGCTTCACCTTCTGTCATCCCACGGGACATCTCGGACTTGTTGGGCGCAGGAATTTTTCAAGAGTTTTCCTCCGTCTCGCGCCTCCCGCTGGTGCCTTGTACTCACAGTCTCTTTTTGGATAGTGCCACGACGTACCCACAAAATGTTCAGTTGGGCAAAGTCGGCGTAAGTGCACCACATCCACGTGCTGGCGCGACTGTGGCACCGCTGGCGTGACGCGTTTATGTGTTTGATGTTGACATGTTCGTAGAATGGCTGCCGTCGCGGGCACGCAGGAGCCCGTATACGGCCCAGAAGCCATCCAGCCTGTGGGCAAGAAGGGCGGGGAGCCTGCATACACCGAGCTGGCTAAGAAGAACCTGCGATGGGCCACCCTTGACTACACCAACGTCGAGTCGCAGACCTTCTACCTATTCACCGACGAGGGCCGCGTCGGCTTCCTGCAGCTCATATACAGCAACGTAGCGTAGGCCAGGTCTCTACTCCGAGTTGCTTACATTCATTAACAACACACAGCGGCTTGCGCGTGACCGTCCAGTTCAGCGTCAGGCTCTGGAAACCGAACAATGAGCAGCCCGCGCTGTGGGCCACCAACCCCCTCAGCAACTACGGCTTCGACGAGGAGCAGTACTCGTTTTTCGCTGACGGCGTCTCTATCGAGCTCTCCGAAGACGGCACCGTCTACACACTCAAGTCGGCGGTCAACGACAACGCCATGGTCAACGTGAAGTTTGCAAAGGCTGCGCCGGGCTTCATGGGCGGAAAGGACGGCACAAGCAACTACGGCACAGATCCCAAGGCGCCATGGGGGTCCATGCACCACCACTTCTGGCCCAGAGCCAAGGTGGAGGGCAGCATTATCACAAAGGAGGGCGAGATCAACGTGAATGGTCGAGGCATGTTTAGCCACGCCTTGCAGGGGATGAAGCCGCATCACGCTGGTGAGTGTTAGAGATTGTTCTGGCGAATACCTAAGCTGACCGAGATAGCTGCACGCTGGAACTTTGTTAACTTCCAGTCACCTTCCTACTCCGCCATCCTGATGGAGTTCACCACGCCCGCATCGTACGGCTCGACCATTGTGCGAGTCAGTGGTGTTGCGACCGACGGCAAGCTGCTCACTGCTGGCATCGGCGGCGACGTCAAGCACACTGCCACGAAGCAGGACTCGGATAACGACTGGCCAGAGCCGACCTCTGCATCTTACCACTGGACTGGCAAGACAGCAGACGGTCAGGAATTCACGGCAGAGTTGGAAGGTGCGCTCGGCACAAAGTACGACCGTGTCGATGTCATGGCGGAAGTACCGGGTTTCATCAAAACCATCGTTGCGAGCGCAGCCGGCACGAGACCGTACATCTACCAGTACGCGCCGAAAATGACCATCAAGGTAAAGGTGGGAGACGAGGTCAAGGAGGAGGAAGGCACGCTATTTACGGAAGCGACATTCATCTCTTAGTCATTTGGATACAACTCATTACGAATACCCTAGCACTAATAGCCTACTTCTCAGGACTGGCACCTGAAATTAATGAATAAAGTTGTTTGCGACCTATCGTCTGAAAGCGGCACCTCGCTCCTCGGCATCCAAAGCGACAAATCGCGGTGGCCTCACACTACGAAATGCATGCTCGTTTCGCCTCTTCACCTTCGCTCACCTCTCATCTCACAAAACATTACCCCGCACCTGCCCAGCCTGTCTATCTTCACATGACACCGCGCATACACAAACGCGTCGACGCGCCCATTTAACGTTACACAACAAGGCTCGTGCCTCTTACATCACACTCGGCGCCTCAGCCTCGGCCTCTGCTACTACACAAAAGCAACACACAACACACTATCGCATATCATGGTAAATGAGCGACCGCGACAATTCGGTGGGGTGAACCGGTTCGCCGCCCCTTCGCGACCAGGTTTTGCGCGACCGCCTGCATCCAGCAGCAGCACGATTGGTGCGTCGCCTGCACAGTCCCGAGCGCAGGAATTGGGACTCGGGCTTGGGAAGGGCAGTGGTGGGTTGGGTAAGGGGAAGAGCTTGAAGAGGCATATGTGAGTTTTAGAGGTGTGTGCGTGTGATTTGGACTGATATGAGAACAGGAAGATACAGCGCGATACGATTTATGGTGTGACGAAGGGAGATATTCGGTAAGTCATGGACTTGCCACGTTGTTTGGGGTTGCACGGACGGTTGATGCGAGCTAGTCGAACTGCCTCGCATATTCACGTGTATTCTGGTATAGACAGTGGACAGTACTGACAGCGTTTTCAGACGACTAGCCCGCCGCGGCGGCGTGAAACGAATTGCAGCAACGATTTACGATGACGTTCGGCAAGCGCTTAAGGACCGCCTGGCTGCTGTGAGTCGAATGTGCCATTTCTTTGAGTCGAAGCTGATATTATGTAGATTCTGAAGGATGCGATCGCAGTTGTCGAGCTGACGGGACGTAAGACAGTCAGTGTCACTGATGTGATCTTCGTTCTGAATCGCGTGAGTGTCTATATCTATCTTGGGTGTTTGGGTGAAGACAGGACTAACATGTGCAACAGCAAGGAAGGCAGCTTTACGGCTTTGATCCGTCGTTCACTGGTTCTCGCCGCTGATTGCCAGCACACATCTCTACGGCAGATGCTACGCTCGCAAACGCGACGGAAACTGATAGTATGACTACAGCTCCAATCTCTGCTGGGCTCGCCCTCTTATCTGGACTGCGCTCATTCGGCGTTGGAGGTGGGAAAGGCGTTCTGATTTCAAGCTCGTTGTATGTACGAAGGTGCTTGTATTTACTGTGTCCACCTTCAGGACACATTGGACGCCGAATTCGGTAACATGGAGATACGATGTTCTTCGCATCAGCTTGTCTGGTCTGAAATCTGTACAGATGTAAGGGGAGCGAATCTGTAGCTCATCATGCCATGATACCCATACCCATTACTCAACAGCTGAATAAGACCTTGACTGATGGTCGTGCGCGACAACTCGTTTCTTCCTCGCAGTGATCGTAACAATTGGCACACACCAAATCCAACCTACCATCTCCCAACAACGCCCTTTACCCTCCTCATCCCCTTATCCCAACCCACCTTGACGTCCTCATCAGCAACATCCCTCACCTTCCTACACGCCTCATCCAACGCTTCCAAAAACGCCGTCGCCTCCTCCTTCAAACCCTTCACATCCCTCCCCCTCGTCCACGCCCTTTCCACACACGTCTTACCCAACACCCCCACCACATCACTCAGAAACACCCACAGCGCATCCGCAGCAGTATTTTTCAACCACCCCCACAACCTACCCGAATCTCCAACATCAAACTCCCATCGCCACCGCATGCACCTCCCCGCGGCAGATTGCCACAGATTCATCAACCGGCAAAACGCCGAGAATTGGAACCTATGCGCCAACGTATCCAAAACGTATAAATTCCCCCACGGCGCACATACATTCCAGTGCTGTTGGACAGGGGCGTCGAGGAACCAGTTTCTACCCGCGTATCTGAATGCGTTGCGCAGCTGCACGTCGATGCGTAACGTGAGATGTTGGTTGCGGGACAGGAGCGCGCGGTGTGGGCGGGGCAGCATGTTGATAAAGCGCGTCGTGGGCGCAATGTCGATGTTGAGAATGGCGAAGCTGAATGGCGTGTGTACGTAGTATTCGTATGCGGCTTCGATGCGGATGGCGCGGCAGATGTGCAGGATGTGTGGCCAGACGTAGCATGTATTTTTGAGGCGCGAGTGGGGTATACATGTGACGGTGCTTGGTAGGATGTATTGGTAGATGAGGGTTCGAAGTTCGGAGGGGAGTAGGGCGATGGGGGATGGGGAGTCAGGATGGATTGGCTTGATGGGGTAGAGGGTTGAGTTGTAGGTTATGGATTGGCGTTGTTTTGATGTAAGGGTTGAGGGACGGTGTAGTCTCTTTTTGGGTGTTGTTGGGTCTGCCTTTGCGGATTCATGAGAGGGAGATGAGGCTGCTAGGCTGGTTTTTAGGCGGGATGAAGTGGTGGCGCGGGCGTAGGACGGGGGAGCCATCTTTCAGTTGGTAGTGAAAGTAGAACAGAGATTCAGCTACATTCTAGACTTGTGATGTTGCGATGGTATTTGGATATTTGCTTCGTAACGGAAGTTGGTGCCGAGCACGTGAACACGCGAATGTGGGGTCGCGTCATCGCTCTTTCCTCTTTCGATCCTGCATCTCTCGACAGCAAAACCACGACTCCGGACTCAATGCCCACCTTGAACCGGAACGATGGCGGACGACATGGAGGTTACGCAGTCGTCTCCGCGCGGCACGAAGCGGAAAGGCGACGATAGCATTGCACTTCCAGCGCCACGGCGGATCAAGGCTCTTGCGCAAGATGTTGTGAACAAAATTGCGGCAGGAGAGATTATCGTCGCGCCCGTGCACGCGCTGAAAGAGCTGATTGAGAATGCTGTGGATGCAGGGTCGACGGCCTTGGAAGTTGTGGTCAAGGATGGCGGCTTGAAGTTGCTCCAGATCACGGACAATGGCCACGGAATCGATGTAAGTATTACAACACCGTTGATGTCCCGTCTAATGGACGCAGAAAGAAGACATGCCGATTCTGTGCGAGCGCTTCACGACTTCAAAGCTCAAGGCTTTTGAGGATCTGACGTCCATCGGCACTTATGGCTTCCGCGGCGAGGCATTGGCGAGTATCAGTCACATTGCTCACCTCAGAGTCAAAACGAGAACGGATAAGTCGAGCTGCGCCTGGGAAGCTCACTACGCGGACGGGAGACTGGCGAGCGCGAAGCCGGGTCAGAGCGCCGAACCCAAGCCCAAGGCCGGACGGCCGGGCACACAGATCACAGTCGAAGACCTTTTCTACAATGTGCCGTCCCGTCGTCGGGCATTTCGATCATCGAGCGAGGAGTATGCCAAGATCCTGGAGCTTGTCGGAAAATACGCTGTACATTGCGTTGGCGTGTCATTCACTTGCAAGAAAGCAGGCGACAACGCAGGTAGCAGTGTGTCTGTACCTGCGACCGCAACCATCAAAGACCGCATTCGACAGCTACATGGCAGTGCGGTCGCAAATGAGCTGGTTCCTCTTCAGACCGAAGACAAGAATTGGGGTTTCAAATGTGAGGGCTGGGTCAGCAGTGCGAACTATAGTGCGAAGCGTACGGGTATGCTGCTGTTCATCAACCACCGCTCAGTCGAATCGGCAGTGATCAAGAAGAGCGTTGAGCAGACATATGCTACCTTCTTGCCAAAAGGTGGCCATCCCTTCTTCTATATCAGCCTGGAGATCGAACCAGCGCGAGTCGATGTCAATGTCCATCCAACCAAGCGCGAGGTACACTTCCTCAACGAGGACGAGATCGTGGCTATGATATGCGACGAGATGCGGACCAGCTTGAGCAAAGTCGATACCAGCAGGTCGTTCATGACGCAGTCACTTCTTCCTAATACCAATGTGCCGTTCGCGACGCCAATGAAGCCGACAGCTCCTGCATCGACGACTCCTACTACAGACGAGCCATCAGATCGCAGTGTTTCGAGAGCTCCCAGAACAGCAGCCAGAAAGCCGAACGAGAACAATCTTGTGCGCACAGACGCGTCAGCCCGCAAGATCACGTCAATGTTGCAACCGCAGCGCTCTGTGGACGAGCCCGCAGCCGAGGATGAAGAGATGGAGTACGAGTTCACCGAGAAAGAGCCCATGGCCTGTCGCCTCACCTCAATCAAGGAACTCCGTACCGAGGTCCGCGATGCTATGCACAACGAGCTTACAGACATAATCTCCACCCACACCTTCGTCGGTCTCGTTGACGAAGAGAAGCGTGTCGCAGCTATACAGGGTGGAGTGAAGCTCTTCCTCGTCGACTACGGCATGTTATGTAACGAGTACTTCTACCAAGTCGGTCTTACCGACTTCGCGAACTTCGGAGCGATACGCTTCAATCCTCCACTACCCCTCGAAGACCTACTCAAGATTGGTGCTGAGCAGGAGCGGAACAACGCAGGCGATGCAGCAGACGAGGTAGATTGGGACGAAGTTGTGGAAAGCGTCAGGGAGGTCTTGATCAGCAGAGCCGCTCTGCTGCTTGAGTACTTCTCCATGGAAATCACGGAGCAGGGTGAGCTATGCTCGATACCATTGCTGATGAAAGGCTATACCCCGTCCATGGCCAAGTTACCGCAGTTCCTGCTACGTCTTGGTCCACACGTCAACTGGAACGACGAGAAAGACTGCTTTCGGACACTGCTTCGCGAGCTTGCGTCGTTTTATGTACCGGAAGCTTTGCCGCTGCCGCCATCTGCGTCAACGGAGGGTAGTGGCAAGGGGAAGCAGAAGGTGGTGGAGGAAGATGCAGAGATTGAGGCGAGGAGAGAAAAGGTTCAGAAGGCTGTTGAGCATGCAATCTTCCCTGCGTGCAAGGCGAGGCTGGTGGCTACGAAGGGCTTACTCAAGGGCGTGATGGAGATTGCCAACCTGAAGGGACTATATCGGGTGTTTGAGAGGTGCTGAGGCGATTCGCCGTGCAGTGTGAATTGCGATGGGCCGGCAGAGACAGCTCTATACCATGGACCAAACATACATAACGTTACCTGACTAAATCTACCACTTATGCATCGCCGCATACTTCTGCTTGACAGCCTCCACAATCTTCCTCACCTCTCCTGCATCCAGCTTCTCCTTCCGATCCGGCGTATACAGCCCATTGACCTCTTGTTCAATGTCCGTCAGCTGCGTGTAGACGAAGCCACAGATATGTCCTACATCCACAGTGCCCATCATCATCTTCTTAATGCGCTTCAGTAAGTCCTTTGGGTCCGTTGCCGTGGTGTAGCCCCAATCTCGATCTCCACTGTCTTCAGTTGTCGAACGCGCAATGTTGACGCCGCCGAACTCGGTGCAAAGAATAGGCGCATTAGGCTTTTGCGATGAGCCTGGATCATCGGCCAAAGATGATACGAACAGCGGTCGACCTCCATGCTCGCCCAGAATACCATCTAGGCTCTTACACGTCTCCGTTAACTCGTCGCCATCGGCGTAATCGTGAAACGTCGTCAAATCAGTCTGTACATGCTCCCAGCCACAATTATCGTTGACCGGCCGTGTCGGATCCAGCGTCTTAGTAGCATAGTACAAGCTCCGAATATGATTGCGCTGCTGCACACTCCCCTTCAGATCCGTATACGCCCAGCTCTCGTTCACAGGCGTCCACGCAACGACGCTGGAATGGTTAATATCCCGCATAACAGCCTCGCGCCACTCCTGGTCGAAGCGCTCGACATATGCTGCGCTGAAGGCATATGCGTTCGCCATCTCGCCCCAAACTAGGAAGCCGAGTCGATCGGCCCAGTACAAGAAGCGTGGGTCTTCGACTTTCTGGTGCTTTCGGCAGCCATTGAAGCCCATGCGTTTGCTGAGTTCGATGTCGGTTCTCAGGGCTTCGGAGGACGGGGGTGTCATGAATGTTTCTGGCCAGTAGCCTTGGTCGAGGAAGAGGGCTTGGAAGTAGGGGCGGTTGTTGAGACGGAGGGTGCCGTCGTTGTTGGACCAGGAGAGGGAACGCATGCCGGTTGTTGTGTGGATGGTGTCGATGGGAGTTTCGTGGCTGGAGTCAAAGAGGCGGATCGTTATGTTATAGAGGGTGGGATGTTCGGGAGACCAGAGGGCTATGCCATTGTGCCAGCAGTCAGGGTCGGTTGATTCGACATTGGCGGCCGTGACGGAGTCTTGTTGAGATTGAGAAAGACGCATGTTGGCTTCGAAGGAGACGGTATCAGAGTCATGTGGCAGTTCTATCTTGTCAGTCTTACTAACCGCAATTCCTTTTAGACTGGCTTCTAGCTCCGCACTGAAGGCGTGTCCAGCTAGGCGCGATAGTATCTTGATGCTGGCGTGCAGCTTTCCGCTCTCGACATCGTTGCTTCTCAGTACAGTTCCAGAGCTAGCATCACCGATCCTTGTCGGTGGCACGCTCTCAAGCCAGATATCTTGCCAAATGCCTCCACTGGGCGTGTAGAAGATGCTCTCAGGCTAATCCGTAGCATCAGCATGTATCATGATGCGAGACAGAAAACATACCTGTGCTTTCCAATACTGCTTGCCTCGTGGTTGTGTCAGATCATGTGCAGAGTCGAACACGCGAACAGTGAGTCGATGCGCTTCACCAGCTATGAATGCATTGGTGATGTCGATATCGAAGGGTACATGACCTCCGCGATGACCGCCAAAGAAGTTGCCATCTACCCAGACCTTTGCTTCGTAGTCGACAGCTCCAAAGCGAAGTAGGACGCGATTACTGGGCGACTTTCGATCTACCTGTCGCGGATCCTGGATCGTTCTCTCGTACCACATCACCTCGTGGACACCCTTCTCGTTGATACCAGACGCGGGACATTGGAACACATAGGGTACCTGTATCTCTCGCCTCTTGTTCACGACCGCTTCGCCTCTTTGAAATACGTTGCCCTGCAGCAGATCTTGGGTTCCAGATGCGATCTTGGCTACAATATCCTCGCCTCCGGTGTTCGTGCTGTTGGTGTTCAAGGGGTTGATCCTGATTTCTTCTGGAAGCCCGTGAATATGCCAATCTTCAGATGATCCGACATCATTATCATCGAAAAGGAAACTCCAGGGACCGTTCAGGGATTGCCATGTGAGGTCACCGCGGACGAAGTCTGGGCGGGGATATTCGTTGTTATTCATAGCTTGTTTTGACGCTTGTGCAAGATGTTTGCAGAGACCGTGCGGATGAAAGCTAAGTAAGTTAAGTTAGGTGAAATATCAGTTGTGCTTGCGAACACTTGTCTTGCGACTCCTGGTGGGGAAAGACTGGGTCGCACGCTGGCTAGTCCGAGACTGTGCTAGCCGTTTCCTGTCAATACATGTCGATCACTCCTGCCGTGACCAATACTTCTCCACGACGCGACGTCGACACTTGATTTTGTCTTCATACTTACATCCTGATTTTATCTTACTTATGGCAAGGATGACTCATGTGGCGCAAAGCTGAATGACCATTGAGCACCAGCACGCTTTGATCGAGCTGCTTCTGACAATGGTGACCATAGTCACGCCCGTTCGCGCTATCCTGCATCGCGGGTTGGAGCCAGGTACACAATATAGCCAGGAAGATACCTAGAACAGTATGCAGAAAATGATAGGAAATACTGAAGACTCAGGCTGATATGTTTCAACAAGCAATTTGGGGCAGACATTTGCGAAGTGTAAGTGCCCGATGTATTCCATGTTCTTGAAGCCAATTGACTCGATCGGTGTAGTGAATCATCTTTCCATATCTCCAAAATCTCTCATCTTTCAATCGTTTTCTTTTCTCCAGTCCTTCCTATGTCACCGCTACATTTCGCTGCGGTGCCCTCTTTCACACAATCGGTACTCTCGTTGCGTTTGGTGCGGGTGCTGGTGTCCTGGAAGCTACATGGGCCTCTCAAGTAGACGTAAGAGCCGTCATTCTGAACGTAGTAGCCTGCAGGTACAGCCCAGGGGTTCTGCGGCATGACAGTTGACTCACCTGACTCTTAGTTCAGTGTGATCTTACTAAAGTTAGGGTATCAGAATAAGGGATACATACGAGCCTGTAAGAACGTTACAAAGATTTTGAGGCTCTTGCCATCCTGAACACATCTCGAGAAGTCGGACATGCTGTACATGGGAGGAAGGACACGGTGTGATTGTTTCGCTCAGGCTTTGTTGATGAAGCGAGAAAGACATTGGCTTTAATGCTGCTGCCACATCGTCGCTTTTTCTTTCCTTAAGAACCACCTAGGCATGAAGACAGCGTCAGAAACGGGGGTCTCAACTTAACATTGGGGTCTCCGTGTGTGTCGTTATCGTCAGGCATCAACGACAGCTATATCACTATCTTCCGTCATGAACCAGAGGCGGATGACTGTACAGCCGCCCCAAGAGGGTCTCTTTCAGGCAGTGTTGGTCGACTAGCCATATCAGCTACTTCAAAACGACTTGGGGGAGAGAAGTCCATTGGAAATAATGATCAACAACCAATCGTGAGAATTACAGGATGCTTCCACGAAAACACGCGAGACCCCAGAGGCAGCGGTCAAATCTTCGAACAGGAAGGCGGCGAAGCAGCTTCGGGGTCGGGGCGCCAACGGTCGGGGCGCATCTCTCCAAATCTGCCTGGACTCTTCGGCTGGGTCCTCTACAATGGGCTCAGCTGGCACGCCGCATCGGGAAGGGGGCCTCTTTGACCCTTGCTTTTGCAAATGTCAAGCCTATCAGATGCCTGAACACTGATTTACGAGTGAGGCGTACTGCAGAAGAAGGACAGGTAAGGTTCGCTTGCGTTGACGCCACCAAAGAGACCCCTCCACGGAACGAACGCGAACAGCACGGTCAGCCTGATTTAATGACCAGATTTAAGACTCGACGTCTCACGCGTCAGTAAACTCGAAAGTCGCACAACCAACCTTCATCAGCAGCTTGAACACATCTTTTCACCTCGAATCAAGCCCGTGAGGGCTAGACTATTTTGCGCTTCTCGACCTCCGAGATTTGCTTTGGGCACCTCTTCCCTCACAGAATCTGGCACACATCCTACTGCTGGGTTTGTTTCTCGCCTCAAGGGATGAGATAAAGTCTAACATTATTTCCAAACAGTGGCTGCTTAATTCGACGTAGCGCGAGGCTAACAACCTCGCGCTGCCCCAATTTCAGCAGACCAATATGATCATCTAAACTATTTTCTCGAGCTCTGCCCACTAAAGAACGAAGACTGGCCTAACTGCACGATCTTTCGCGACTGGTTTTCGGACGAAGCAATGGAACAGAGCAATACTGGTCTCGATTCCGTCGATATCTCGGCACTGACAACGGACACCACCCTGAAGCTTATGTCTTCTACAGTCCATCAATGCTTCGATGGCTCGCCTTGGAAATGTACCTCGTCTTCTGATAATACGTCGCCAAATCTCTCAGTCTCACCATCCGTCATGCCGCTGACCGCTACCTCGTCCCGGATCCCTTCTACCGGAAGTGACTCAGACAGGTGCGTCAAATTTCTGAAATCTTTGCAGTTACAAGCTAACGGAGTAACCACAACAGTGGTGAGCGCTCTCAAGGGACATACAGTTGTGACAAATGCCCCCGGACCTACAAGCATCCCAAGTCGCGTCGCGAGCACAGACAAAGTATACACGAGAAGCGACGCTACCAGTGTGACTTTGCTGGGTGCCAAAAGAGTGTAGCACAGAAGAAAAACCTGAAGAGGCACAGAGAGGTCAAACACGGACTGTTTGCAGATTCACCCCATCAAGTCCCCTCGCTCGTCCGAACCAGCTAACTTCCAGCCGTTTTCGATCGCATTGTCCTGTCATCAGCAGGCTAGTCATCGTCTTTAGTGGGACCCACAAACTATAACCACGATCTTTCACCGATACGTCTTCCAATAGACTACCACGCTCTTTCGTCAACCTCAATACGTGTGCGTCACTCTGGTTATCAAGAGCGCAGAATTTTACTCGATACGTTGCTCGTCTGGCATTGTAAAATCTTGGGCTCCGGCCGCGGGAAGCTTGCATGTCGATTCCACTCATTAGGCGACACCCTCAACCCTCAGAGCTCGAGTGTTATGATGATCCGGTGCGTTCACGTTGCAACCACCTTTTACGTGTCTCATTTTCCAGAACATACGTTGCATTTATCAATACGTTAGTGAGTCAGGATGATGAAGAGGAAGAGAGATAGCCGTAGAGGGGTAAAGGTGAAGGTACCTAGGTAGAGGCGGGGAGCTGAAGGTAGGGCGGGGAGCTGGAGAACACCCCGCTAGCCCCACACGTGCTCCCGAATTTCACACCTGCTAGGCACCTGCACTGCCAAAACTCGCCGTTGCACAAACAAAAGCGCACATCAATATCTCGACTGCCAAGATGGTATATTACTTCAAGTCAAACACCACATCGCCAGCGGCCTTCATCTACGTCGGCAAAGACAAGGTCGAAAGTGCGTATTTTCAAGTCGCGCAACATACCCGCTTCATACATATGATTCGCAAGACCGCTGACAAAACTTGCAGACGAAGAGCTCATCAGTCATGGCTGGAATGAGGATGTATGGTTCCACGCCGACAATCTTTCCTCTGCGCATATCTACGTGCGCCTGCCAGAAGGCGAGGACTGGGAAAAGATGACCAAGGAGCTACTTATCGACTGCGCACAGTTGACCAAGGCGAACAGTATCGAGGGCAACAAGAAGGACAACGTCACGATTGTTTACACGCCGTGGTCGAACTTGAAGAAGGATGGGAGTATGGCGGTGGGTCAGGTTGGGTTCAAGGATCAGCGGAAGGTGAGTAATGCAGTTTTGATGTAACAATGTTCGATTGAGTGAGTCGGCTAAATATATTGGTAGGTCAAGCGCATACATGTTGAGAAGAGGGAGAACCCTATCGTCAACCGCCTCAACAAGACCAAGGAGGAGAAGTACCCCGATTTGCGAGAAGAGAAGGAGGCGAGGCTCAAGGAGCTGGGGCGCCGTGACCGCGACGCTCAGCAAATACGGGTATGTTCTCGACCTTCATTTGCGCCATCTACGCCCATATGCAATCTGCAACTATGTTCTTGGTTTCCAGCAATCTTGCGTCTTAGTCATACTCGTGCTGACACTTTGTAGCGGAAAGAAGAAGCTCGAGTGGCCAAGGAGCGAAAGGAGCTCGCGTGGCGGAGAGACCATGCCTACGACGACATGATGACCGAGGACAATATGGCCGAGTCCAGCAACCAGGACCGCGATGAGGACTTCTTGGATGACTTCATGTAGGCTAAATCTACAGGAGACCAGTGAGTCTCACTATAGAGGGGTGACAACAGTCCCGGCTAGAAAGGCCCTGTCCTTCTACGTCTTTTGTACATAGCGAACGGCGTTGGGAACACGCTCCAGTGTGTGAGCATGGATTCGACTCAATTGGGGTCGCGGACGGTCATGGACGGAAGGCACAAGCCCATGCTTTCATTCAGCATGCGGATGTTATGGTTGAATGTGTCGTATGCAGTGGTTCTTATTTCGAGCTCGTCGCGAGTGCTCAAAGCTGTCAGCAAGAAGAGTCTCCTGAGCGGTGCTGAATGCACTCACAGGACACGACCTTTTGGCTTTGCACGGCCCCCTTTTTCCTGAACCCACCAGACATGCAATAGGGTCTTGACAATCCTGTGCTCTAAGCCATTCTCTTTGGTCGCGTACTGGAGGAATTCAAGCGTGTTCTCGACTCTCTTCGGCTCCAGGTCGGCGGCGTGGCTTTTACGGAAGGCAAGGCGCAAGCGGTCGCGCAGTGTGTAGCGGGCGGGCTTTGAGAACTGCACAGCCCTCAGACCATGGCGATAGAGATGCCTGTATGCGTGAATGACTGCTTCGTTCGCCATTTGTCGCAGAGCGTGAAGGTCGCGGCGTTGGCCTGGTATGATTGGACGATTTGCGGCCCGGATTAATGGCTGGGCCGCGTTTTAGCGTCGCCCTCCATGTGCCACTTTCACGGCTGCTCTCCCACTTCACCTCACATCACCGCCCCGCCTGTTCGCTCCACCGCGACTGGGGCTCGTAGGCTTTTGATAGGCATTTCTCGCATCTGCACTTTCCTTTCAACAAGTACTGCACTGTCCTTTTGAACACTAACCGCACAGATCGCCAGCGTAGTTGTTGCTACTCCGTCATTACCTGGTCGCAGCTGCAGCCAACATCGGTTACTTGAGACGCAACACAGTCGCGCGCAATGGCTCGAGTTCATCATGCGCGCCCACAGCAGGCGGCGCATCGCAGCGCTCTGCTTGAGCAGCCGCGAGCAGCCGCTAAGAAGAAGAAACCGTACAAAATCGTACTGGAAGCCGTTACGCAAGAGAAGAAGAAGCTTCACTCCATCGTCCGTGGCCAATATCGTGTCCCGTCACTTCGCAACTAACCTCTGACAGCTGACCTACGCGTCTAATGCGCCACGTGGCTTTGGTTTTGTACCCGCCGGACATCCTGAATTCACGGAATGGTGCAAAGAGCAGTGCCGCCAGCGCAACCTCGACGTCCACATTGTTTCGGTCCGCGCCCAACACAACTTCGTCCACCAATAACGGCTAACGCGCCACAGGCAAAACCCAAGAACAAAATATCGACAGACCCGGAGAAGTTGTCACACCACGTCCATCGTGTCGGCCATCACTTCCCCATCGAAATCGTCGATCTAGCATGTAGCAAGTTCGGCTACCTCTATGACGAAGCACAAGGTCTCCGCAAGGACAAGTCGCGAGACAGGACAAACTGGATTGCGCAACGTGTCGAGAACTACTCCTCACGCCGACAACCCAAAGGGCGACCTACCACGGAGAAGGAATCCAAGGAGCACACTCGTGGAGCAGTCCGTGAAATGTTTCCAAAGATTCCAGAAGCGGATCTCCATTCCATCGTAAATCACGCTTTTGAAGAGGTAATTTTGTGATGTCAGAGTCAGGGAGTCATGCTCACAACACCTAGGGAACAAACAGGGTAGGCAACGCGAAGGAGCTCTCTCTAGCGCGCCGAGTACAGCTTGCTGTCGTCGCTCACATTCGTCATATGTACACAGACTACGACAAGATTTTGAAGACAGGCTCGTGGATGGAAGCCAGGTCACAAGTCGAGCATGTCTCCCTCGCCAAACTTAGAGAATGGCGAGACGAGACAGGCGAGCACAGCAACGAAATCGAGGACACGTTCCGCGAGGTCATCGTCCTGGACGACGAGGATGAGTCTAGTGACGAGGGCTCGCTATCGACGCCCGACGAGCGTGAGCAGAGTATGGAGATTGTTTCTAGTCGTGCGGCTGCGTACGACCTCTCGCCCGAGCCATATGGGGCGCAGCCACGTGTGGAAGTTCAAGCTAGCAGGCGCGTGCCACGAAGGATGATTCATGCCCAACCACATCCTTATCCGCTGCCAGGACTCTACCCGGCGCCACTTTCAAGACCACGAACGTCTCAGACAATTTCTGGTCATACAGGTGCATATGCTCCGGTGCCTGAGCTGCGCTCACCGACTAGGACAGAATCCTTCAGTCTGGCACACAGTCGACCCATGGACCCGTATGTTCAAGATCACGCGACTGACTTTGTACTGACGTGTTCGAGGTGGACAAGGCTGCAACCCTCTCATGCTTCATCCAGAGGCACGCAGCCGATTATGAGAGAAATTGACGGACAACTATATCATGTGAGTGTGAAAAGATGGTCGGATTCACTAGACGCGACATCAGGGTATTCCCATCCTCCCCGGGGTACAGAGCTAACCCTGGCAGCTCGAGCCGATCACCGAGTCCCATAATTCTCCCCGTCCCCAATATGAGCATGCATCTCATGCCGCGCCTCGCTACGCACACAACGGTTATGTACCACCCCCAGCACCTCGTGAATCACTTGACCGGAGACCAGCACATTCCAGACGTACTTCAGAACAAGATCTTGTTCTTCCATCAGTGGAGAGGGAGACGGTAGACCTTACTTCCCCGCGGCGCACCGTCAATGTACCTCCTCCGCCGGATCCGCGTCCAGCCTCGAGGGCTTATGTTGCGATGCAGTCACCAAAGCGCAAGCCTCTACCGTCCTTCGCTGATTCCCGAGAAATCCCTTTCAGGCCTAACCTTAAGCGACCAAGGCCTCTGTATTATGAGGACGAGGTCGATCACCGTGCAGGACCTGCGGGAGTGTCGCGACTAGCTCATGAAAGTGACTACCAG
>Ga0265798_10000420_pt1 | contig 74402 bp, 59 predicted proteins | sample P3T30metagenome_FD_192430 | JGI IMG/M metagenome (GOLD analysis project Ga0265798, IMG submission 192430) | Plant litter microbial communities from East Loma Ridge, Irvine, California - P3 T30 | ecosystem: Environmental > Terrestrial > Plant litter > Unclassified | place: USA: California... | reverse complement strand
GGACCTACGTCTCGCTGGGCTACTTCAAGCAGAAGCTGAAGGCCGGCGAAATCGGTTCGTCGACCATGCCGCACAAGGTCAACCCGATCGACTTCGAAAACTCGGAAGGCAACCTGGGCCTGGCCAATGCGGTGCTGCGCCACATGGCGGACAAGCTGCCGGTGTCGCGCATGCAGCGCGACCTGACCGACTCGACCGTGCTGCGCAATATCGGCGTCGGCTTCGGCTACGCCCTGCTGGCCTACGACAGCTGCCTGCGCGGCCTGAACAAGCTCGAAGTCAACGCCGCGCGCCTGGAGCAGGACCTGGACGCCAACTGGGAAGTGCTGGCCGAGCCGGTGCAGACCGTGATGCGCCGCTATGGCATCGAGAACCCGTACGAACAGCTGAAAGAACTGACCCGTGGCAAAGGCATCACCCGTGAAGCGCTGCGCGAGTTCATCGGCACGCTGGCGGTGCCGCAGGAAGCCAAGGACTTGATGCTGGCCATGACGCCGGCGAATTACACGGGTCTGGCGGCGAAGCTGGCTGCGGAGATCTGATTCGTCAATAACGTGGGTCGGCACGTAGCGTGGACGGGTTTCCCGTCCACGCGTCCAACAACGCCGGCATACCGCGCGTTTTATCATCAGCCGGCTGAACGCGTGGACGGCAAGCCGTCCACCCTACTCGAACTACGCGGGAACGGTGCAGATGTGGCACGAGGGATCGTGATGCAATTCACCCACCCTCAATAATCCCACCTCACCTTCACCCCCACCCTGCGCTCGAAGACCGCCCGGTACATCGCCGTCCCGAACTCCGTATGCCCCCCAGTCAGGTTCTCTCCGAACACCGACAACGCCACCCCCGGCCGTAAGCGCCAGCCGAAACGCGCATCGAGCGCCGTGTACGAATCCACGCCCGACGCCGGCATCTCTCCGACCCGCCGCAAGGTGACGTCGATCTCGCGCGCATCGTCGATGTTGTAGCTCGAGCGCAGCTGCCAGGTATGCGACGGATCGCGCCGTGACGCCTCGGCGCCGTCGGGATCGGTGCTGCCGGGTTTCAGCCACAGGCGCTGGTGCAGCGCGGTAAATCCGGCCGACAGGCGCCAGCGCGGCAGCGGCTGCCAGCTGCCCCAGGCTTCGATGCCGCTGGCGCTGCCTTCCATCAGGCTGCCGAACACCAGGTAGCTGCGCGTCGGATCGAGTTCGTCGGTGCGCAGGTGGTCGTAGTCGTGGTGGAACAGCGTGACCGAATACGATAGCGCCGCCGCCGGCTGGCCGCGGTAGCCGAGCTCGACCACGCGCGCGACTTCGCTCAGCACCTGCGGCCCGCCGCGCAGGATGTAAGGCGGCTGGCCCGGCACCCAGGCGTCGACGTCGAGCCGGGCCGGTGCGCGCACCGTGCGCGCGGCCGAGGCCCACAGGGCGTGCTGCGGCGACAGGCGCCACGACAGGCGCGCGCTGGGCAGCCATTCGACGCCGGTATAGTGGTTGTACTCGGCGCGCCCGCCCAGGATCAGGCGCCAGTCGTCGCGCAGTGCGATCTCGTCCTGCACGAACAGGCTGGCCCAGCGCTGGGTGGTATCGGCTGGCAGGAAGGCGACGAAGCGGCTGTTGTCGACCCGGTCGCGGCTGACGCGCGCGTTCGCGCCCCACACCAGCGCGTGGCGGCCGACCGCGGGCAGCGTGTGCTGCAGCTGGAGGTCGGCCGTCGTTAGACGTTCGCCATACAGCGGCGGCGCCTCGCGCCGTGTGTGATCAAGGTAAGCCTGCGCCGAGAGCGCGCCGCCATCGTCGAGCGCGCGCTGCCAGCGCAAGGTGGCATTCGCGCCGTCCGAGCGCACGCGGCCGAATTGCGACGGGCTGCCCGGCGTGGCGATCTCGCCCGGCGCCGGCTGGTCCATGCGCCCTTGGTAGACATTGCCCTGCAAGGTGAAGCGGTCGTTGCCACGTTCCCAGTCGGCGCGTGCGCCGGCCAGCGTGCGGCGCCAGCGGTCGTCGATGCGCCCGCCGCCGACCGCGCCGCTGTCACCGTCACTGTCGCTGCGGCGGCCATACTTGCCGAAGGCGCGCCAGGCCACGCCGCCATCGGTGGTGCCGCCCTGACGGAAGGCGGCGCCGGCGCTGCCGTCGTTGGCGCCGTGCAGCGCCAGCATGCTGCCCTGGGTCTCCTTGGCCGAGCGGGTGATGATGTTGATGACGCCATTGACCGCATTCAAGCCCCACAGCACCCCGCCCGGACCGCTGACCACTTCGATCCGTTCGACGTCTTCCAGCACCACGTCCTGGGCGTCCCAGAACACGCCCGAGAACAGCGGCGTGTACACCGGGCGGCCGTCGATCAGCACCAGCAGCTTGTTGGACAGCACGCTGCCGCCGCTGTTCAGGCCACGTGCGCTGATCGAGTATCCATAGCCGTTGATGCGCGCCACGTGCAGGTTGGGCGCCAGGCGCAACGCTTCGGGCAGGGTATCGGCGCCGGAACGGCGGATGTCTTCGGCGCCGATGACGAACACCGCCGCTGGCGCATCCTGTAATCGCTCGGGACGCTTCGAGACCGAAGTGACCTGGATATTCGCCAGTTCCTCGATCGACAGGTCGGCCAGGTCTTGCCCGTCCTGGGCCCGCACCTGCATCGCGGCCGCCAGCAGCGGCAAGGCCAGCCCGGCCGCCAGCAAGCGCTGTCTGGCCCGGTCCGTCAGCCCGGCCGAAGCGCAGGATAGACCGCGGTTTTCATTGATAAATGTGCTCATGCGCCGATTTTACATTCGGCCCAGCCGAGTGGTGCACGTTTCGCAACACCATGCTACTGTTCCACGCGAAATGAGGCAAAAAAACACTCGGCAGCACGGTCATGGCTTTTTTGATATAGTTAGTTAGTTCTAACTCGTACAAGTTTCCATATTTTAATCATGCGCCGCTATACGCTCCCTGCGATCGTGCTGCACTGGCTGATCGCCATCACGATCATCGGGACCTTCACGCTCGGCCTGGTGATGACCGACATCCCCGGCATCACGCCAACCAAACTGCGCTATTACAACTGGCACAAATGGGCCGGCGTGACGGTGCTGCTGCTGGCCGCGCTGCGCCTGCTGTGGCGCCTTTTCAATCACCCGCCGCAGTACGCCGACGAGATGCCGGCCTGGCAGCGCGGCGCCGCCCACGGCCTGCACTGGCTGCTGTACCTGTTGATGTTCGGGGTGCCGGTGTCCGGCTACCTGTACAGCCTGGCGGCCGGTTTCCCGATCGTGTATTTCGGCGTGCTCGAACTGCCGGTGTTCATCAGCCCGGACCCGGCGCTGAAAGTGACGCTGCTGGCCGTCCATTACTGGCTCAACATGCTGCTCGCCGCCCTGGTCGGCCTGCACGTGCTGGCCGCCTTCAAGCACCTGCTGGTCGACCGCGACGGCGTCATGCAGCGCATGCTTCCCATTTCCATTCGCAAGGAGAATCCATGAAACCGTTGAAGTCCCTGCTGCTGGCCGGGCTGGTCCTGGCCAGCGCAGCTTCCAATGCAGCCGTGCTGAAGACCGACCCGGCCCGTAGCAGCGTCGCGGCCGTGTTCAAGCAGATGAACGTGCCGGTCGAAGCGCCATTCCGCAGCTTCACGGCGCAGATCGACTACGACGCCGCCAAGCCGGCCGCCTCGAAAGCCAGCGTCGAGATCAACACCGCCAGCTTCGACATCGGCGACGCCATGTACAACAAGGAAGTGGCCAAGAAAGAATGGTTCAACTCGGCCCAGTTCCCGAAAGCGACGTTCGTCTCGACCGCCATTGCCCCGGCCGGCGCCGGCAAGCTGAACGTGTCCGGCAAGCTCACCCTCAAGGGCAAGAGCGCGAACGTCACGTTCCCGCTGACGGTCAAGGCCGACGGCGGCAAGCAGGTCTTCGAAGGCCAGTTGCCGATCAAGCGGCTGGCGTTCAATATCGGCGAAGGCGAGTGGAAAGACACCAGCATGGTCGCCGATGAAGTCGTGATCAAGTTCCGCATCACCGCAGCACAGTAATCCGTTCAACTCCAACCACAGGGATAACACCTATGAAAATCAAGCACATGATCGCGGCCGCCGCCGCCCTGGCCGCCAGCACCGCCTTCGCCGCCCCGGTCACTTACGACATCGAACCGAACCACACCTACCCGAGCTTCGAAGCCGACCACATGGGCCTGTCGGTCTGGCGCGGCAAGTTCAACAAGTCGAGCGGCAGCGTGACCATCGACCGCGAGAAGAAGACCGGCTCGCTCGACATCACCGTCGACATCAACAGCATCGACTTCGGCCACGACAAGATGAACGAGCACGCCAAGGGCGCCGACATTTTCGATGCCGCCAAGTACCCGACCGCGACCTTCAAGTCGACCAAGTTCACCTACACCGGCGACGTGCCGACCTCGGTCACCGGCGACTTCACCCTGCACGGCGTGACCAAGCCGCTGACCCTGAAGATCGACAAGTTCAAGTGCATCATGCACCCGATGCTGAAGAAAGAAGCCTGCGGCGCCGACGTGAGCGGCACCTTCAAGCGCGACGACTTCGGCATCAGCTTCGGCCTGCCGAACTTCTCGCCGGAAGTGAAGCTGGCGATCCAGGTGGAAGCGGTCAAGCGCTGACACACGCATTTTCGCGGACGCGAAAAAGCCCCGCCGGTGCGAGCCGGCGGGGCTTTTTCATTTGGTGGCGCAACGCAAGGCGGACGAATCGCCCGCCGATCGCCTGTCTTAACGGCCGTCGCGGTCGAAGTCGCCCGGAATCGCGCGCTCGACGCGGTGCCAGCCGGCGCGGGTCGCGAACTTGGCCTGCTCCCAGTTCAGGCGCGACTTGCCTTTCACGCGGTCCCACTCGTTCGACAGCTGGCCTTCGTTGGCGTCATAGCCGCCCGGATGCTTGCCGACGTTGTTGTAGCCCAGCGCGTACGCTGGCTCGTAGTCGTCATAGGTGTAGCCCGGCGAGTAGTACGGCTGGGTCTGGTACGAATTGCGCCAGTATTCGTTTTCCTCGTGCGGATTGACCATGTGGCCGACGCCCTTGCCGGCTGCGCCGCCAACCAGGCCGCCGATCGCCGCACCGGCCGCCACGCCCAGCGGACCGGCCGCTGCGCCAACCACCGCGCCGACGGTGGCGCCGGTGCCGCCGCCGACACCTTGCGCCAGGTTATGGTCGTGCAGTTCGTCGGTCGCTTTTGGATTGACCACTTCGCCTGCGCCACGGCCGGCCGCGCCGCCCGCCAGGCCGCCGACGATGGCGCCTGCCGCCATGCCGATCGGGCCGCCCACGGCGCCGACCGCCGCACCGGCAGCCGCGCCGCCGCCGGCGCCCACGCCCTTGGCCAGGTGATGTTCGGACAGGTCGTCGCCGGCCTTCGGATTGACCACTTCGCCCACGCCCTTGCCGGCGATGCCGCCCGCGATGCCGCCGACCACGGCGCCGGTCACGGTGCCGATCGGGCCGGCCACGGTGCCGACGGTGGCGCCGGCAGCGGCGCCGCCCAGCACGCCGATGCCGGCGCCGATCACGTGCGAGCCGCCCTGGTCGGTCCACGATTTATGGATGTGGGCCGCGTCTTCGTCGTTGCGGGCGTTCACGCCCATCACGATGCCGCCGTTCTTGATGCCTTCTTCATAGTGCGCCGCGCGTTCTTCCGGAATGCCGGCGCCGATCAGTGCGCCGATCAGGCCACCGGTGATGCCGCCTGCGCCGGCGCCGGCCAGCGCCGCTGCCAGAGGACCAGCCACGACCACGCCCAGACCCGGCAGAACCAGCGTCGTACCAACGGCCGCGATGCCGGCCAGCACGGCGCCGATGGTGCCGCCGATGCCGGCGCCGATGCCCGCGCCTTCGGCCGCCTTGCTGCCCAGTTCCGTATCTTTATCGGCAAAGTGGGTGGTGCGGGTGCTGTCCGACATCAGGAGGTTCACGTCGTCACGGGTATAGCCGCGATCGTGCACGGTGCCGTAGGCGCGCTCGGCGCTGGCGCGGTCCTGGAACAGGCCGGTGACCATGCGCGGGTTGCCAGTCTGGGTGCCGTAGTTCTGCTTGTTCTCGTAGCTGCTCATGACGAATCCTTTCAAATGGTTTTCGGCGTGCCGCCGCTCGTGGGCGTTGCCAGGGACTTTTACCTTATGCCTCGTGTCCATATGGCTCTGTTCGATGACGCACCGTTCCCACGGATTCGATGCGCGGCACATCGCAACATCGAACAGCGATGCAAATTCGGCATCTAACGTTCGTTGCCGCACCGACCTGAAGAGGGCCGGTATCTAGACTTTTTTCCATGGCCACGGCAATCAATCGGCCTGGGGTATGTTTTCAAACTTGAGGAGGAAGAAACATGTTATTCATCATCTGGATCGTTGTTGGCGGTATCCTGGGCTGGCTCGCCAGCATGGTCATGAAGACCGACGCAGAGCAAGGCATCATCCTGAACGTCGTGGTTGGTATCGTCGGCGCCTTCCTGGGCGGCTGGCTGCTGTCGCCGCTGTTCGGCACCGGCACCATCAACTCGGACGACTTCAGCGTTGCTTCGCTGCTGGTTTCGTTCCTCGGCGCTGTCATCCTGCTGGCCATTGTGAACCTGCTGCGTCGCGGCCGCGTTCGTTAATGAGAGCGGATTTCCACTCGTAAAAAACCAACGCCACGTGCGTTGGTTTTTTTTCCTCTGCGGTTTTACTGATGAGCTCAAAAATGTTCTGGACGGTACTGATGACGGTGGCCGCCACGCTGGTCCTCGGCGTGCTGGCCCTGAATTTCATGCCTGGCGAAAAACAGATCGAACGCCAGTTGACACGGCAATACGACACGCGTGACCCGCAATTCCGGCGCTCGCTCGGCGTTCTGCTGGGTCCCCCCATCCTTGAAGGCAACAAGGTCGAAGCGCTGATCAACGGCGACCAGATCTTCCCCGCCATGCTGGCCGCGATCCGCGAAGCCAAGGAAACCATTACCTTCGAGACCTACATCTACTGGTCCGAATCGATCGGCGACGAATTCTCCCAGGCGCTGTCCGAGCGCGCCCGCGCCGGCGTCAAGGTGCACCTGATGCTCGACTTCATGGGCAGCATGAAGATGAACAACAAGCAGGTCGACGAAATGAAGAAGGCCGGCGTGCAGGTGCAGCGCTACCACAAGCCGGTGTGGTGGAAACTGGCGCGCATGAACAACCGCACCCACCGCAAGCTCCTGGTCATCGACGGCAAGATCGGCTTCACCGGCGGGGTCGGCATCGCCGACCAATGGCGCGGCAATGCCCAAGATGAAGATCACTGGCGCGACAGCCATTTCCGCGTCGAAGGCCCGGTGGTCGGCCAGATCCAGGCCGTGTTCAACGACAACTGGACCAAGGCCACCGGCGTCGTGCTCGACGGCCCCGGCTACTTCCCGGAACTGACGCCGAAAGGCACCATGCCGGCCCAGATGTTCTCCAGTTCGCCAACCGGCGGCAGCGAGTCGATGCACCTGATGTACCTGATGGCGATCACCGCCGCACGCCACACGATCGACCTGTCGGCCGCCTACTTCGTGCCGGACGACCTGACCATCCGCACCATGATCGCGGCCGCCAGGCGCGGCGTGAGGGTGCGCCTGATCACGCCGGGCCCGATCATCGACTCCGACCTGGTAAAGGCCGCCTCGCGCGACCGCTGGCCCGAGCTGCTCGACGCCGGCGTCCAGATCGCCGAGTACAAGCCGACCATGTACCACGTCAAGACACTGATCGTCGATAACATCCTGGTGTCGGTCGGCTCGACCAACTTCGACAACCGCTCGTTCAGCATCAACGACGAAGCCAACCTGAACGTGATGGACGAAGCGTTTGCGGCGCAGATGAGCGAGATCTACGAAGCCGACTGGGCGCGCGCCACGCCGGTCACCGAACACAAGTTCGCGCAGCGTCCGTGGTACCAGCGCGTCAGCACCTGGGCGGTGTCGCTGATCGACAAGCAATTGTAAGGACAACACAAGAACGCGTGTCCGGCGTGTCGCCGGATGCGCGTTTTTTCATTTGCGTGGTCGAAATACTGGTTGACGATCCAACACCGGATTAACGATACTCATGGACGCCCTGCGATCCGTGGGTGCCCTTTCCAACCAAGACTACGCGCATGAAAAAGACCCTTCTCTCGCTCGCCATCCTGAGCAGCTTCGCCGCCCACGCGGACGAAGGCATGTGGATGCCGCAACAGCTGCCACAAGTAGCCAAGCAACTCAAAGCCGCCGGCCTCAAACTGGACCCGGCAAGCCTGACCAAACTGACCGAGTTCCCGATGGGCGCGATCGTGAGCCTGGGCGGCTGCTCGGCTTCGTTCGTGTCGCCGCAAGGCCTGGTGGTGACCAATCACCACTGCGTGTACAACAGCGTGGCGGTCAACTCGACCCCGGAACGCGACCTGCTGAAGAACGGTTTCCTGGCCAAGACCCTGGCCGAAGAACTGCCGGCCGCGCCGGGCAGCCGCGTCTACGTGACCGAGGAGGTGGCGAACGTCACCGACCAGGTCATTACTCCTGAAGTCGCCAAACTGAACGGCAAGGCACGCATCGACGCCATCGAAAAGAACCAGAAGAACCTGGTGTCGGGCTGCGAAAAAGACGCCGGCTACCGTTGCACCGTGGCCAGCTACTATGGCGGCCTCGAGTTCTACCGCCTGAAGCAGCTGGAAATCCGCGACGTGCGCCTGGTGCACGCGCCGGCAGCCGGCATCGGCAAGTTCGGCGGCGACACCGACAACTGGATGTGGCCGCGCCACACCGGCGACTACGGTTTCTACCGCGCCTACGTGAGCAAGGATGGCAAGGCCGCCGAGTTCTCGAAAGATAACGTTCCGTATCAGCCCAAGCACGTGATCAAGATCGCGAAAGAAGGCTCGAAAGCAGGCGACTTCGTGATGGTGCTGGGCTACCCGGGCCGCACCAACCGCCACCGCCTGCCGTCCGAAGTGGCGTTCACCTTCGACTGGAACTACCCGGCCTTCGTGCAGGCTTCGGGTGAGACCCTGGCCATCATCGACCGCGAAACCAAGAACGACCCGGCCGCCAAGCTGAAATACGCCGGCCAGATCGCGGGCGTGAACAACTACTACAAGAACCGCAAGGGCATGCTGACCTCGTACGGCGACAGCGACTTCCTGCAGCGCAAGACCGCCGAGCACAACGCCCTGAAAGCCTGGGTCAACGCCGATCCGGCACGCAAGGCGCAGTACGCCGCCGACATCGCCGCCGCAGAGCAATTGATCGCCCAGCGCGACGCCGGTACCAAAAAGGGTTTCTACCTGACCTATGCCCAGCCGCGCTTCCTGAGCTCGGCGCGCAGCCTGGTCCGCCTGGCCAACGAACGCGCCAAGCCGGACACCGAGCGCAAGACCGGCTACCAGGAACGCGACCTGCCGCGCCTGACTTCGGTCGTCACCGGCCAGGACCGCACCTACGACGAAAAAGTCGACAAGGCCATCGTCCTGAACTTCCTGAGCAAGTACAACGCGCAGCCGGCCGCCGAGCACGACGCCGCCTTCGACGCCGCCCTGGGCATCCGCGCCGGCATGAGCGAAGCCGAGCTGAAGAGCGCGCTGGACCGCATCTACGCCGGCTCCAAGCTGGCCGACAAGGACACCCGCACCGCGTGGCTGAACAAGTCGCCAGCCGAGTTCAAGGCCTCGAACGACAGCTTCATCAAAGCTGCCGTGGCGATGTATGACGCCGACATGAAGGACGAAGCCAAGGAAGAAGAACTGGCCGGCAAGATCCAGCAAACGTATGGCAACTACATGCGCGCCAAGATCGCCTACATGAACAGCAAGGGCCAGGCGGTCTATCCGGACGCCAACTCGACCCTGCGCGTGACCTTCGGCAAGATCGCCGGCCGCGACCATGGCGCCGACGGCACCGGTTCGTGGACCGCGTTCACCACCATCAAGGGCGTGGTTGCCAAGCACACCGGCGAAGGCGAGTTCGACGCGCCGGCCGCCCAGCTGGCCGCGATCAAGACCAGGAACTTCGGCAAGTACGCCGATCCGAAGCTGAAGACCCTGCCTGTGAACTTCCTGGCGACGCTGGACATCACCGGCGGCAACTCGGGTTCGGCCGCGCTGAACTCGAAGGGCGAGCTGATCGGCCTGGCCTTCGACGGCACCCTGGACTCGATCATCTCGGATTGGGACTTCAACGTTGCCAACACCCGCTCGATCCAGGTCGACACCCGCTACATGCTGTGGAACATGAAGGAAGTGGACAAGGCCGACAATCTGCTGAAGGAAATGAACGCGCTGTAAGCACGGATGACCCGGGCGCCCTTGCGGCGTCCGGATTTCACCAGCCGCGCCAGCCACGCCGACTCCGGTCCGCGTGGCTTTTTTACGTCTGTAGTCGAGGTACTGGGGCCCGAATCAGCCGGCTACCCACCATGCATTGACATTTAGTTACTACTTTCGCTACGCTCGCAGCGGGCCGTGCCGGTCCATCGCGCTGCGACGCGCCCACGCCCACACCACGACCGCATGCTGCATCAGTTCGAAAGCCTACTCACCGCCAGCGACCGCGCCGGCTTCGCCGCCGGCCTGCAACGCACGATCCATGCGCTCGGTTTCGAAAGCTATTATTACGGCGTCCAGCCGCCGCTGAGTGCGACTGCCGCGCGCGCCGACGCACCTGCCGAATTCAGCGATCTGACCTCGCCGCTGATCGTGACCGACTGGCTGCCGCAATGGGGCCGGCGCTACGGCGAAGCCGGCTACGCCGCCATCGACCCGGTGCTCAATACCTGCAGCCGCTCGATCATCCCCCTGGTGTGGCACCGCCAGCCGGCGCCGCCAGACCGCGCCACCGCCCTGTTCATGGACGACGCGCGCCAGCATGGCCTGGGCACCGGCATGACCTGCTCGATCATCGGCAGCCGCGGCGAACTGGCCTTCCTCAGCCTCACCACCGCCAACGATCGCCAGCGCGAGCGGCGCACCGTGGAGCGCCACGTCAGTCAGGGCTGCATGCTGATGAGCTACGTGCACGAAGGATTGCGTCGCCTGAACGCGCCGCCGGCGCCCTTCCCCGCGATCCGCCTGACCGCGCGCGAACGCGAGGTGCTGACCTGGGTCAGCATCGGCAAGACCTCATGGGAGATCGCGCGCATCCTGGCCGTGGCCGAGCGCACCGTGATCTTCCACGTCGATAACGCCATGAAGAAGCTGGATACCCGTACCCGCTCGCAGGCGGTGGCGCGCGCCGTGGCGCTGGGATTGATCGCGCCATAGTACCGAGCATGCCCCCCCTGCACCACCTGTAAGAACTGACAGCTCGCGGCCGCTGCCGCGCGCTCCTACCATCCACCCCACCCCCGTTCCATTCACCCATGACCACCATGCTCACCGAAATCAACGACCTCAAGAAGCAACTCAACAGCACCGTGGCGGCCGACGCCGCGCACGCCGAGAAGGAAGCCGCGGCATTGGCAGACGGGGGCGACCTGAGCGCCGCGGAGATGCTGGCAAGCGTCTACGCTTCCGGCGCCGCCGCGATCCGCGCCGACCGCATCAAGGAATTCAAGTACACCCGCATCGCTGCCGACCTGGGTTCGGCATTCCACCGCTACTGGCTGGCCCATCTGCAGCGCGATGCCGGCGACTTCACCGGCGCGTTGGCCAATGCGCGCCTGGCGCACGACATGGACCAGGGCGGCGCCACCACCTTGCTGGCGCAGATGATGCTGGCCGGCGAAGGCGAACCGGCGCGTCCGCTCGACGCGCTGCAACTGCTGTCGGACAGCGTCGAACGCGGCAGCAATTCGGATGCTGCCCTGCTGCTGGCCGAAGTGCAGCTCGAGGGCAAATTTATTCCGCGCAATGCGCAGGGGGCGTATGACATGCTGCAGCGCTACGCCAGCATGTTCGACGTGCTGCGCCACGTGACGCCGGTGGCGCATGCGCGCTACCTGTACCTGAAGGCGGAAGCGCTGCGGCTGGGCGCCACGGCGAGCGGCGGCGAAACCTATGCCGGCCTGGTGGGCCAGGCCGCCGATTGCGGTAACGGGGCTGCGATCGCCGCGCGCCGCGACATGGAAGGCGACGCCGCCGCACGCGAACGCAATGCCGAATGGGAGGCGTTCTGCAGCTTCACCGCCTACAGCGGCAAATGGAAGATGTTCGCCAATACCGGCGTGCTGGTCGGCATCGCCAAGAAGAGCCATACCACCACCAGCGGCATCAACGGCAACATCAGCAGCAGCACCTCGTACTGGAAGGTCGCGACCTTCAAGGCCGAGAACGGACACCAGTTCACCGTCAGCCTTCCGGGCAATCCGAGCCTGGTCACCGGCAGGAGCTACGCGGCCCTGTACGTCGGTCCGGCGAACGACGACAGCGGCGTGCCGATGGCCCTGTTCGACCTGCAGGACGGCAGCGTGTCCAAGACCACCAACCACTTCGCGGAGGACTATCCGAAGAACTGCGCCCGCATCCGCTGGCGCTTGAGCTACCTGCTGGTTGGCTTCTTCGGACTGATGCCGGCGCTGGGCCTGTTCGCCGCATCGACCTTCTTCGGCCTGGTGGCCGTGGGTGCGGTCGGCACGCTGTTCTGGAAAATGAACAAGGCCAAGCTGGGTGGCTACAAGGCGGCGCTGGAACAGGCCGGGCGCTTCTTCGGCAAGCACCGCAAGCAGATGGCCTAAGAGCCTATTCCATCAACGCCGCCAGTTCGGCTTCGATCTGGCGGCCCAGGCGGTGGATGTGCAGGCCGTCGACGAAGCCGTGGTGCGCCTGCACCGAGAACGGCAGCTGCAGGCGGCCGTTCGGCGCGTCGCGGAAGCGCCCCCAGGCCAGCGACGGGATGTCCGGCTGCGCCAGGGTCGCGGTGGGATGCTGGATCGACGTGAAGTCGAGCCACGGGATGCAGGTGACGAACACCTGCTCTTTGGCCTGGCGCGGTGTGAGCCGTGCGTACTGCGCGTTCAGCCCCGTCATGTTCACCGCTTCGTCGCGCGCCGCGCGGCCGCGCGCGACGAATTCACGCACGTCGTCGCTCCACTCGAACATGGCGAAATTCAGGTCATCGTTCAAATTGGCCACCGTGAACGACGGGATCACGCGCTCGATGCGGATCACTTCGCCGTCCAGCACGCGGTAGCAGAAATTCTCGATACTCACGACCGAGCGCAGCGCCGCGTACAGCAGTACATGGAACGGCGCCAGGCCTTGATCCTTGCACCAGGGCCGGAAGTCCGGCAGCTCGAGGGTAAAACAGATATTGACCGCCGGGCTGTCCATGCGGTCGAACAGCGCGAAGCGATCGCGCCGCAGATCGAACTTGTCCATGCTGTTTAGTGCGGCTTGTTCAAACGGCTGTTACGCATGCCGTACACGAAGTAAGCCAGCACCGCCACCGCCATCCAGATGAAGAACACGCGGAAGGTGGTGCTGGAGAGATCCTTCATGATGTACAGGCAGGCCAGCACCGACAGGCCCGGGATCACGTACGGGCCGAACGGCACGCGGAAGCCTTTCGGCGCATTCGCGCCCTGCTTGTGGCGGATCACCGGCACCGCGATCGACACCACCATGAAGGCGGTCAGCGTACCCATGCTCACCATGTCCCACAGGAAGGTGGCGTCCACCGTGCCGGCCACCAGGCCGACCACGATGCAGACGATGATGGTGTTGCTGACCGGGGCGCCGGTGCGCGCGCTGACCTTGCGGAAGGTCTGCGGAATCAGGCCGTCGCGGCTGATCGCGTACAGGATGCGGGTCTGGCCGTAGATCGTCACCAGCGTCACCGAGAACACGGAAACGACTGCGCCGGCCGACAGCACCAGCGCCGGCCAGGCCTGGCCGGTGACGTTCTGCAGGATCACCGACAGTCCGGCCTGCTGGCCTTCGAACAGGTGGGCCGGCTGGGCGCCCATCGCGGCCACCGCCACCAGCATGTAGAACACGGTCACGATGAGCAGCGCAGCCAGGATCCCGATCGGCACGTTGCGGCGCGGGTCTTTCACTTCTTCGCCGGCGGTGGCGATGGTGTCCAGGCCGATGAACGAGAAGAACACGGTGCCGGCGGCGGCGGTCACGCCGGCCATGCCGGCGTAGCCCTTGCTCTCGTCCATATTGAAGAAGGGCTGGAAGTTGTTGGCGTCGAAGCCGGTGAAGGCGATGATGGCGAAGAACACCAGGATCGCCAGCTTGATCAGCACCATGATGGCGTTGGTGGTGGCCGACTCCTTGGCGCCGCGCACCAGCAGGAAGCCGCACATGATCACCAGGAGGATTGGCGGCAGGTTGATGTGGCCCGGATTGAAGTGCACGTTATGGTGGTCCGACACGAACATCGGCGAGCGCAGTTCGGCCGGGATCTGCCAGCCGAAGGCATTCATCAGGAAGTTGTTCAGGTAGTCGGACCAGCCGATCGATGTCGCGCTGGCCGCGAGCCCATATTCGAGCAGCAGGCAGGCGGCGACCACGAAGGCCGCGAACTCGCCCACGGTGGCGTAGGCGAAGGAATACGACGAGCCCGACGCCGGCACCCGCCCCGCCAGTTCGGCGTAGCACAGCGCGGTCAGGCCGGCGGTGATCGCCGCGATCAGGAACGACAGCACCACGGCGGGACCGGCTTTCGGCACCGCTTCGACCATCGTGAAGAAGATGCCGGTGCCGATGGTGGCGCCGACGCCGATCATGGTCAGCGGGAACAGGCCGAGCGAACGTTGCAGGCCGGGTGTGGCCGCGTGCGTGGAATCAGCCCCCTCGTGATGGCGTTCTGCCGGTTTGGTACGAAGCAGTTTTTGGCCCAGGGTCAGATTCACGGCGAGTCCTTCGCAGGTTAAACGGCGGCTCGGCAGCCGCAGGAAAGCTGCGATTATAGGGGTATATGCCAACAAGCAAAAAATTAGTTTATTTAAATATACATTTTGAATACCTGTTTGATAGAATGGTCGTGCCGTATCACTGCTGAGCACAAATTATTGTTCACAAACCGTTGCTCTGTCGCTGACCGTCGTTGCCCGACCTCGGCGTTTTTTTCGACGTTAAACATGCAATTAATATATACCTATAAGAGGACTCCATGATCTCCGCCGCTTCCCGCCCCTGCATCGACGCCTCGGTTCCGGTCCTGCGCCAGCACGGCCAGGCCATCACCACCACCTTCTACCGCAATATGTTCGCGGCGCACCCGGAGTTGACCAATCTGTTCAACATGGGCAACCAGGCCAGCGGCGTGCAGCAGCAGTCGCTGGCCTCGGCGCTGTTCGCGTACGCGGCCAACATCGACAATATGGCGGCGCTGGCGCCGGTGGCCAGTCGCATCGCGCACAAACATGCATCGGTGGGACTACGCGCCGACCACTATCCGATCGTCGGCTTTCATTTGCTGGGCGCGATCCGCGAAGTGCTGGGTGAAGCGGCGACCGAGCCATTGTTGAAGGCGTGGGAAGAGGCGTATGGCTCGCTGGCGCGGGTCTTGATCGACGCCGAAGCGAAGATGTATCTGGAGGCCGGCATCGAAGCGGGCCAGTTGCGGGCGATGCGCGTGATCGAAGTCACGCGCGAGAGCGAGAACGTGATCGCGATCCGCATGGTCGCGGCCGATGGTGAGGCGCTGCCGCCGTTCAGGGCCGGGCAGTACGTGAGCGTGGAAGCGGTCTTCGAGGATGGGCGGCGCCAGCTGCGCCAGTACAGCGTGTCCGATGCGCCGGGCAAGGACAGCCTGCGCATCTCGGTCAAGCGCGAAGACGGCCGCGCTGATGTTCCCGCGGGTGCGGTATCGAACTGGCTGCACCGGAATGTCGAGGTGGGATCGGTGCTGCAGGTGAGCCACCCGTTCGGCGACTTCCTGCCGGACACCGAATCGGAGCAGCCGGTGGTGCTGCTGTCGGCCGGCGTCGGCATCACGCCGATGATCGCGGCGCTGAACCGCATCGCGCGCGTGCAGCCGGACCGGCGCGTGATCTTCGCGCACGCGGCGCGCAGCAGCGCTTATCACCCGCACCAGGAAGACATCGCGGCGGCGCAGGCGCGCATGCCGCACCTGCAGGTGCTGAGCTTTTACGAACAGGATGCCCGCGCCGGCGCCCTGCCCGGCCAGATGGAACTGTCACGCCTGCTTTCCTGGCCGCGCGGCGAGACCGACGTCTACCTGTGCGGCCCGCTGCCGTTCATGCAGGCGCAATGGCAGACATTGGTGGCGGCAGGCGTGCCGGCCGCGCGCCTGCACCGCGAAGTGTTCGGTCCGGACTTGCTGGACCACCTGCTGTAAAAATCAGCGCTGGCCGAGGCGGGTCTCGCCGAACAACGCCTTGTGCTCGCGCGGCTGCGAACGCCAGTACTGGGGCGGCGCGAACACCTGGTCGCCCAGTTCGGCCGCCGCGTGCCACGGCCAGCGCGGGTCGTACAGCATGGCGCGCGCCAGGCCGATCATGTCGGCCTGGCCGTTCTGCAGGATCTCTTCGGCTTGGTGCGCCTCGGTGATCAGGCCGACGCCGATGGTCGGCAGGCCGGTCTCTTGCTTGATCCGCTCGGCGAACTCGATCTGGTAACCCGGGCCCACCGGAATCTGCTGGGCCGGCGACACGCCGCCGCTCGAGACGTGGATGAAGTCGCAGCCCAGGCGACCCAGTTCATGAGCGAAGCGCACGCTCTGTTCGATCTCCCAGCCGCCCTCGACCCAGTCGGTGGCCGAGATGCGCACGCCCACCGTCATCTCGCGCGGCACCGCGGCGCGCACGGCGTTGAAGACTTCGAGCGGATAGCGCATGCGGTTCTCGAGCGATCCGCCGTAGTCGTCTTCGCGGCGGTTGGCCAGCGGCGACAGGAACTGGTGCAGCAGGTAGCCGTGGGCGGCGTGCAGCTCGATCGCGTCCAGGCCTAGCGCGTGGGCGCGGCGTGCGGCGTCGACGAAACCATCCTTGATGCGCTGCAGGCCTTCGTGGTCCAGCGCCAGCGGCACGGTTTCGCCGTCGGCGTGCGGCAGTGCCGAGGGAGCCACGGTCTGCCAGCCGCGCGGCTGGTCGGGCGCGATATTGGCGCCGCCTTCCCATGGCACCTGGCTCGAGGCCTTGCGGCCGGCGTGGGCCAGCTGCACCGCGACCTTGATCGGCGAGTGGCGGCGGATGGCCGCGATCACCGGCCGCAAGGCCTGGAAATGGGCGTCGGACCACAGGCCCAGATCGTCTAGGGTGATGCGGCCTTCTGGGGTGACGGCGCTGGCTTCGATGATCAGCAGCGCGGCGCCGGACAGGGCCAGGGTGCCGAGGTGGATGGTGTGCCAGTCGGTGGGCAGGCCGTCGACGGCGGAGTATTGGCACATCGGGGCGATGGCGATGCGGTTCGACAGCTCGAGTGAGCCGATCGAATAGGGAGAAAAGAGTTGACTCATGGTGCCTCCAGAACAAGGAGGTCCAGTCTAACGAGAACGGGAGGAACGTGCAGCGCACGTGCCTCCCGGTCAGTCATTACGCGGTCCGCACCACCATGATCCCCGCGCGCAGGCCCACGCGCACGTCGGGGTTCGGGAACACCACCAGCTCCTCGTCGTGCCTGACGGTGTACAGCGTCTCGCCATCGGACGCGATCACGTCGCCCTTCTTCAGCGCCGTGAAATTCCACGTCTCGCGCCCGACCGTCATGCTGAACGCGTCGGACAGCTTGATGATCGACTGCGCCGTGTCGAACACGTGCGGCGCGCTGGCCGCTGGCTGCGCGGGCGCGCCACGCAGAAGACGATCCAGCGCACGCGAGGCGGCGGCGAACTGCGACAGGTCGTTCTGCCCCAGCACGCCCACCTTCCCCAGCTCGACCGTACTGCCGGCCGCGCCCAGGTGTTCGGACGTGAAGTAGCTGTAGGTGCCTGCCGATTCGGGATTCATGATGATGGCCTGAATCCCGGCCTCGCCCAGCCATGCGATCAACTCGTCGCGTTGCGCTCGCGCGATCAGCTCCGGCACGATCGCGAACATCGGATAGTGCGACGGCCGGATCGCCGTGTGCAGATCAAAATGCCAGCGCGCCGGCCCGCTGCCCTCGAAGAAGGCGCGGGTGGCGTCGATCAGCACGTCGGCACGCCCTGCCTCGAAGGTCCCGGCCAGCGCCCCGCGCTGGGCCCGGAACATCCGGTTCAGGTCCGCATCGACGAAGCGCTTGCCGGCGCGGATGGCGTCGATGTTCCCGACGCACAGCATCAGGTCCACCGCCAGCGCTGCAGGCGACTGCGACAGCGCCTCGACCAGGTGCGCGACCATCTCGATCGGCCCGGTCTCGTCGCCGTGCACGCCGACCGACACCAGCACGCTGGCGCGGGTTGGATCCGAAGCAACAGACTTCACGGTCAGGATGCCGGACGCCGGCAGCCCGACCGCGAAGCCGGCGTCACGAAAGCGCTGCGCGACCGCGCCGAAGTCGGCTTCGGCCAGCGCGCGCACCGCTTCCGGCAGCGCTCCAGATGATGGGGCGCTCACCATTTACGCCGCCAGACGTTCCGGGCTCAGGCCCTCGGACAGCGCCCACACGTCCAGCATCGCCTGTTCCAGGTCCGCCGGTTGCGCGAAGCCGGTGAGGCCACGCGCCGCCATCACGTCCTTCACCGCCGCTTCCATGTCGCCGCTGGCGCCGGCCTGCTCGATCACCTGCAGCAGCAGGCGTTGCTGGGCGCGACGGAGCGACTGCAGCGCGTAGTTGCGCAGCTGTTCCTGCGACTTGCTCTGCGCCGGCAGCTTCAGGCCGCGTTCCAGCGTGTCGATGCCGACCTGCTGGCGCAGCACGGTGCCCACCTGCAGGAACTGCAGCAGGGTCATGCCGTTCGGACGCTGCACCGACACCGCAGCGAACAGGAAGGACGCCTGCGACTCGATGATCTCGACCGCCTTCCAGGCTGCCGCGAAGCCGGTCGGCAGACCGGTATGGCCGTCCGCTTCCGAGCGGAACTGCTGCGCCGCGCTTCCATCGGCTTCGGCGAACAGCGTCGACAGCTCGTCCATGCCGTTGGAGCCGGCCGGCAGCGACAGCACGCCTTCGATCAGCGCGCGCAGCATGGCGCGGGTGCGGTTGTCGGCCGACACCGAGACGTCGCGCGGCACCACCAGCGCGTCCGCGTCGAGCGCGTCGAACACCGGAGCCAGGTGCAGCGAAGCCCAGGCTTGCGCCCATGCCTTCACCACTTCGGTCTCGTCGATGCGGTGTTCCAGCGCCAGGTCGCGCAGGGTCAGCGGACCGCAGCGGTTCACTGCTTCGTTGGCCAGCACGGTGGCCAGGATGGCGTTGGCCAGCGGGTGATCCAGCGGGTCGCGGGTGGCGACCAGCTGCGCCGGGAAGTAAGGACGCAGCAGCGAATCGGCCCACGATTCGCGGGTCAGTTCCAGCGCCGACAGGGTGCGCTTGAAGCGGTTCTTGACGTTGGCGATCACCACCGCCAGTTCCGGCGCGGTCAGGCCCAGGCCCAGCGTCTTGCGGCGCTGCAGTTCGGCGTCGCTTGGCAGCTGCTCCAGTTCGCGCGAGACCGCGCCTTCGCTTTCTAGGTTGGTGATCAATGCGGCGTAGCCGTCCACCACCGCGCTGTTGGCCTGCGCCTGCACTTCGCGCGTCAGGAGGTGGGTCTGCAGCTCGTTGTCGCGCAGGACCAGGCGCTCGATCTCGCCGGTCATCTCGTTCAGGATGCGGTTACGGTCGGCTTCAGGCAACTGGCCGGCGTTGACTTCGGTGTCGAGCCAGATCTTGACGTTGACTTCGTGGTCCGAGCAATCCACGCCGGCCGAGTTGTCGATCGCATCGGTGAAGATGCGGCCGCCGGCCAGCGCGAACTCGATACGGCCGGCCTGGGTCGCGCCCAGGTTGCCGCCTTCGGACACCACCTTGCAACGCAGTTCGCTGCCGTCGACGCGGATCGCATCGTTGGCGCGGTCTTTCACCTGCGCGTGGGTTTCGGTCGAGGCCTTGATGTAGGTTCCGATGCCGCCGTTGTAGAACAGGTCGACCGGCGCCTTGACGATGCGGTGCATCAGTTCCTGCGGTGGCAGCGAAGTTTCCTGGATGTCCAGCGCCTGGCGGATTTCCGGCGACAGTTCGATCGAACGGGCATTGCGCGGGAATACGCCGCCGCCTTGCGAGATCAGGCTCTTGTCGTAGTCTTCCCACGACGAGCGTGGCAGCGCGAACATGCGCTCGCGCTCCTTGAACGAGACTTCGACGTCCGGGGTCGGGTCGAGGAAGATGTGGCGGTGGTCGAACGCCGCCAGCAGTTTCAGCTGGCGCGACAGCAGCACGCCGTTGCCGAACACGTCGCCCGACATGTCGCCCACGCCGACCACGGTGATCGGGTTGTTGGCCATGTCGTGGCCCAGTTCGTAGAAGTGGCGCTTGACCGCTTCGAACGCGCCCTTGGCGGTGATGCCCATCTTCTTGTGGTCGTAGCCGTTCGAGCCGCCCGACGCGAACGCGTCGCCCAGCCAGAAGCCGCGCTGCACGGCGATGCTGTTGGCGATGTCAGAGAAGGTCGCGGTGCCCTTGTCGGCCGCGACCACCAGGTACGGATCGTCCTGGTCATGACGCACGGTTGCTTCCGGCGGCACGATCTCGCCGCGCACGCGGTTGTCGGTCACTTCGAGCAGGCTGGCGATGAACAGGCGGTAGACTGCTTCGCCTTCGGCCGCTACCACTTCACGGGCGGCGCCAGCCGGCATCTGCTTGCACACGAAACCGCCCTTCGAGCCGGCCGGCACGATGACGGCGTTCTTGACCATCTGCGCCTTCACCAGGCCCAGCACCTCGGTGCGGTAGTCTTCCATGCGGTCCGACCAGCGCAGGCCGCCGCGGGCGACCGGGCCGCCGCGCAGGTGCACGCCTTCGAAGCGGCGCGAGAACACATAGATCTCGCGGAATGGACGCGGCTCGGGCGCCAGCGCCAGGTTGCTGGTGTCGACCTTGAAGATGATCTTCTCGCCGGCGTTCTGGAAGTAGTTGGTGCGCACGGTGGCCAGCGCCAGGTCGACCAGCGCGCCCATGATTTCTTCGGTGTCGGCGTGGTTCACGCTCGGCAGGCCGGTCTTGAGGGCGGTCAGCTTGCTGCTGCCTTCATTGCGCTCGTCCTCGCTCAGGGCGGGGTCGAAACGCAGGATGAAGCCGGCCACGAATTCCTTGACCAGCGCAGGCTGGGTGCGCAGGGTCTCGGCCATGTAGCGCACCGAGAACTTGGAACCGAGCTGGCGCCAGTAGCTGATGTAGGCGCGCACCAGCTGCACTTCGCGCAGCGACAGGCCGCCTTCGATCGTCAGGCCGTTCATGCGTCCGTCTTCGGCTTCGTCGTTGAACAGGGCGCTGAACAGTTCTTCGGCCACGTTGGCGATGCCCGGCTTGGCCAGCTTGGCCGCGCTCTCGGCATCGACCGTCAGCGCACTGACGTAGCGGCGCACGCCATCCAGGCCGGTGTGGCGGTAGGTTTGTTCGCGGTCGACAGCGATGCCGGCGTTCTGCAGCGCCGGCAGGATGCGTGACAGCGACGGCACGGTCTCGCTCGAGTACAGTCGGATCGAGGCGCCGGCGGCATCATCATGCTCGATGCGGGCGGTCACGCGGTCGGGACGGCACTTGGTCAGCAGCGCATGCACATCGCGGAACGCGGTTTCGGGCGCGGTGGCTGCCACGAAGTTGACCGGCAGGGTCGGCACGATCTTGCGCATCAGGCTACGCTGGCGGCTCTCGTCGACCGAATTGATCAACTCGGCGAAGCGGTCATGCCAGCCATCGAGCACGCCCAGCAGCGGACGCTGGATATCGGATTCGAGGTCGAGCGGGTAGCGCGCGGCATGCGCGATCAGGTAGACCCGCGCCAGCGGTCCGTCGGCCACCAGGGTCTGGACATCGACCTCGCGCGCGCCCGAGCTTTCCTTCAGGGCGCCGGCCAGGCTCGATGCGACCGCATTGCTGAAGCGTTCGCGCGGCAGGTAGACCAGCACGTTCAGGTGGCGTTTATAGACGTCGCGGCGGGCGAACACTTTCGCGCGCGGCTGCTTGTACAGCGAGACCACCGAGCTACAGACTTCGGCCAGCCATTCCGGCTCGGCTTCCAGCGCTTCGGTACGCGGCAGCGACTCGAGGATTTCGATGAATTTCTCGGCGCGGAAGCCTTCCTGGCGCACGCCGGCGATGCTCAGCACGCGCGCCACGCGGCCGCGCGCGAACGGCAGGCGCGCCAGCGGGGTCGAGGTGGCGGCGCGGGTGAACAGGCCGATGAAGCAGTGCTCCCCCAGGATCTTGCCTTGGGCGTCGAGGTCACGCACGCCGATGAAGTCGAGCGGCGCGTCGCGGTGCAGGGTGCCGGCGACGTCGGCCTTGACGATCGACAGGTTCTCGGCGCGCAGCGACAGGGTCTCGAAGTCGCCCGGGATGCTGGCCAGGCTGGTGCCGTACACCGGATGGTCGGTGTCCTTGAGTACACCGATGCGGCTCGGGATATCGCGTTCGAGTTCGCGCACGCCCGGCTTGACGGCGTAATAGGCGTAGCCGAACGGCTCGTAGCCTTCGTTCTTGGCCCACTCGAGGAAGGCGGCGACTTCCTGGCCTTCGGCGGTGCCGGCGGCAGCGGCCGCTGCGGCCACGGCGGTCATGCGGTCGCCCATGGCGACGGCGTCACGGCGCACGGTGGCGGCGTCGTTGGCGACCATGCGCAGGCGCGCGGTCAGCTTGTCGAGTTCTTCAAATTGCAGTTCGTCGTTCAGCAGGCACAGGACGATCGATTCCAGCGGGCTGCCGGCTTCGCCGACGGCGACAAAGGCGCCATTGGCGTCGCGCCGCACCGGCAGCACGGCGTTCATCACGCCGGCGGCGGTGATGCGTTCCTTGCGCAGGGCCATGACGAAGGAGTCGACCAGGTAGGGACGGTCATCGTTCAGAATCAAGAGTGCGGTGGCGGTGCCGCCGCGGCCATCCAGGTAGCGCATGGTGGCGATCTGCGCGCCGGGACCGGTGCGCTGGGCCAGCTGCGAGAATCCCTCGACCAGCACTGGCGCCAGGCTGTGCGGCGCGGTGCCGGCCAGGTCTTCGTCGTCGAGCGATCCGAGCCAGGCGGCGGTCAGGGCATTGATCTGCGCGCTGTCGGCAGACTGGTTGGCGTTGACCAGCGCGAGCGTCTGGTTGCGCAGATCGTTGGGCATGTCTTTCATCTTGCTTCTCCAAAGTTGTGTGCCTGGTGCGCCGCCGGCTCGTGGCCCGGCGCTTCCCTGCTTATGTGGACAGGGATCTCCCGTCCGAATACTACATCGTTACCAATCGTACAGCCCCGGCAGCCCGAGGATGCGAGTGAGTTCTTCCAGCGCGGCGGCGCATTCGAGCGCCAGTTGCGCATCTTGCAGGTCTTGCGGCTCGACCCGGTCGCGGTAATGGCGTTCGACCCAGGCCACCAGCTGTGCATACAGCGCCTCGGTCATGATCACGCCCTGGTGCATGGCGGCGGCTTCATCGTCGGTGAGCACCACGCGCAGGCGCAGGCAGGCAGGTCCACCGCCGTTGCGCATGCTCTGGCGCAGGTCGAATTCGACCAGCTCGTCGATCGGACCGCCGCTGGCGACCAGGCCGGCCAGGTAGCTCGAGACGGCCGCGTTCTCGCGGCATTCGTGCGGCACCACCAGCGCCATGCGTCCATCCGGTTTCGATAGCAGCTGGCTGTTGAACAGGTAGCTGGCCACCGCGTCGGCTACCGGCACCTGGCTGCTCGCCACGCGCACCGACTGCAGTTCGGTGTCGACGCCGGCCAGGGCGCGCCGCAGTGCGTCCACGGTGCCCGCTTCGTCGGCAAAGGCCTGCTCGTGGTGGAACAGCACATTGCCATTGCCGACCGAGATCACGTCGTTATGGAACACGCCCTGGTCGATCACGTCCGGGTTCTGCGCGGCGAACACGGTGCGCGCCGGGTCCAGGCCGTGCAGTCGGGCGATGGCCTGCGAAGCTTCCAGCGTTTGACGCGCCGGATATTTCTTCGGTGCGGGCGCCGATGGATCGAACTCGACCCGGCCATACACGAAGAACTCGACGCCGGCCGCGCCATGGCTGGCGGCGAAGCGCGTGTGGTTGGCGGCGCCCTCGTCGGCGAAGGCCGGCACCGACGGCAGCGTGTCGTGCACGACAAAGTGATTGCTGTCAGCGAAGATCGCGCGCAGGGTGCGGGTGGCCTGCAGGTGCTCTTCGGAGCGGTGCAGCTTGTTGTTCAGGTTGGCGGCGGTGAAGTGCACGCGGCCGTCGAGCGAGTCGGCCGATGGGCTGACGGTGCCGGCATTCGCGGTCCACATCGGCGCGGCCGACCAGGCGCAGGCCAGGATCACCGGCGCTTCGCGGTAGGCGCGTGCCAGTACGTCGGCGTCGGTGCCCGAGAAGCCCAGGCTGCGCAGCAGGCGGAAGTTCGGGCGTCCCTGTGGCGGCATCACCGCCTGGGCGAAGCCGCGCGCGGCCAGCTCGCGCATCTTGGCCAGGCCCTGCAAGGCAGCCTGGCGCGGATTCGAGGCCGCACGCACATTATTGAACGAGGCGACGTTGCCGAACGAGAGGCCGGCGTAGTTGTGCGACGGGCCGACCAGGCCATCGAAATTGAATTCGCGGGCGTCACGCATCGTTACGTCCCCTTGCCCGGAAAGGCCAGGCCAGGCGACAGCTTGGCCGGCATCTCGAGTGCCGAGGTCTCGATCGAGGCCACCGGATAGGCGCAGTAGTCGGCTGCGTAATACGCGCTCGGGCGATGGTTGCCCGACTTGCCGACGCCGCCGAACGGCGCCGAACTGGCCGCGCCCGTGGTCGGACGGTTCCAGTTGACGATGCCGGCGCGGGCGCGAACAGAAAAGCGTGACCACAGTTCCTGACTAGGCGACAGCAGCGCCGACGCCAGGCCAAATTCGGTGGCATTGGCCACCCGCAGGGCGTCGTCGAAACTCGCGACGCGAATCACCTGCAGCAGTGGACCGAACCATTCTTCGTCCGGAATGCCTTGCGCATCGGTGGTGTCGACGATGCCGGCGGTGACGAAGCCGGCCTTGGTATCGAGCTGGCGCATCTGCAGCAGGATCTTGCCGCCCTTGGTCGCCATATCCGCTTGCGCCTGCACCAGGCGCGCGGCCACGGCGCTCGAGACCACCGGCCCCATGAACGGCTGCGGCTCGGCATTCGACGGACCGACCTGCAACTGCGCGGCCACTTCGACCAGGCGCGCCAGGAAGGCCTGCCCCGCTGCGTTATCCTGGATCACAAGGCGGCGCGCACAGGTGCAACGCTGGCCGGCCGAGATGAAGGCCGACATCACCGTGTGGTGCACGGCGGCGTCGATATCTTCGATATCCCACACCACGAGAGGATTGTTGCCGCCCATTTCCAGCGCCAGCATCTTGCCCGGCTGGCCGCCGAACTGTTTATGCAGCGCGGCGCCGGTCTGGCTGCTGCCGGTGAACAGCACGCCGTCGATCAGCGGTTCCTGGCCCAGCGCGATGCCGGTCTCGCGGCCGCCGTTGACCAGATTGAGCACGCCCGCCGGCAGGCCAGCCTTGGCCCACAATTCGACGGTTTTCAGCGCGGTACGCGGTGCGTATTCGCTCGGCTTGAATACCACCGTATTGCCGGCGATCAGGGCCGGCACGATGTGGCCGTTCGGCAGGTGGCCAGGAAAGTTATACGGACCATACACAGCGAACACGCCGTGCGGACGGTGGCGCAGCACGGCGTTGCCGTCGGCGACCTTGGCGGCCGTCTCGCCGGTGCGTGCGCCGTAAGAAAGAACAGAAATGTCGATCTTGTTGGCCATGGTCGCCACTTCGGTGCGCGCTTCCCACAGCGGCTTGCCGACTTCTTCGGCGATGATCGCTGCCAGTTCTTCTGCGTTTTCTTTCAACAGGTCGCGAAAGCGCGTGGCGACAGCGATACGCTCGTCGAGCGACGCCAGCGCCCAGGCTTCGAAGCTGTCGCGCGCGGCGGTGGCGGCACGCTTCACGTCGTCGCCAGTCGACTCATTGCTGGTCCAGGTCTGGTGACCGGTCGACGGATCGATGGTGGCCAGTTCGCGGCCGCTGCCGGCGAGCCACTCGCCGTTGATGTAGTTCGAGTGATTAGCCATGGCTGTTCTTCCTGGTATTGAGGGTCAGGGTCCGCACATTGTCGCCCGCCGCGCAGCGCAGTTGCGCCAGCTCTTCGGGATTCAGGACCACGCTGGTGGCGCCGGGCACGGCGCGGGTCAGGATCATCCGGAAATCGTCGAGGCGGGTATTCGACACCAGCATGTGCTCGGTATCCGGCGCAGCATCGTGGTCTTCCACCGGCAGCCCTTCGGCCGCCACCGCCAGCACGCTGTCGCGCACCGCGCGCAGCTCGGACACGCGGCCCTGCAGCACCGGGCCGGCGTCGAAGATGTCGACATAGCCCTCGTAGTGCATGCCCTCCTGCTCGAGCAGGCGGCGCGCCGGCTGGGTCGAGGTATGCACCTTGCCGATCACGTCGATCGCCGACTGCGGCAGGTAGTCGACGTACAGCGGCTGGCGCGGCATCAGTTCGGCGATGAAGGACTTCTTGCCGATCGCGGTCAGGCCGTCGACGTGGTTGAAGTCCATCTTGAAGAAGTGGCGGCCCAGGCCTTCGTAGAATGGCGAGTCGCCGTTCTCGTCCTGGTAGCCGCGCATCTCGGCGATGATTTTTTCGGTGAACAGCTGCTGGAACTGGGCGATGAACAGGAAGCGGCTCTTGGACAGCCACTTGCCGTTGAAGCCGGCGCGGTACTGCGGCAGCAGGAACAGCGAGCACAGTTCGGTGGCGCCGGTCAGGTCGTTCGACAGGTACAGCGTCTCCATCCGCGTGAACACGTCCAGCTCGCGGCTGCAGTGCACCAGGGTGCCGATGCGGTAGTTGTAGAACGGCTCGGTCAGGCCGACTGCACCCTTGATCGCACATACGCCGGCGATGCTGCGGTCTTCCGTGTGCTCGAGCACGAACATGTAGTCGCGCGCTTCGGGCGCGATGGTCTGGGCGAACGAGGCTTCGGACGTGGCCAGGCGCTGGCCCAGCATCTCGGGATCGGGCTTCAGCGTGGTCATGCCGCTGCCGGCCTGGCGCGCCATCTCGATCAGGGCGTCCAGGTCGGACGTTTTGGCGGCGCGGATTACAAGCATGCTGCATCTCCTTCGTTGGCGCCGATCTTCAGGCACACCACTTCGTCGCCCGGCGCCACGCCCAGCGCCTGCTGCGCTTCGCGCGGCAGGTGGACGCTCTGCGCGCATTCGAGCGGCGCGCAGCGCACGGTGACGGCGCGGAAGGTGCCGTCGACGCTGGCGACGGCATAGTCGACCAGCTCCTGGCCATCCTCAAGAGGTGCGCCGGCATTCGCGACCTTCAGACGGTGCGAGGCGCAGAACGAACGCAGCGCGTTCTTGTGCGCCTGCAGGATCGGGCCGCCGTCGAAGATGTCGATGTATTCGTCGGCTTCGAAACCCTCTTGCGTGAGCAGGTCGAAGGCCAGCTGGCCGCTCGGATGGATCTGGCCCAGCGCGGCCTGGGCGTCGCCCGGCAGCAGCGGCACGTAGACCGGATAGTGCGGCATCAGCTCGACGATCAGGGTGCGGTTGCGCGCGCCTTCGATCAGGCGCTCGGCCTCGAGGAAGTCCATCTTGAAGAACTTGCGGCCCAGCGCATTCCAGAACGGCGACTGGCCGTCGGCATCTAAGCGGCCGGCCAGCGGCACGAAGAAGCGGTCGCCGAAGCGGTGCGGCGCCAGCATCGCGTACAGCAATCGCGCGCGCGACAGCAGCGCGGCCTCGACGCCGGCGCGTTCGCGGTCGGTCAGGAAGAAGCCCGACAGCTGGGAATACGCGGTGAGTTCGGAGCACAGCGTCAGCGCATGCACGCTGTGGCTGATGTTGAGGTCACGCGAGACCTGCTGGATGACGTCGTTGCGGAAGGCGAAATAAGTGCCGTTCGAGCCGGCCGACGCGTGGATGATGGCGGTGCCGACGACTTCGCGTGCGCGCAGGTCTTCCAGCACGAACAGGTACGACTCTTCGCTCGGAATGTCGACCTGCGCCGCGAACGAGGCGATCGAGCGCTCGACCGCCGCGTGCACGCCTTCGCGCGTGCGCGGCAGCGTGTGCACGCCCGGCATCGATACCGCAGCCATGGCCTCGAGCGCGCCGATATCCGCGCGCTCCACCGGACGGACTACATACATGGGAACTCCCTCGATCCAGGCAGTCGCACATCCGGCGCCCGGTCGGGCAGGCCGGACGCGCAACAGTTCAATCAGGCGTTGGCGAATTGCGCCACGGCGGCGCGCATCAGGCGGTCGGCTTCGACGATCTGCTCGTCCGAGACGATCAGTGCCGGCGCCAGGCGCACCACGTCGGGGCCCGCGATCAGGAGCATCAGGCCGAGTTTTTCGCAGGCCTTGGTGAAGTCCTTGGCGCGGCCCTTGAAGCCGTCCGCCATCGGCAGGCCGATCAGGAGGCCCATGCCGCGTGCCTGGCCGAACACCTGCGGGTAGTCGCTGGAGAGCTTGTTCAGGTTGGCGAAGATCTTGGCGGAAGCTTCGCGCACGCGCTCGAGGAAGGCCGGCTGGTTGATGGTCTCGACCACGGCCAGGCCGACGGTCGCCGCCAGCGGGTTGCCGCCGTAGGTGGTGCCGTGGGCGCCGACGTTGAAGTGTTGCGCGATCTCGTTGGTGGTGAGCATGGCGCCGATCGGGTAGCCGTTGCCCAGCGCCTTGGCCGAGGTCAGGATGTCCGGCTGCACGCCCATCTGCTCGTAGGCATACAGGGTGCCGGTGCGGCCCACGCCCGACTGCACTTCGTCGAAGATCAGCAGCGCTCCGGTCTGCTCGCAAATCTCGCGCAGCACCTTCAGGTAGTCCGGGTTGCCCGGGATGACGCCGCCCTCGCCCTGGATCGGTTCGACGATCACGGCGGCGACATCATCGGTGATCGCGGCGCGCGCGGCCTCGATGTCGTTGTACGGGATGTGGTTCAGGCCCGGCGGCAGCGGCTCGAAGCCTTCGGTGTACTTCGGCTGGCCGCCGACCGACACCGTGAACAGGGTGCGGCCGTGGAACGACGACAGGCACGAGACGATGCGCGACTTGTGCGGGCCGAATTTGGTGTGCGCATACTTGCGCGCCAGCTTCAGGGCCGCTTCGTTGGCTTCGGCGCCCGAGTTGCAGAAGAAGGCGCGTTCGGCGAAGGTGGCGTCGATCATGGCCGAGGCCAGGCGCAGCACCGGCTCGTTGGTGTAGCCGTTACCCAGGTGCCAGACGGTGTTGGCCTGCTCGGTCAGCGCTGCGACCAGTTTCGGGTTGGCGTGGCCCAGGCTCGAGACGGCGATGCCGGAGGTGAAATCGAGGTAATGCTTGCCCTGCTGGTCCCACACGTCGAGGCCGGAAGCTCGGACGGGGATCATCTCGGCCGGGGCGTAGGTCGGCACCAGGACCTCGTCGAAGGTCTGGCGAGTGACAGGCCGCGTGGCGACACCCGAATCAAGCTTTGCGTTCATGGCTTCTTCCTCATCAAAAACAGTGTGAGCGACAGTGTAAAGGCGCGCGGGCATGGACCCGGCACGATTGGCCATTATAGAAACGCTGACTGACAAGTTCTTTTAGAAGTGCGACGGGGTTTTTCATTTTTGGACGGACGCGAACCGCGTCAATACACCCGATCCGCGCCCGTCAGGCTTTTACCTTCTTGAATCTGTTTATGTTCGTTACTAAAAATCGCGTTGCCCCGGCGCCGGCGTCATTCGGCCAGCTTGCGCTGCCGCTCCTCGCGCGGCGTATTCCCGAACAGCGCTCCAAACGCCGTCGAAAAGTGCGAGCCCGACGAAAATCCGCACATCAGCCCCACCTGCACGATCGAGTGATTGGTGTCGAGCAGCAATTGCCTTGCCCGGCGCAGGCGCAATTCAAGGTAATAGCGCGACGGCAGGCTGCCCAGATATTGCTTGAACAGCCGCTCCAGCTGCCGCCGCGAGATCCCGGCCAGCTGCGCGATGTCGTCGGTCGAGAGCGGCTCTTCGATGTTCGCTTCCATGAGCGCCACCGCCTCGGTCAGCTTGGGCTGCAGCACCCCGAAGCGCGCCTGCAGCGCCACCCGCTGGCGCTCATCCGGCCCGCGCACCCGGTCCACGCACAGGATTTCCTTCACCTGCGCCTGGGCCGTGGCGCCGAACAGCAGATCGACCAGGGTCAGGGCGAAGTCGACGCTGGCAGCGCCGCCGCAGCAGGTCAGGCGGTTGGCATCGATCTCGTACAGGTGCGGGCTGAGCAGTGCCTGCTCGGCCTGGGCATTGACGTCCGGATACAGCGCCCATGGCAGCGCGGCGCGCACGCCTTGCAGCACGCCGGCGTCGGCCAGCCACAGCACGCCGGCGCCGAGCGCGCCCCAGAACGGCGCGGCGCGGCAGCGCTCGATCAGGGCGCGGCAGTTGGCGGGACGCAGGCCGGCTTCGGATTCGTCGGCCGCCAGCAGCACCAGGTGCCAGTGGCGCCCGGGGTCGCCGGTGAATTTATCGGGGCTGCGCACGTCGACGTGCAGCCGCTCCGGCCCCAGCACCTTGGCCGCCAGCCGCAGCGGCTGGTACAGGCCGGACCAGGTCAGGGTGTCCGGTTCGCCAGCATTCACCAGCACGATGCGCAGCGGCCGTTCCTGTGCCAGAGTGGCGAGGTCAGCGTGCATCGGCGGTGGTCGGGATCATGGCTGCAAACAGGGGCCGGCGGCCCACGGAATCGAGGTGGTCCGCCATCATACCGGAGAACAACCCGGGGCAGTCCGGCATGCCAGCCGCATGGCACCGGCGGCCGGGGACGCCACTGGCGAGGCCGGCAACGCGCGATGCAACAGGCAATGCAGCGGACGGCTATAATCCACGCCCATGGGAGAACGATATCTAAAAAGCGTGCGGCTACTGGCCGAGTGCATGCAAGGCTTCGAGCGCGTCTCCGGCAATGCCGTGCGCCACAATGGCCTGACCCATGCACAATTCGATATCATCGCCACGCTCGGCAATACCAGCGGCATGAGCTACAAGGAACTGGGCGAACGCACCCTGATCACCAAGGGCACCCTGACCGGCGTCATCGAGCGCCTGGAACAGAAAGGCCTGGTGCTGCGCGAGCGCAGCCCCGACGACAAGCGCTCGTTCTTCGTGCGCCTGACACCCCAGGGTGAACAAGTGTTCTGCGACGTGTTCCCGAAAGTGATTGCACACGGGAAAGAGCTTTTTACCGCCTACAGCGACGCCGACTTCGACGCCCTGGAAGCGGCACTTGCCCTGCTGCGCGGCCGCATCGCCCGCCACGACCGCACCGGACAGCCGGACGGCCAGGACAATGCCGGACCGCCATTACCATCTATTTGAAGGAACCATCTTGAAAACATCCCTGATCGACGGCCTGAAGCCGGCCCATTTCGACAAGCACATCACCGGCAACATCCTGCTCGACGTCGCTCCGCTGGCGGAAGTCAAGGAAGAGCCGATGCTGATCGGCGTGCGCAACGAAGACGGCGAGATCTACCGCCTGATCGGCGCCACCAAGCTCAACAGCTTCATGAACGCGGTCGAAGAACTGGCCGACCTCGGCCTGGTCGACGAACTGGAAGAGCTGGAAGAGCAAAAGGAAGGCTGCGACGCCATCTTCGGCGAGGCGTAATGGCCAGTCCGACGCGCCTGTAAAGTCGCCGTTCAGCCACAGCCGCGGCTGATTAATGCTATGCAGCAATATTTTTAGCGGTTGACTGTTGTGTTGAAGGTATAATTTTTCCATGGACCAACTCTCCGCTCTCGACACCGTCGCTGCCGAAGCCGGCCGCGGCGAGCTTGCCTTCCCGACCAGCGTGCACGCCACGCTCACGCTGCAGCGTGCCTTGGGCCAACCCGATTGCCACATCGACGCCGCCGCGCGCCTGGTCCAGGCCGAGCCGCTGCTGGCCGCGCGCACCGTGGCGATCGCTAACTCGGTGGCCTACAACCGCACCGGCAACGACGTCACCAACGTGCGCGCGGCCGTGCAGCGGGTGGGTTTCCGCACCCTGGGCGCGCTGGCGGCGGCAGTCGCAGTGCGCCAGCTGGCCAGCGAGATCCGCGATCCCGGCCTGCGCAAGAAGGCCGACGCGCTGTGGGCGCACTCGGCCCACGTGGCGGCGCTGGCGCAGGTGATCGCGCGCCGCGTGTCGTTTGTCGATCCCGAGACCGCGCTGTTCGCCGGCATCGTGCACGAAGTGGGCGGCTTCTACCTGCTGTCGCGCGCCGAGTCGATGCCGGGCCTGCTGGACGACAACCTGGACGCCTGGCTCGACCATGGCGAAGCGGCGATCGGCCGCGGCGTGCTGCACAAGCTGGGCGTGCCGGCGCCGGTGATGGATGCGATCGAAGCCATGTGGAAAGGCATCCGCGCCCTGCCGCCGGAAACCCTGGGCGACACCCTGCTGCTGGCCAATGACCTGGCGCCGTTCCCATCGCCGCTGTTCACGCCGCCGGGCGCCACCACGCAAAACGCCGCCGCCACCATCGACTTCGTGATTGGCGCAGGCACCCTGCAGCAGGTACTGGAAGAGTCGGGCGAGGAAGTCAAAAGCCTGAGTTCGGCGCTGATGTAAGGACTAAAAACAAGGACCAAAAAAAATGCCCGCTCAGGGAGCGGGCAAAGTCCAAAACTAGGGATGTCCTGAAAGAGACAGGTCCATCTTAGGTCGCACACGGCGCCCGCTCGGTGCGCTGTTTCACACTGTACGTCATTCTTTTTACACGGTTCAATCTCCCGGCACAGCGAACGCTCTACCGTGCCGTTCGCTTACCGCTTTCATGTTAACGTCGTTCTCACTATCCCGGGCCGGCTCGTTGCCGCTGCCCGGCGCAACGGATCGAGAAAGGACAACCATGGATTTGAACCTGAAAGACCAGGTCGTGCTGGTCACCGGCGGCGATTCCGGCATCGGCCGCGCCATCAGCCTCGCGTTTGCCAAGGAAGGCGCCTGCGTGGTGGTCAATTACAACAGCAACCAGGAAAAAGCCGACGAGGTTGTCGGGCAGATCACGGCCGACGGTGGCCGCGCGCTGGCGCTGCAAGGCAGCACCTCGGAAGAAGCCGATGTGGTGCGCCTGTTCGAACAGGCTGCCGACAAGTTCGGCGGCGTCGACATTTTGATCGCGAACGCCGGCATCCAGAAAGACGCGCCGATCGCCGAGATGTCGCTGTCCGACTGGCAAGCCGTGGTCGACGTCAACCTGACCGGCCAGTTCCTGTGCGCGCGCGAAGCGATCAAGCGCTTCCGCCGGCAGGGCAACCGCGGCCGCGCGCGCGCCAACGGCACCATCCTGTGCATGAGCTCGGTCCATGAAGTCATCCCGTGGGCCGGCCACGCCAACTACGCCGCTTCGAAAGGCGGCATCCTGATGCTGATGCGCACGCTGGCGCAGGAAGTGGCGCGCGAGCGCATCCGCGTCAACGGCATCGCCCCGGGCGCGATCCGCACCCCGATCAATGAAGAAGCCACCGAAGGCGAAGCCGGCAAGAAGCTGCTCGAACTGATTCCGTATGGCCGCATCGGCGACCCGGAAGACGTCGCCGCGCTGGCCCTGTTCATGGCCTCGGATCGCGCCGACTACATGACTGGCTCGACCGTCTTCGTCGATGGTGGCATGTCACTGTATCCAGGGTTTGAAGACAATGGCTGAAGAACACAAGCAGGCATCCACGCCGCCGCGCCCGATCGCGGCGCATGGCGCCATCGGCAATCTGTCCACGATGGCGCTGGTCGCGACGGATGGCGCCATCGATTTTTTGTGCTGGCCCCATTTCGACAGCCCCAGCATCTTCGCCGCCCTGCTCGATCCGGACAATGGCGGCCACTTCACGCTGGCGCCCCAGATCGAGGGCGCGCGCGTGGTCCAGACCTATGCGCCCGACACCAACGTGCTGCTCACCCACTGGCTGGGCGAAGACAGCGCGGTCGAGATCACCGACCTGATGAGTGGCGAAGAAGAACTCGGCCACGGCGCGCCGCGCCTGCTGCGCCGGGTGCAGGTGTTGCGCGGCGCAGCGCGCATCGTGCTCGATTGCCAGCCGCGCTTCGATTACGCGCGCCAGCGCCCGCAGGTGGCGGTGGGCGACGGCCAGGTGGTATTCTCGGCCCCGGGCGCGCCGTCGATCCGGCTCAGCGCGCCGATCGACTTCATCGCCCATGACGGCGGCGCCGGCGCGTCGTTCGAGCTGCAGGCCGGCCAGAGCCTGGACATCGTGCTCGACGAAGACGGCGACGTGCGCATCGACCAGCAATGCCGCGACCAGTTGGTCAGGGACGTGATCGAACGCTGGCAGCGCTGGGCCGCGCGCTCCACCTACAAGGGGCGCTGGCGCGGCGCCGTGACGCGCTCGGCGCTGGTGCTCAAAATGATGACCTCGTATCGCAATGGTTCGATCGTGGCCGCCGCCACCTACAGCCTGCCGGAAGTGCTGGGCGGCGAGCGCAACTGGGATTACCGCGCCACCTGGATCCGCGACGCCTCGTTCACCGTCTACGCCCTGATCCGCCTCGGCTACACCGACGAAGCCAAGGCCTTTACCCGCTGGACCTCGGAGCGCGCACGCGAAGGCGACGCCGATGGCCACCTGCGCATCATGTACGCGCTCGACGGCAGTCCGGCCATGGAAGAAATCGAACTCGATCACCTGCGCGGCTACGCCGGTTCGGCGCCGGTACGGGTTGGCAATGGCGCCGCGACGCAATTGCAGCTGGATATCTTCGGCGCCCTGCTCGACTCGATCTACCTCAGCAACAAATATGGCGAGGCGATCTCGCATGCCGACTGGGTAGGCGTGTGCCGGGTGGTCGACTTTGTCTGCGGCAACTGGCAGCGGCCCGACGCCGGCATCTGGGAAGGCCGCGAACCGCCCAAGGAACACTTGCACTCGCGCCTGATGTGCTGGGTAGCAGTGGACCGCGCGATCCGGCTGGCCAGCAAGCGTTCGCTGAGCGCGCCGTTCGACCGCTGGATCGCGGCGCGCAACGCGATCTCGGAAGACATCTGGGCCAACTTCTGGAACGAAGAGCGCGGACACTTTGTGCGCAGCAAGGGCTCGACCGAGCTGGACGGGGCGATGCTGATGATGCCGCTGGTGCGTTTTGTGGGCTCCACCGATCCGGCCTGGCTGGCCACGCTGGACGCCATCGGCGCCGAACTGAGCGACGATGCGCTGGTGATGCGCTACGACCGCGACGATGGCCTGGAGGGCGAGGAAGGCTCGTTCGCCGCCTGTGCGTTCTGGTACGTGGAATGCCTGGCACGCGCCGGCCGTATCGAGCAGGCGCGCATGAACATGGAAAAGCTGCTGGCCTACGGCAACCACGTGGAACTGTATGCGGAAGAGTTCACCAGCAGGGCCGAGCTACTTGGCAACTTCCCGCAAGCCTTTACCCATCTGGCATTGATTAGCGCCGCGACCTATCTCGATGGCGCCATCGACGGCGATCGCAACCATCCCTGGCGCATGTGAACGCACGACCTGGCACAAAACCTGGGCTGCCGATCGGCAGCCCTTTTTGTTTTGGCAAAATCGGGACAAAAAAAACCCGCTTCGTTGCCGAAGCGGGCTGAAGTCCAAAACTAGGGATGTCCTGAAAGAGACAGGTCCATCTTAGGTCCGCTTCGACAAGCACTCCGTGCGCCAGTTCACAGTAATAACACTTATCTCACTTTTTGTTGATCTGGGCTGAATATAAAGGCGCTGTCACCGTTTGGTGTTGAAAACACCGATCGCCGCTCGCAGCAGCGCATCCGGGGTGGTGACCCGTTCGCCGTCCAGGGCCCAGCGCCAGCCGAGATAATTCGGCAGGTAGCGCGAGGCCACGCCATTGAACCGCGCCAGCCATTGCCGGAAGCGCCGGTGATAGCCATTTACATTCTGCACATGGACGGCGCCGCGCACCCGTTCGCCCTGGCGCAGGTTGACCGCTTCATGCGTGATGCCGGCTTCGCGGGCGAAGGCGCGGTATGCGCCATGGCTGTCGGTCACCAGCAGCACGCTGGCATCGAGCACCGGCAGGAGGTGCTGGTGCAGTTGTGCCACGGTGACGGCGCCACGTCCGGGCACGAAATCGAACGTCCGGCCTTCGCGGTCACGCGCCACCAGGACACAATCATGCTCCTTGCTGATGCCGCGCCGGCTGGCAACGCCGCCGCGCTTGCGTGCCGGACGCGTCAGCTGGCGCGCACCTTTTTGCGACTCGAGCAGGAACAGCTCATCGGCTTCGGCGATCCCGCGCAAGCCGTCGGGCCGGTCGTGCTTGCCGAGGTGAAGAAAGCGGTGGCGCCAGCGAAAGCTGGTGTTGCGATGCACGCCAATCGCCTTGGCGCCCGCGCGGATTGACGCCGAGTCGAGCATCTTGCCGAGGTAGTCGAGCCACTTGGCACGATGCCGTAGTCGGGCCAGCGGCGTGCCGGTCAGTGCCGTGAAGGTCTTGCCGCAGGCGCGGCAGCGGTAGCGCTGCAGCCCACGGTGAATGCCATGCCGGTAACAGTTGGGAGCGTCGCAATGCGCGCACTCGCGGGAGGCACCGCGGGCGGCGTTGATCAGCGTGCAGACGCGGTCGAGCTTGACCGCCGGTTGGACCAGCGCCAGCAATAGCGCCCGTTGCTGCCTGCTCAGTTCCGACAGTTGCGCCGACCACCGTTTGAACGCTGCCGCTTTCATCACCGCCCCATCCGGTTTCGATACTGGTCAGACCATCCAGGTGCTCGGCAGTTCAGTCAATTCAACACGCAACGGTGACAGCGCCAATACAAAAAATGCCGCCACGGCAGCGCCGGGCGGCATTTTCGAGAACGGAGCGCGCTAAGGCTTAGACCACGGCGCCGTCGGTCTCGTCCTTCTCCTTGACCGGCTTGATCAGGTCTTCACGCTTTACACCCAGCCACATCGCCATCGCCGCCGCCACGAACACCGACGAATAGATGCCGAAGCAAATGCCGATGGTCAGCGCGATCGCGAAGTAGTGCAGCGCGTAGCCGCCGAAGAACAGCATCGACAGCACCATCATCTGGGTCGAACCGTGGGTGATGATGGTCCGCGAGATGGTGCTGGTGATCGCGTGGTCGATGACCTGCGGCACCGTCATCTTGCGCTGCTTGCGGAACATCTCGCGGATACGGTCGAAGATGACCACCGATTCGTTGACCGAATAGCCGAGCACCGCCAGGATCGCCGCCAGCACCGTCAGCGAGAATTCCCACTGGAAGAAGGCGAAGAAGCCCAGGATGATGACCACGTCGTGCAGGTTGGCGACGATCGCCGCCACCGCGAATTTCCACTCGAAGCGGATCGCCAGGTAGATCACCACGCCGACCACCACCATGATCAGGGCGTTCAGGCCGTTCTGGGCCAGTTCGTCGCCGACCGACGGGCCGACGAATTCAACCCGTTGCAGGCTCAGCAGTTCTTTGTCGCCGGCGGCGACGCAGCTGCTGCGGTTGACGATTTCGCCCTTGGCGGTGGTCACCTGGGTGACCTTCGGCGTGCCGCTTTCCGACGCGCAGATGGCGTTGAACACGGCGCCCGAGGCGCTCGCCGCCGGGGTGCCCTGCACGATCGGCAGGCGCAGCATGATGTCCTGGGCGGTGCCGAAGCTGGCCACCTCAGGGTGCGAATAGCCCATGCCGCGCAGCGTGGTGCGGATCTTTTCCTGGTCCGCCGGATGCGGGTAGTGCAGCTCCATCACGGTGCCGCCGGTAAATTCCACCGAGAAGTTTAATCCTTTGTGGAACAGGAAGAACACCGCAGCGACGAAGGTCAGCACCGAGATCGCGTTGAGGATCAACGCGTGGCGCATGAACGGGATGTCCCGTTTGATCTTGAAAAATTCCATCTTACTGTTCCGATGCTGGTTTCTTGTTGGGCGACATGCCCGGTTGCCACACGGTGCCGATCGAAATCTTGGTCAGTTTCTTCTTGCGGCCGTACCACAGGTTGGCGAAGCCACGGGCCACGAACACGGCCGAGAACATCGAGGTCAGGATGCCCAGGCAGTGCACCACGGCGAAGCCGCGCACCGGACCCGAACCGAAGATCAAGAGCGCCAGGCCGACGATCAGGGTGGTCACGTTGGAGTCGACGATGGTGTCCCAGGCGTGCTTGAAGCCGGCCGAGATCGCCGCCTGCGGCGCCGCCCCGGAACGCAGCTCTTCACGAATGCGCTCGTTGACCAGCACGTTGGAGTCGATCGCGATACCCAGGGCCAGCGCGATTGCCGCGATACCCGGCAGCGTCAGGGTGATCTGCAGCAGCGACAGCAGGGCCAGCAGGAACAGCACGTTGGCCGCCAGCGCCAGCGCCGAGAACACGCCGAACAGGTGGTAGTAGATGATCATGAAGATCGCGATCGCCACGAAGCCCCACACGGTCGAGTGGATGCCGCGCGAGATGTTCTCGGCGCCCAGCTGCGGGCCGATCACGCGTTCTTCGACGAAATCCATCTGCGCCGACAGCGCGCCCGAGCGCAGCAGCAGCGCCAGTTCGTTCGCGTCTTCCGAGGTGCCCATATTGGTGATCTGGAAGGTCGAACCGAATTCGCCCTGGATCACCGGCGCCGACAGCACGCTGTACTTGCCCTTTTCCTTGAGCAGGATGGCCATGCGCTTGCCGACGTTCTCGCGCGTGGTCAGGCGCATGCGGCGACCGCCGTCGCCGTTCAGGTCGAGCGAGACGGCCGGCTGCTGGTTCGAGTCGAAGCTGGCGACTGCGCTCGAGATGTATTCGCCGGTCAGGACGATGTCTTTCGAGACCACGATCGGGGCGCCGCGGCCTTCGGTGAACAGTTCCGAGTTCAGCGGGATGGCGGCCGACAGTTCGGTGCCCGGGGTCACGCTGTTGTCGACCATGCGCAGTTCGAGTGTCGCGGTGCGGCCGATGATGTCCTTGGCGCGCGCCACGTCCTGCACGCCCGGCAGCTGCACCACGATGCGGTCGGCGCCCTGCTGCTGGATGATCGGCTCGGTGGTACCCAGCTCGTTGATACGCTTGGACAGGGTGACGATGTTCTGCTTCACGCCGTCTTCGACGGTGCGCTTGATCGCGTCCGGCTTGATCGTGATGACCAGCTTCTGGTCGGCGCCGTCGGCGGCGTCGGCGAAGTTCAGCTCTTGCGACTGGGCCGCCAGCACGTTGCGCGCGGCAGTGCGGGTGGCGGCGTCGCGGAAGCGCACTTCGATGGTGTCGCCCACGCGCTCGATGCCGGCATGGCGCACGTCCTTCTCGCGCAGGTTGCTGCGTACTGCCGCTTGCACGGCCTTGATCTTGTTCTCGAACACGGACTTGGTGTCGACCTGCAGCAGGAAGTGCACGCCACCGCGCAAGTCCAGACCCAGGCTCATCGGCGCGGCGCCGATCTTCTGCATCCAGGCCGGGGTGTTGGTCACCAGGTTGACGGTGACGATGTAATCGGGGTTGGTCGGGTCGCGGTTCAGTTCGCGCTCGAGGGCGGTCTTGGCCTTGAACTGCTCTTCGGTACTGGCGAAGCGGGCGCTCACGGACGTGCTGTGGCCGCTGCCTTGCAGGCTGACGCCGGTGGACGGAACGCCGGCACGCTTGAGCGCATCCTCGACCATGGTGGTGGTGGCACTGGTGACGTTGATGGTCGACCGGCCCGAGGTCACCTGCAACGCCGGCGTTTCGCCGAAGTAGTTAGGCGCCGTGTACAACGCGCCGATCAGGAGCGCGAAGACGATCAGTAAGTATTTCCAGACGGGATAGCGATTCATAGTGTTCCGGCGTTCGGGTTACGCGATGCGGCGCACGCGCGCCGCACGGCTGGCTTACAGGGCTTTCAGCGTGCCTTTCGGCAGCAGGGTGGTCACGGCGTTCTTCTGCACGGTGATTTCGGTGCCGGCTGCGATTTCCAGGGTGACGTAGCTGTCGGTCACTTTCGACACGCGGCCGACGATGCCACCAGCGGTGACGACTTCGTCGCCACGGGTCAGCGCTTCCATCATCGCTTTCAGCTCGCGCTGGCGTTTCTGCTGCGGGCGGATCATGAGGAAGTACATGACCACGAACATCAGGATCAGCGGCAGGAAAGTAGTCAGGCTGCCCATCAGGCCAGGATCGGCTGCAGCGGCAGTTTGCGCGTACGCATTGGAAATGAACACAAGAACTCCGATTGTGAAGTTAAAAAAAGAAGCGGTGTATTCTAGCATCGGCAAGTCGCCGCAAACCAAATCTGGACCCAGGTTTGTCTTGCTGATTGGAATTGCAAGACGTCCGTGGGCATTTCATGCCGGGCGCGTAAAGACAGGCTGGACGAGGGGATGGTGGTTAGCGAGTGCCAACACCTGCCCAGACCGTAGCCCTGAAAGCACTATCCCCGCAAGCGCGGGGATAGTGGATCGAACGATCGTGGACCCGGCCGACGTGTCAGCACGCCAGCTCAGCAGTATGTAGGCGCTTACACGCCACGCGAGCGGTCGGCCGCGAACCTGATGCGGAACTCGTTGAACCCATCCGCGTCGATCGCATCGCGCATCTCCTGCATCAGCTTCAGGTAGTAATGCAGGTTGTGGATCGTATTCAGACGCGCGCCCAGGATCTCGTTCGAGCGATGCAGGTGGTGCAGGTAAGCGCGCGAGAAGTTCTTGCAGCAGTAGCAGTCGCAGCTCTCGTCGAGCGGCGCCATGTCCTCCTTGTAGCGCGCGTTCTTGATCTTGACGTCGCCGAAGCGCGTGAACAGCCAGCCGTTGCGCGCGTTCCGGGTCGGCATCACGCAGTCGAACATGTCGACGCCATTGGCCACGCCATCGACCAGGTCTTCCGGCGTACCGACGCCCATCAGGTAGTGCGGCTTGTTCTCGGGCAGGCGCGGGCCGACGTGGGCCAGGATGCGCTTCATGTCTTCTTTCGGCTCGCCCACCGACAGGCCGCCGATCGCCAGGCCCGGGAAGTTGATGTCTTCCAGGCCGGCCAGCGATTCGTCGCGCAGGTGCTCGTACATGCCGCCCTGGACGATGCCGAACAGCGCGTTCGGGTTCTCGCCACCTTTGAATTCGTTCATCGAGCGCTGGGCCCAGCGCAGCGACATGCGCATCGACTTGGCCGCTTCCTCACTGGTCGCCGGACGGCCGTCGATCTCGTACGGGGTGCATTCGTCGAACTGCATCACGATGTCCGAGTTCAGCGCGCGCTGGATCTGCATCGAGATCTCGGGCGACAGGAACAGTTTCGAGCCGTCGATCGGCGAGGCGAACTTGACGCCTTCCTCGGTGATCTTGCGCATCGCGCCCAGCGAAAACACCTGGAAGCCGCCCGAGTCGGTCAGGATCGGGCCATCCCAGCCCATGAACTTGTGCAGGCCGCCGAACTTGTTCATCACGTCCACGCCCGGACGCAGCCACAGGTGGAAGGTGTTGCCGAGGATGATCTGCGAGCCGACTTCCTTCAGCTCGACCGGGTCCATCGCCTTGACCGAGCCATAGGTCCCGACCGGCATGAAGATCGGCGTCTCGATGGTGCCGTGGTTCAGTTTCAAACGGCCGCGGCGCGCGTGCGACAGGCCGCTGGTGTCTTTTTTAAGCAGGGTAAATTCGAGCATCGTGTTCTTTGGCTTAGCGTGAGGTGGTCGTCAGCAGCATGGCGTCGCCATAGCTGAAGAAGCGGTATTCGTTGGCGATCGCGTGTGCGTAGGCCTTGCGGATCGGGGCATAACCGGCGAAGGCCGACACCAGCATCAGGAGCGTCGACTTGGGCAGGTGGAAGTTGGTCACCAGGCGCGAGACGGTCTTGAAGGTGTAGCCCGGCGTGATGAAGAGCGCCGTGTCGGCGCTGCCGGCCACCAGTTCGCCGCTCTGCGAGGCCGACTCCAGCGCGCGCAGCGACGTGGTGCCGACGGCGACCACGTCGCGTCCCGCCGCCTTGGTCGCGCGCACCGCGTCCACCGTTTCTTGCGCGATGGTGTACCACTCGGTGTGCATCTTGTGTTCACTCAGGTTTTCGACCCGCACCGGCTGGAAGGTGCCGGCGCCGACGTGCAGCGTCACATACGCGAAGTTGACGCCCTTGGCCGCCAGCTTGTCCAGCAGCGGCTGGTCGAAGTGCAGGCCGGCCGTCGGCGCGGCGACGGCGCCCGGCTCTTTCGAGTACACGGTCTGGTAGCGCTGCTCGTCGAATTCGTCGGCCGTGTGCTCGATGTAGGGCGGCAGCGGCAGGCGGCCGTGGGCCTCGATCAGCTCGAACACGTCGCCCTCGAAGTGCAGCGTGAAGAATTCGCCGGCGCGCTCGCCGGTGGTGACCTCAAAAGCGTCGGCCAGGCGGATGCGGTTGCCGGGTTTCGGCGACTTGGAGGCGCGCACCTGGGCCAGCACGGTGCGGTTGTCGAGCACGCGCTCGACCAGCACCTCGACCTGGCCGCCGGTCTCCTTGACGCCGAAGAAGCGCGCCTTGAGCACGCGCGTGTTGTTCATCACCAGCAGGTCGCCGGCTTGCAGCTGGTCGACGATGTCGGCGAAATGGCGGTCGGTGATCTGGTCACCGTCGAGCTGAAGCAGGCGCGAAGCGCTGCGGTTCGGCAGCGGCAGTTGCGCAATGCGCTCGGGCGGCAGCTCGAAGTCGAAATCGGAAAGCGAGTACATGATTCTCTATTCTTAGCAAAGAAGCGCTGCCAGCTTTACAATACAGGCTCCAGCGCATACGGCGAACCCTCTATTTTACGTCAGCAAGCGCCTTTTTGCCGCGATATGCCCGCCTCCAAGACCACAAACCCACCCAAGACCCTCGAAAGCAAGCTCGCCCGCATCGGACTGCGCAGCGACATGGACCTGGTATTGCACCTGCCGATGCGCTACGAGGACGAGACCCGCATCGTCACCATCCGCGAAGCGTGCATGCGCGGCGGCCAGACCTGGCAGGTCGAAGGCGTGGTAGTCAAGAACGAGATCACCTACAAGCCACGGCGTCAGTTATTGGTGACGATCCAGGACGACTCCGGCGACCTGCTGCTGCGCTTCATGAATTTCTACGGCAGCCAGACCAAACAGATGGCGGAAGGCGTGCGCATCCGCGCGCGGGGCGAACTCAAGCACGGCTTCTTCGGCGCCGAGATGGTGCACCCGACCTATAAAGTGGTGAACGAAGGCGCGCCACTGCCCTCTTCGCTCACGCCGGTGTACCCGGCCGGCGAAGGCCTGTCGCAAACCATCCTGCGCAAGGCCATCGCCGACGCCATGAAGCGCATCGACTGGAGCGACACCGTGCCGCCCGCGATCCGCAAGCGCCTGGAACTGATCGACTTCGAGCCGGCGGTGAAACTGCTGCACTATCCGCCGGCCGACGTCGACGAATACGCGCTGAGCGAAAAGTCGCACCCGGCGTGGGAGCGCATGAAGTTCGACGAGCTGCTGGCGCAGCAGCTGTCGTTGAAGCGGGCGCAGCGCGCGCGGCGCGAAAAAGGCGCGCCGCATCTGCGTGCGGTCGGCGCGTTGTCCGAAGCCTTCCTGGCCGGACTGCCGTTCAAGCTCACCGGCGCCCAGCAGCGCGTGGTGGAAGAAATCCGCGCGGACCTAGTGGAAGGCTATCCGATGCAGCGCCTGCTGCAGGGCGACGTCGGCAGCGGCAAGACCGTCGTCTCGGCGCTGGCCGCCGCCCAGGCGATCGACAGCGGCTACCAGGCCGCCTTGATGGCGCCGACCGAGATCCTGGCCGAGCAGCACTTCAGGAAGATCGCGGCCTGGATGGAGCCGCTCGGCGTCAAGGTCGCCTGGCTTACGGGCAGCCTGAAGAAAAAGGAAAAGGCCGCGTCCAATGAAATGATCGAATCGGGCGAAGCGCACCTGGTGATCGGCACCCATGCGCTGATCCAGGACACGGTGCAGTTCGCGAAACTGGGCCTGGTGATCGTCGACGAACAGCACCGCTTCGGCGTCGGCCAGCGCCTCACGCTGCGCAACAAGGGCAGCGACGGCCTGGTGCCGCACCAGTTGATGATGTCGGCCACGCCGATCCCGCGCACGCTGGCGATGACGTATTACGCCGACCTGGAGGTCTCGGTGATCGACGAACTGCCGCCCGGCCGCAGCCCGATCGTCACGCGCGCCATCGACCAGATGCGGCGCGACGAAGTGATCGAACGCGTCTACGCGGCGGCGCTGGAAGGACGCCAGGTGTACTGGGTCTGTCCGCTGATCGAGGAATCCGAAGCGCTGCAACTGCAGACCGCGACCGAGACCTACGAAACGCTGGCCGAATCGCTGCCGGACCTGCAGGTGGGGCTGGTGCACGGCCGCATGAAGCCGGCCGAAAAACAGGAAGTGATGGACGCCTTCATCGCCGGCCAGGTGCACGTGCTGGTGGCCACTACCGTGATCGAGGTCGGGGTCGACGTACCGAATGCGTCGCTGATGGTGATCGAGCACGCCGAGCGTTTCGGCCTGTCGCAGCTGCACCAGCTGCGCGGGCGCGTGGGGCGCGGTACGGCGGCTTCGGTGTGTCTGCTGCTGTACCAGTCGCCGCTGGGCCAGGTGGCCAAGCAGCGCCTGATGACGATGCGCGAGACCACCGACGGCTTCGAAATCGCGCGGCGCGACCTGGAGATCCGCGGCCCCGGCGAATTCCTCGGCGCGCGCCAGTCGGGCCAGGCGATGCTGCGCTTCGCCGACCTGGAAACCGACCAATGGCTGGTCGACCGCGCGCGCGACCTGGCGCAGTATCTGCTCGATGGCGAGACGCCGGAACGGATGGCGGTAGTCGAGGCGCACCTGGCGCGCTGGCTGGGCGGGCGTGAAGAATTCCTCAAAGTCTGATGGCGCAACATGACACCTGACCACAAGCTGGACCTTGACCAACTGACCGCGCTGGCTGCCGCCTCGGCGCGCGTGACGCAAGCCTGCGCGTGCGGTATCGACGCGTATCGCGAGTGGACGCGCGTCCCTGCAACGTTCCCGCAAGAGCGAATGCGCACGATCGGCACCCTGGCCGGCGATCCTTACGCCGAGCCGACCTACGCCGAACACCACCCGCACGGCACCAACTACTGGTCGCCCGAGGCCCCGGTCGCCCTGCAGCACTTCCCGTACAACCGCTGCGCGGTCCAGCAATGCAGCGTGTGCCAACGCTGCTGCCTCACCTATGTGGAAGCGGGCGGCTACTACGTCGAACCGCGCATTCGAGCGCTGGCGGGACAAACGATCGTGGACATGGCGGCGCCTGACTGAACTAGTCGAGCCGCAAGTGACAATTCAATAGAAATCCCGCCCCCGATTGACGGTATCGTTGCGCCCAATGCGGCCCCCGGCTGGCCGCTTCCCGACAACAACGCACTTGACCGCCATGCCCTTCATCGGACTCGGACTTCACTTCCTCTTCGCCATCCTCTTCTCCATCCACGCACAGCGCAGCGGCCGCCAGATGTACTGGCTGCTGATCCTGTTCTCGTTCCCGATCCTGGGCAGCGTAGTGTACTTCGTGGCCGAGTACCTGCCGGCGTCGCGCCTGGAGCGGCGCGGGCGCATCGCGGCGCGCGCCATCCACAAGAACCTGGACCCGGGCCGCGACGTGCGCGCAGCCCAGCGCGAATTCGACCTGGTCCCGACCGCCCATAACCAGATGCGCCTGGCCGGCGCCCTGCTCGATGCCGGCGATGCGGCGCAGGCGGTGCGCCAGTACGAAGCCTGCCTGAACGGCCCGTTCGCCGGCGACCCGGACCTGATCCTGGGCGCAGCGCGCGCCCATGCCGCCAACGGCGAGCCTGAAAAAGCGATCGCGCTGCTGGCGCCCCTGCAAATGAAGCAGCCCGGTTTTCGCAGCGACGAAGTCGGGCTGGTGCTGGCCGGCGCCCATGCGGCTGCCGGCCGTCACGACGACGCCGAGGCGCAGTACGAGGCGGTAGTGGAGCGCTTCGGCGGCATCGAGGCGCGGGTGGAACTGGCGCTGTGGGCGCTGGCCAACGGCAAACAGGCGCTGGCACAGCGCGAACTGAAGGAGATCGAGCACTCGCGGCGCCACATGACGGCGCACACGCGCAGCCTGCATCAGGCGCTGTTCAAGCGCCTCGACGCAGCCGTGAATGGCAAATAAGCAGCGGGCCAACGGCGCTGGTAGTGCAGCCAGGCTGCGACTGACTACCGGGACGCTACCCGCTCCAGCGTCGCCGTCACCCGCTGCAGCCTCGCCTCCTGCAATTCACGCAGGCGCGCCACGATCTCCGGCCCGGCGCCCTGCGGCGAACCGGCATCGAACGGCGGCTGCGGATCGTACTCCAGCGCCAGCTGGATGGTGCGCGCCGCTTCCTCGCCCGCCAGCTCCGCCGCCAGCGCGAAGGCGAAGTCGATCCCCGCGGTGACGCCGCCGCCCGAGATCCGGTTGCGGTCGCGCACGATGCGCTCGGCCACCGGCTCGGCGCCGAAGCGTTCCAGCAGCGGCAGCCACATCCAGTGGCACGCCGAGCGATAGCCGCGCAGCAGACCGGCCGCGCCCAGCACCAGCGAACCGTTGCAGACCGAGGTCACGTAGCGCGCACCTTCCGCCTGGCGGCGCAGGAACGACAGCGTCTCGTCGTCCTCGAACAGCGCCTCGACCCCGAAGCCACCCGGCACGCACAGCACGTCGAGCTGCGGACAATCGGCGAAGCCCGTGGTGGGATTGATGCTGAAGCCGACGTCGGTCGGCACCGGCTCCAGCGTCTTCCACACCAGGTGCGTCTTCGCACCGGGCACGCGGCTGAGCACCTGGGCCGGACCGGTCAGGTCGAGCTGGGTGACGTTCGGGAACAGCAGGAATCCAATGTGCAGGGTGTTCATCATCGCCTCCATGGGTTGGGATGACGTCATTTTAGGAACTGGGCCGCATTGGCGACAATGCCGATCCTCAGTCAATTCCTGCCGTAATACTGCGCCGCTGTCGGTCTTTCAGAAGTTGTAACCGTGCCAGGCGTCCTTGAAGTCCAGCGCACGTACTTCAGCAATTTCCGACCTCTCGCGCAGCCATTGCGTCACGGCCTCGCGGTCTTCCTCTGTCGTAGATCCACGATCATACGTCGTGATGATGCCATCGGTCTCGTTGAGTGGAAACCTGCCGCCGAACCCGCCACCGGTCAAGTGGCGCCGATCCAGGAAATCAAACAAGTCATCTGCAAAACGGTCCCACTGTTCGCTGTCGATCGGGGAGCGAAACACCAGTTCGACATCGAAGCACAGTTCCTTGAATTCACCCACACGACGCTTCTTGCGCTGGCGCGCATTCATGCGCCGCTGGCTACTGGTGGAACGGGGGTCTCGTTTCATCATGTTCTTTTTTCCTTTTCTGGTCCTGGCTGCAGATTAACGTACGCCGTCGGCCTCATAACGCAAGCCGATCTGGCGCCGGATCTCGTCCATCACGCCCATCAGCGCCAGCGTTTCCTGCAACGGCATGGCCGGGCTTTCCAGCTGCCCTTCGCGCCAGCAGCGCTGGGCTTCGATGATCTCATGCACGTAGCCATTGCCCATGTACGGCGTGTCGATCGTGCGCTCGCTGCCGTCGGCCAGCTTGACGGTGACCGAGGTGGCGCGGTGGAACATGGTGTTCATGCGCACCTGGCCCAGTTCTCCCGACACGGTCAATTCGGCCGGCGAGCGCGCCAGGAACGAGCAGCTGCATACCGACATGCCGCCGCCTGCATGCTTGAGCATGAAGCCGGTCTGCACGTCGACGCCGGTCGGTCCCATCTGGGCCTGGGCGCGCACTTCGAGCACGGGGCCGAGCAGGCCGGCCGCCACCGACAAGGGATAGATACCCAGGTCGAGCAGCGCGCCGCCGCCCAGCTCCGGATTGAATACGCGGTGCTCGGGGCCGAAGCTGGCGGCGAAGCCAAAGTCGGCCACCACCTGGCGCGGCGTGCCGATCTCGCCCGAGGCCAGGATGCGCTTGACCTCGAGGTAGGCCGGCAGGTAGCGCGTCCACATCGCCTCCATCAGGAACAGGCGCTTGGAGCGCGCCAGCGTCACTACCTGTTCGGCTTCGCGCAGGTTCATGGTGAAGGGCTTCTCGCACAGCACACCTTTGCCGGCGCGTAGCGCCATCAAGGCGTTGTCGGCATGCTGCGGGTGCGGCGTGCCGACGTACACCAGGTCGATGTCCGGCGCCTGCGTCAGTGCCTCATACGAGCCATAGCTGGCGCGCGCGCCGAATTCCTGGCCGAATGCATCGGCCTTGTCCTGGCTGCGCGAGGCCACCCCGGCCAGCACCGCACCCGGCACCTCCTTGAGCGCATTGGCGAAGGCGCGGGCGATCTTGCCCGTGCCGATGATCCCCCAGCGTACTGCTTCAGCCATCCACTTCTCCCATCAAGCCGTCCGCTTGGGACGGAATACAGTCGTATCCAGATAAAATTCTTCGGTTTGTTCCGGCCACCAGCCCGGCACGCCCAGCACCTGCAGCGGCGTGACGCTCGCTGCCTGCAGGCCTTCGTTCAGCAGAGTATCTGCCACCGCGCGATCGAGCCAGGCAAGGCGCGCGTCGTGCGCCAGGCTGAAATAATCGTCGCCGGCGAACACCACGCGCGTATGCGCGGTGATCGCCTTGCGCGGCGCCACCAGCTTTTCCATCAGCGCGTGGCCGAACAGCCAGACCTCGGCATCACGCCCGAACATGGCGCGCTTCTCGTACAGCGCCGGCACCCAGCGGTGCGCGCGCAGGTCGTCCACCAGCGCCCTGCCGGCAGGGTCGTCGCGCACCACCAGCAGCGCACCGTTTTCGTCGAGGATGGTGGCGGCGTCGCGCGCCGGTCCGCGCGACTTGCCGACGCCGTCCTGCGCGATCTGCGCCGCCTGCAGCGCGTTCAGCGCGCGCTTGACCAGCGGGTAGCTCTGCCACACCAGGGCGTTGAAGAAGTCGTGCAGATTATCGCGGGTCGGGACGTTTCCAGTCGCACTGATGAAGGCCTCGTAGGCCATCCCTTCCGGCAGCGCTTCCTGCGGCACGAAGCGCAGCGGCGCACCAAGATGGTTGCGCAGATCGCGCTGCGCCGCCGCCGCGTTGAAGGCGTCGATAAAGTCGTCCTGCTGCGGAGCGGCGCGCTCGAAGGCCGGGCGCACCGCGTCGTACCACGGCTGCGCCCAGTCGATGTGCGGCAGCATGGTCTACTTAGACCATCTTCCAGTTGATGGTCTCGCCGGCGTTGAGCGGCACCAGCTGGTGTTCGCCCATCGGCACCGATTCCGGCAGCGTCCACGGCTTGCGCTCGAGGGTGATGGTGCCTTCGTTGCGCGGCAAGCCGTAGAAGGCCGGGCCGTTGAAGCTGGCGAAGGCTTCCAGTTTATCGAGCGCGCCGGCCTGCGCGAACGCTTCGGTATACATCTCCATCGCGTGCAGCGCGGTGTAGCAGCCGGCGCAGCCGCAGGCGGCGTACTTGGTGTGCACCGCGTGCGGCGCCGAGTCGGTACCCAGGAAGAAGCGCTCGTCGCCGCTGGTGGCGGCGGTCACCAGCGCCAGGCGGTGTTCTTCGCGCTTGAGCACCGGCAGGCAATAGAAGTGCGGGCGGATGCCGCCGCGGAAGATCTCGTTGCGGTTGTACAGCAGGTGGTGGGCGGTGATGGTGGCCGCGATCGGGCCTTCCGCTTCGGCCACGTACTGGGCCGCGTCCTTGGTGGTGATGTGTTCGAACACCACGGCGAGGGCCGGCATGTCGCGGCGCAGCGGGCGCATCACGCGCTCGATGAACACGGCTTCGCGGTCGAACAGATCGATGTCGTTATCGGTGACTTCGCCGTGCACCAGGAGCGGCATGCCGACTTCCTGCATCACTTCCAGCGTCTTGTAGCACTTCTTCAGATCGGTGACGCCGGCATCCGAATTGGTGGTGGCGCCGGCCGGGTACAGCTTGAGCGCGTGGATCAGGCCGGAATCCTGGGCGCGCCGGATCTCGTCGGGATCGGTGTTGTCGGTCAGGTACAGCGTCATCAACGGCTCGAACCGGGGCGCCGGACCGTCCAGCCCTTCCGGCAGCGCAGCCAGGATGCGGGCGCGGTATTCCAGCGCCATGGCGGTGGTGGTGACGGGTGGGCGCAGGTTCGGCATCACGATCGCGCGGCCGAACTGGCGCGCGCTGTGCGGCAGCACGCTGGCCATCGCCGCGCCGTCGCGCAGGTGCAGGTGCCAGTCGTCGGGGCGGGTGATGGTGATGGTGTCTGGGGTCTCGATGGTGGACATGGCGGCTCTCGAAAAACGAATGCGCCATTTTACCTGCGCGCCGCCGCGAGAGGGCGTTGCGCGCACCGTGGCAGGTGGCTGCGGACGGCGCCACGGCTGACTTGTAAGCATGCTTGACAGCACTAGGACTGCCTAGGATACTGCGAAACTTGCCATAATCTTCAGAACAAACTGGCCGCGAATCCGCCACTGGCAGCTACCTTACGCCGCCCGGTGCCGCTTCGGTCCCTCCAAGAGCCAGCTGATTTGCCCATATAACCTGCCAGCGACAGCGCCACCCGTTGCCGCTGGCCCTGCACAGGTCCACGAGACAGGAAGCAGTTATGAACAATCGAAATCGCCTGACCACCTACATCATGATCGCGCTGGTGATCGGCATCGTGGTCGGCTACCTGGTCAATGCCAACAGCGACACCGCCGGCGCCCAGAGTTTCTCGGACGCGATGTCCCTGATCACTACCCTGTTCCTCCGCCTGATCAAGATGATCATCGCGCCGCTGGTGTTCGCGACCCTGGTGGTCGGCATCGCCAAGATGGGCGACGCCGCGGAAGTCGGCCGCATCGGCGTCAAGGCGCTTGGCTGGTTCGTGATCGCCTCGATCATCTCGCTGTCGCTGGGCCTGGTCCTGGTGAACATCTTCCGTCCGGGCGACGCGCTGTTCGCAGCCGGCATGATGCCGCCGATCGGCGCCGAATCGGGCATCACCACCACCAGCCTGACGATGAAGGACTTCATCACCCACCTGGTGCCGACCTCGATCGCCGACGGCATGGCCAAGAACGAGATCCTGCAGATCGTGGTGTTCTCGGTGTTCTTCGGCACCGCCGCCGCTGCGGTGGGCGCGCGCGCCACGCCGATGATCGACGCCATCGACGGCGTCGCCCACGTCATGCTCAAGCTCACCGGCTACGTGATGAACTTCGCGCCGATCGCCGTGTTCGCGGCGGTGGCCGGCATCATCGCCAAGAGCGGCCTCGGCGTGCTGTCGACCTACGGCATCTTCATGGCCCAGTTCTACTTCGGCATCGCGCTGCTGTGGGTGGTCCTGATCGGCATCGGCATGGCCTTCATCGGCCCGCGCATCATGCGCCTGATTTCCGAGCTGCGCGGCCCGACCCTGCTGGCCTTCTCGACCGCCTCGTCGGAAGCCGCGTTCCCGAAAACCCTGGAAGCGCTGGAGCGCTTCGGCGTCAAGAACCGCCTGGCCTCGTTCGTGCTGCCGATCGGCTACTCGTTCAACCTGGACGGCTCGATGATGTACTGCACCTTCGCTGCGGTGTTCATCGCCCAGGCCTACGGCATCGAACTGTCGATGTCGACCCAGATCACCATGATGCTGGTCTTGATGCTGACCTCGAAAGGCATGGCCGGCGTGCCGCGCGCTTCGCTGGTGGTGATCGCCGCCACCCTGTCGCAGTTCAAGATTCCGGAAGCGGGCCTCTTGCTGCTGCTGGCGATCGACCACTTCCTGGACATGGCGCGTTCGGCCACCAACGTGATCGGCAACGGCATCGCCACCGCGGTGGTCGCCAAGTGGGAAGGCGACCTGGGAGAACCGAACACGGAACCGTCCATCGCCCCGCTGCGCTAGCGCGCGGCGGCGCCTGCAAGACCCGAGGCCTTCCCATGGTGGAGGGCCTTTTTTTTATCACGACAACAAGGAGCGAGAGATGAAACAGATGGTTGCCGCCAGCGTCCTGCTGGCCCTGAACAGTGCCCACGCCGCCACCCAGACGGTCGATTGCGGCCGCCTGCTCGATGTGCAGACCGGCGCCTGGCGCGAACGGGTCAGCATCGTGATCGAGGATGGCAGCATCAAGTCGGTCGGGCCCACGCAGTCAAGCCCGACCTCCGGAGCGGCTGGCAACATCGACCTCTCGCGCCACAGCTGCCTGCCGGGCCTGATCGACATGCACGTGCACCTGACCAGCGAAACCCAGCCGGTGGTGGCGTCGTACCGCGACCGCCTCACCGCCGACCCGGCCGACATGGCGTATCGCTCGGTCAAGTATGCCGAGCGCACGCTGATGGCGGGCTTCACCACGGTGCGCGACCTGGGCGCGGCCGATGGCCTCAACATCGCACTGAAACGTGCGATCGCGGCCGGCGAGATTCCCGGGCCGCGCATGTTCACTGCCGGTAAGTCGATCGCCACCACCGGCGGGCACGCCGACCCGACCAACAACCTGTCGCACTTCCTGAGCGAAAAGATCGGGCCGCCCGGCCCGCAGGAAGGCGTGGTCGACAGCCCGGAGGAAGCGCGCCAGGCCGTCCGTGCGCGCTACAAGGAAGGCGCGGACCTGATCAAGATCACCGCCACCGGCGGGGTGCTGAGCCAGGCCGCGAATGGCCAGAATTCGCAGTACACCGAGGACGAGCTGCGCGCGGTGGTCGATACCGCGAAGGACTATGGCTTTCGCGTCGCCGCCCACGCCCACGGCGCCGAAGGCATGAAGCGGGCGCTGCGCGCCGGCGTCGATTCGATCGAGCACGGCACCATGATGGACGACGAAGTGCTGGCGCTGTTCAAGAAGACCGGCCACTGGTACGTGCCGACCATCTCGGCCGGGCGCTACGTGGCGGACAAGGCCAAGGATCCGAATTATTACTCGGCGCTGGTTCGGCCAAAAGCGGCAGCCATTGGACCGCAGCTGCAGGCCACGGCCGGCCGCGCCTACAAGGCGGGCGTCAAGATCGCATTCGGCACCGACGCCGGCGTGTTCCCGCACGGCGAGAACGCCAAGGAGTTCGGCTACATGGTGGAAGCCGGCATGAAGCCGCTCGACGCGATCCGCGCCGCCACGGTCAACGCCGCGATCCTGCTCGACCAGCCGAAACGTTTGGGTGCCATCGCGCCGGGCTTCGCAGCGGATATCATTGCGGTCGATGGCGATCCGCTGGCCGATGTCAGGCAGCTGGAAGCCGTGAAATTCGTGATGAAGGACGGCGTGGTGTACAAGAAACCATAAGGCGACGATAGATCCGCCGATTGAAGAGAAGTAAGAGGAGACGTTTATGTTGTTCCAGAAGACCGCGCCCATGCGCACCGTGCTGTTTGGCTTTTTGCTCTTGTGCGCAGCCGCCGTGCAGGCGCAGACGGCCAAACTGCCGAACGTGACCATCCTTGCCACCGGCGGCACCATCGCCGGCACCGGCGCCACCAGCACCACCACGGTCGGCTACACCGCCGCCACCGTGGGCGTGCAGGCGCTGATCAATGCGGTGCCCGAGATCTCGAAGGTGGCCAACGTCACCGGCGAGCAGGTGTTCCAGATCGCCAGCGAAAACATCAGCAACGAAGAGTGGCTGAAGCTGGCCAAGCGCGTCAACGTGCTGCTGGGTCAGGCGAACGTGGACGGCATCGTGATCACCCACGGCACCGACACGCTGGAAGAAACGGCGTACTTCCTCAACCTGGTGGTCAAGAGCAAAAAGCCGGTGGTGGTGGTCGGTTCGATGCGGCCGTCCACTGCCCTGTCGGCGGATGGTCCGATCAATCTGTACAACGCGGTGCGGCTGGCGGGTGATCCGGCAGCAAGCGGGCGTGGCGTGCTGGTGGCGATGAATGACCAGATCCATGCGGCGCGCGACGTGACCAAGTCGAACACCACCTCGGCGGATACTTTCCGTACCGTCGAACTGGGGATGATCGGGGTGATCCAGGGCGGCAAGCCGTTCTTCTACCGTGACGTGACGCGCAAGCACACGGTCGATACCGAGTTCGATATTGCGAAGCTCGACTCGCTGCCGCAAGTGGACGTGGCGTATGCGTATGCAAACGTTGGCGCAGTGCAGGTCAATGCGCTGGTGGCAGCCGGCGCCAAGGGGCTGGTGCACGCCGGCGTGGGCAATGGCAGCCTGCCGGCCAAAACGAAGCCGGCGCTGATTGCCGCGCGTGAAAAGGGCGTGGTGATTGTGCGTTCGAGCCGCGTCGGCCAGGGCATCGTGGCGCGTAATGGCGAGGCGAATGACGATCAGCTGGACTTTGTAGTGGCCGATACGCTCAGCCCGCAGAAGGCGCGGATCCTCTTGATGCTGGCGTTGACCAAAACGAACAGCACCAAGGAGATTCAGCGGATGTTCTATACCTATTGATCTGCTGCCGCCATCATCGTAGGATGGACGGGTTCCCCGTCCACCCTACGATACCTCCACCGGCGGCGACGCCACTTCTTCATCCGGCCGCGCCAGCTGTCGTTCCCACATCTGCGCATACAGGCCACGCTCGGCCAGCAGTGAACCGTGCGTGCCGCGCTCCACGATGCGGCCGTGATCGAGCACGATGATCTGCTGCGCGTCGGCGATGGTCGACAGGCGGTGCGCAATCACCAGGGTCGTGCGGTTCTTCGCAATCTCTTTCAGCTCGGCCTGGATCGCCTGCTCCGAGCGTGAATCCAGCGCCGACGTGGCTTCGTCGAAGATCAGGATCGCCGGATTCTTGAGCAGCGTGCGCGCGATCGCCACGCGTTGCTTCTCGCCGCCCGACAGCTTCAGGCCACGCTCGCCGACCATGCTCTGGTAACCATCCGGCAGGCTCTCGATGAAGTCGTGGATCGACGCTGCGCGCGCCGCCGCCACGATGTCTTCGCGGCTGGCGCCCGGGCGGCCATAGGCGATGTTGTACTCGATGGTGTCGTTGAACAGCACCGTATCCTGCGGCACGATGCCGATCGCGGCGCGCAGCGACTGCTGGGTGACGTCGCGCAGGTCCTGGCCGTCGATGCGGATCGCGCCGCTGTTGACGTCATAGAAGCGGAACAGCAACCGCGACAAGGTCGACTTGCCCGAGCCGCTGTGGCCGACGACGGCGGTGGTGGTCCCGGCCGGAATCGTGAAATCGACGTCGAACAGGATCTGGCGGTTCGACTCGTAGCTGAACTCGACGTGCGAGAACGCGACCTCGGCGCCGCGCGTCACCAGCGGCTGCGCCTTCGGCGAATCGGCCACTTCGCGGTTCTGGTCCAGCAATCCGAACAGGCGCTCCATGTCGGCCAGGCTTTGCTTGATCTCGCGGTAGATCACACCCAGGAAGTTCAGCGGCAGGTACAGCTGGATCATGAAGGTGTTCACCAGCACCAGGTCGCCCAGGCTCATGGTGCCGTTGATGACGCCTTCGGTCGCACGCCACAGGATCAGGGTGACGGCGGTGGCGATGATCAGGGACTGGCCGGTGTTGAGCACCGATAGCGAGGTCTGCGAGCGTACCCCCGCGTTCTCGTAGTTCTTCAGGCCTTCGTCGTAGCGGCGCGCCTCGTAGTCTTCGTTGCCGAAGTATTTGACGGTCTCGTAGTTGAGCAGCGAGTCGATCGCCTTGGTCGAAGCCTTCGACTCCAGCTCGTTCATGGTGCGCCGGAAGTGGGTGCGCCATTCGGTCACCACCACGGTGAAGGTGATGTACGACACCAGCGCCACCGCCGTGATGATGCTGAACCAGATGTCGTAGTTGATCACGAGGTAAGTCAGCACCAGCGTGATCTCGACCAGCGTCGGCAGGATGTTGAACAGCGAGTACGAGATCAGGGAATTGACGCCGCGCGTGCCGCGCTCGATGTCGCGCGTCATGCCGCCGGTCTGGCGATTCAGGTGGAAGCGCAGCGACAGCGCGTGCAGGTGGCGGAACACCTTCAGTGCAATCGTGCGCACCGCGCGCTGCGTCACGCGCGCGAACAGGAATTCGCGCAGCTCGGTGAAGACGGTCGTGGACAGGCGCAGCAGGCCGTAGGCGACCAGCACGCCAACCGGCAGCACCAGCAGCGCGTGCGGATGAGCGGGGTCGATCGCCAATTGATCGATCAGTTTTTTCAGCACCAGCGGCACGCCGACGTTGGCCAGCTTGGCGCCGACCAGCGCCGCCATCGCGGCCAGCACGCGCCATTTGTAGACCCATAGATACGGGAACAGGGTCTTGAGTGTGGCCCAATCGTTGCGGGGGACGTTCTTGCTGTCGGGTGGGAGTGGTACTGAGCTGGAGTTGCGGCGCATGACGGAGCTTCGTGATTTATGGTTCAATTCGGGTCGATTGTAGCTTTTACAGAGATTTCACGATGACCATGCCAGAAAACGAAGCAACCTCCCCGTCCACCGTTCGTCTCCCGGCAGGCAAGATGCCCGAGCTGCGCGTCATGCCGGCGCCATCCGATGCCAACGTTTACGGCGACGTGTTCGGCGGCTGGATCATGGCCCAGGTCGACCTGGCCGGCTCGCTGCCGGCCACCCGCCGCGCGAATGGCCGCGTGGCGACCATTGCCGTCAACTCCTTCCTGTTCAAGAACCCGGTGTTCGTCGGCGACCTGCTGTCGTTCTACGCCGACATCACCAAGGTCGGCAACACCTCGATCACCGTGTTCGTCGAGGTCTACGCCGAACGCAACCGCCTGGCCGCCGACGTGGTCAAGGTGACCGAAGCGACCCTGACCTACGTCGCCACCGGTCCGGACCGCAAGCCGCGCCAGCTGCCGCCGCTCGAATCGCTGGTCGCGCATCGTTAAGCATGAGTGACGCGTCGCGCCGGCTGTTCCTGCTGCAGGGCGCGCGCCTGTCGGCCGCGATCGGCGGCGCCACGCTGGCGCACCACGCTATCGCGGGTCCCACGTATCCTTTCAGCCTGGGCGTGGCGTCCGGCTCTCCCCTGCCCGACTCGGTGATCCTGTGGACGCGCATCCTGGCCGATCCGCTCGACGCCGCGCCGCCGTCGGCGCTGGCCCTGTCGGTGCGTTGGGAAGTGGCCGAGGATGAGGCCTTCCGCCGCATCGCCGCCAAGGGCACGGCCAGCGCCGTGCCCGCGCTGGCGCACAGCGTGCACGTCGACGTCAAGGGCTTACGGCCGGACCGCTGGTACTGGTACCGCTTCATGCTGGGCGACGCAGTCAGCTCCGTCGGCCGCACGCGCACCGCGCCGGAAGCGGGCGCGCAGCCGCAGCGCCTGCGCATGGCGGTAGCCTCGTGCCAGCACTGGGAATTCGGCAGCTATGGCGCACACCGCCACATCGCCGCCAGTGCGCCCGACCTGGTTGCATTCCTCGGCGACTACATCTACGAATGGGGGCCATACCAGCTGCGCCATCCGCCGCGCGCGGTGCGCAGTCACGAGTCGTTCACGCTGGATGAGTACCGACGCCGTTATGCGCAGTACAAGAGCGACCCGGACCTGCAGGCCGCGCACCATGCGGCGCCATGGATCGTGACCTGGGACGATCATGAGGTGGCCAACGATTACGCCGGCCTGCGCGATGAGCGATTGGCAAGCGACTTCGCGGCGCGGCGGGCCGCGGCCTACCAGGCTTTCTACGAACACATGCCGCTGCGGCTGCCGAACGTGCGGCGCGACGGTTTCGCGGCGATGCGGCTGCATCAGCGCTACGACTGGGGACGCCTGACGCGTATCCATGTGCTGGACGACCGTCAGTACCGCGCGGTGCAGGCCTGCAGCAAACAGCAACGCGGCGGCTCGAATGCGTTCTATGCGCGCGACTGCAAGGCCTTGCGTGATCCGGCGCGCAGCATGCTGGGACGCGAACAGGAGACGTGGCTCGAAGCCGGCCTGAAGTCGTCGCGCGCGCAGTGGAACATCCTGGCGCAGCAAACGCTGATGGCGCAGTCGAGCAGCACGAAAGTCGTCAAGGAAGGCGACAACCGCGTGTGGAGCGATGGCTGGGACGGCTATCCGCTGGCGCGCCGGAAGCTGCTCGACTCCCTGCAGGCTTCGCAGGCGCGCAATCCGCTGGTGCTGGGCGGCGACGTACACACCTTCTACGCGTGCGAGCTGCGGCCCGATTTCGCGCGGCCGGTATCGAAGCGCAATCCGGTGGTGGCAAGCGAATTTTGCGGCACCTCGATCACCTCGAGTTCACGCCCGCAGGAACGCACGCTGGGGCACGTCGCCAACAATCCGCACATGCTGTACGGCCGCAGCGACAAGCGCGGCTACATGCTGCTGGAGGTGACGCCGCAGAAAACGGTAACGCAGTTCCTGGGCCTGGACGACGTGCGCGACCCACGCTCGAAGATCGCGACGCTGGCCGCGTTCACCGTCACGGACGGCAAGGCCGGGCCGCAACGCATGTAAAAAAGGCCGCCTGTCAGGCGGCCCTTCGTGCTGCGTCAGCCAGGCTTTTTCTCGTCGCGCAGTTCGCGCCGCAGGATCTTGCCCACGTTCGTCTTCGGCAGCGTCTCGCGGAATTCCACGAACTTCGGACGCTTGTAGCCGGTGAGCTGCTCCTTGCAGAACGCCTTCACCTCGTCCGCCGTCAGCGCCGCATCCTTCTTGACGATGTACAGCTTCACCGCCTCGCCCGAGTTCTGGTCCGGCACGCCCACGCACGCCACTTCCAGCACGCCCGGCAAGGCCGCCACCACGTTCTCGACCTCGTTCGGATACACGTTGAAGCCCGACACCAGGATCATGTCCTTCTTGCGGTCGACGATTTTTGTATAACCGCGTTGGTCCATGATGCCGATGTCGCCGGTCTTGAAGAAGCCGTCCGGCGTCATGACCTTGGCCGTCTCGTCGTCGCGCTGCCAGTAGCCGGCCATCACCTGCGGACCGCGCACGGCGATCTCGCCGGCGGTGCCGAACGGGACACCATTGCCCGCTTCGTCCAGGATGCGGATTTCGGTCGACGGCAGCGGCAGGCCGATGGTGCCGGTAAATTCCGTGATGTCGCAACGGTTGGCGGTGACCACCGGCGAGGTCTCGGACAAGCCATAACCCTCGACGATCGGAATGCCGGTGGTGGCCAGCCACTTGTCGGCCACCGCCTTCTGCACTGCCATGCCGCCGCCCGGGCACACCATCAGGCCCGAGAAATCGAGCTTCGCAAACTCGGCGTTATTCAGCAGGCCGTTGTACAGCGTGTTCACGGCCGGGAAGATGTTGATGCGGTAGTTGCCGAGTTCCTTGACGAAGCCGGGGATGTCGCGCGGATTCGGGATCAAGAGGTTCATGCCGCCCACGCGCAGGCCGAGCAGCGCACACACGGTCAGCGCATAGATGTGGTACAGCGGCAGCGCGCACGCGAACTGCGCCTGCTCGCCGGCCTTCATGCGGCTCAGGGTCGGGCCGAACCAGGCTTCGTTCTGCAGCACGTTGGCGATCACGTGGCGGTGCAGCAGCACTGCTCCCTTCGAGACGCCGGTGGTGCCGCCGGTGTACTGCAGGAAGGCGATGTCGTCATGGCCGATCGACACCGGCTTGAGCGTCTCGCGCGCGCCTTCGGACAGCACGGCGTTGAAGCCGATCGAACCGGGCAGCGACCACGCCGGCACCAGCTTCTTGACCTTGCGCACCACCAGGTTGACCAGTGTGCCTTTCACAGTGCCGAGCAGGTCGCCCATGGTCGCCACGACGATGTGCTTGACCTGGGTGTGGCCCACCACCTGCTCCAGTGTGTGCGCGAAGTTCTCCAGCACCACGATCGCCTCGGCGCCCGAATCGACCAATTGATGCTGCAGCTCGCGCGGCGTGTACAGCGGGTTGACGTTGACGATTACGTAGCCGGCGCGCAGCACCGCGGCCAGCGCCACCGGATACTGCAGCACGTTGGGCAGCATGATCGCCACGCGCGCGCCGGGCTTCAGGCCGCGGCTTTGCAGCCAGGCCGCCATCTTCTGCGACATCGCATCGAGCTCGGCGAACGTGATGGACTTGCCCATGCAGGCGTAGGCCTTGCGGTCGGCGTACTTGCGAAACGCCTCCTCCAGCAAATGCGTCAGCGAGCGGTACTGGGTCGGGTCGATGTCGGCCGCAACGCCATTTTCGTACGACGTGAGCCAAAATTTGTCCATCTGTTCCATTGTCTTCCTTGTTGGTCCAATAAAACGCGAAAGCCGCCCGGCGGGCGGCTTTCGCCGTCGAAGCCACCGTGTTCGCTATGCCGCCTGCGATGCCGGCGCACTGGCCGGCTTCTCGTCGCGCAGTGCGCGCCGCAGGATCTTGCCGACATTGGTCTTCGGCAGCTCGTCGCGGAACTCGATGTATTTCGGTTTCTTGTAGCCGGTGAACTGCTCCTTGCAGTAGCCCATCAGCTGTTCGGCGGTGAGGTCGGGGTCTTTCCTGACCACGAACACCTTGACCGCCTCGCCCGAGTGCTCGTCGGGCACGCCCACCACCGCGCATTCGAGCACGCCCGGATGGCCGGCGATCACGCCTTCGAGTTCGTTCGGGTACACGTTAAAGCCCGACACCAGGATCATGTCCTTCTTGCGGTCGACGATCTTCACGTAGCCTTGCGCGTCCATCACGCCGATGTCGCCCGAACGGAAGAACCCATCGGCGGTCATCACCTTGGCCGTTTCGTCGGGACGGTTCCAGTAGCCGGCCATTACCTGCGGTCCGCGGATGGCGATCTCGCCGACCTGGCCGATACCCAGATGGCGGCCTTCGTCGTCGACGATGGCGATCTCGGTCGAGGGCAGCGGCAAACCGATGGTGCCGGTGAATTCCTGGACGTCGCAGCGGTTGCAGGTGGCCACCGGCGCCGTCTCGGACAGGCCGTAGCCCTCGATGATCGCCGTGCCCGTGACTTGCCGCCACTTGTCGGCCACCGGCTTTTGCACCGCCATGCCGCCGCCATTGCAGATGCGCAGGCCGGAAAAATCGAGATGGGCGAAGTCGGGGTTGTTCAGCAGCGCGTTGTACAGCGTGTTCACCGCCGGCAGCATGTTGACGCGGTACTTGGCGAGCTCTTTGACGAAGCCCGGGATGTCGCGCGGATTGACGATCAACACGTTCAGGGAGCCGGTGCGCATGCCCCAGATGGCGCACACGGTCAGCGCAAAGATATGGTACAGCGGCAGCGCGCAGACGATGGTGGCCTGCTCGCCGCCGGCCTCGCCCAGCACCGGCCTGGACCACTCCTCGCTCTGCAGCGCATTGGCGATCACGTTGCGGTGGGTGAGCGTAGCGCCTTTCGAGACGCCGGTGGTGCCGCCGGTGTACTGCAGGAAGGCGACGTCGCCGATCTTGATCTCGACCGGCTTGAACGGCATGCGCGCGCCCTGCGCCAGCGCATCCTTGAAGGTGACCATGTTCTGCAGCGAGAACTCGGGCACCATCTTCTTGACGCTGCGGACCACGAAGTTGACCACCATGCCCTTCACCGCGCCCAGCATCTCGCCCATGCTGGCCACCACCACGTGGCGCAGCGGGGTCTTGCCCATCACCTGCTGCACGGTGTGGGCGAAGTTTTCCAGCACGATGATGGCTTCCGCGCCCGAGTCCTCGAGCTGGTGCTGGAGTTCGCGCGCGGTGTACAGCGGATTGACGTTGACGACGGTGTAGCCGGCGCGCAGCACGGCGGCCAGCGCCACCGGGTACTGCAGCACGTTCGGCATCATGATCGCGACGCGCGCGCCGGGCGCCATGCCGCGGCTTTGGAGCCAGGCCGCCAGGTGGCTCGAATGGGTGTCCAGTTCGCCGTAGGTGAGGAACTTGTCCATGCAGACATAGGCATTGCGATCCGCATACTTGCTGAAGGATTCTTCCAGCAGGTGCACCAGGGAGCGGTATTGATCCGGATTGATCTCCGCAGGCACGCCTGGGGGATACGACTGCAGCCAAGTTTTGTCCATCGGTCGCCTCTGTCTCGAATTCGCTTGTCGCTGACGCGCTGCTGCCGGCGTCACCCTTATCGTCGCGCGGATCGCTGCACGATCGGTGCAGATCGTGCGACTTGGCCGCGCGCGCGGAGATTAGCTCTCCGCTATCGCTGGGTGTGATGCTATCGGGCAGCGCTGTTGCGCGCAAGCGCTTTCGCCATGATTGGAACGCGGCCTCTACGGGGCAACGCCGATGCTGCGCTGCACCACAAGCGTGCCTGGGAGGGTGGTCGCGCCCAGGCGCTTGAGCGCATCGTGACGGTCTTCTTTGTCCAGTCTGGCAAGGCGATTCACCGCACCGTAGAAACCGTCCCAAGTCTTTTCGCGGCGCAACAAATTGCGGAAAGCGGGCACAAAATCGTTATAGGTGGCGATCGAGGCCAGATGGGCGTTCGACAGCGGCTCGGCGAAGAAGCGGTCGTAGCCGGCGTAGCCGCCCCAGTTCGCCTTCAGCACCTGATAGTCGTCCTTCAGCGCAAGGAACAGGCGCGCCTTGCTGGCGCGCTTCTCTGCGCCAGGCGCTATGCTCTTGTAAGTACGGTCCAGTTCGCCGCGATAGCGCACCAGCAGCGCCAGGAAGTCGGCCTTGCGCGTCTTGTAGCGCTCATAGGCGTCGCTCATGGCCGGGTTGCCGAAGCGTTCCAGCCAGGCCTCCACGCCGGCCTGCTCCACCGCGCTGGCGAACGATTCGTTGAACTGCGAGTCGCCGGCCACGTACACCACCTGGTGCGCCAGTTCGTGGAAGATCAGGCGCGCCAGTTCGGCGTCGGGATAGTTGATGAAGGTCGACACCAGCGGATCGCTGAACCAGCCCAGCGTCGAATAGGCGCTCACGCCGCCGACCTCGACGTCGTGGCCCTGGGCGCGCAATTGTTTGGCGTAGGCCTGGGCCGCGTCCTTGCTGTAGTAGCCGCGGTAGTTCACGCAGCCGGCCACCGGGAAGCACCACTGCATGGGTTTCAGCGACAGCTCGGGCGTGGCGACCACGTTCCACAGCACGTAGGGACGCTTCAGGTTGGTGTAGTTGGTGTAGCTGCCATTGTTCGGCAGCTTCATTTCCTGGATCGCGTAGCGCCGGATCTGGCGCGCCGCCTCGAGGCGGTGGCGCAGCTTGACGTTGGTATTGGCATCGGCGATCCAGTCGTCGATCGGGCGCGCATCGGCCAACAATTCGAGCTGGCCTTGTGCGGCTTGGGTGTAGTAGGAAAGGGATGAGCAGCTTGACAACATCAGGGCCGCAGCTGCGGCGGCCATGACTGGCCGGAAGGCTTGGGAAAATCTAGAGGGTTTCATCTCGCGTCAAGGGTGCGGCTCTTTCGACCTGCACCAGGGTGTCGTAGAAAGTGGGCGCCCGGCCCATGTCGGTCAAACGCTGGCTGGTGACTTCATTGGCGTTCTTGCCGTCGCTGGCGAGTTTCTTCCACCAGATCGACAAGCCCACCACCAATCCAGCACGCGCCTTGTCGGTCACGCGTGCACGGGCGAGGAACGAACCGCGGTCGTTATAAATGCGCGCCATGTCACCGTGATGGATGCCGCGTTGGGCGGCATCGTCTGGGTGGATGTCGAGGTGCGGTTCGCCCTCAGTTGCACGCAAGCTCTGTACATTGACAAACGTTGAGTTGAGGAAGTTCCGTGCCGGCGGAGAAATCATCGCCAGCGGGTATTTCTTTGCCAATTCCGGGTTCGAGGCCACCGATTCGTATGGCGCGAGATAGGCCGGCACCGGGTCCAGCCCGTCGGCCAGCATCTGCTCGGAGTAGAACTCGCACTTGCCCGACGGGGTCGTGAAACCGCCTTCGGCGAACGGGGCGGCCGGCATGTTCAGCTTTTTCCAGCCAGTGCGCTTGAGCGAGTCCCAGTCGAAGTGGATGGCGCGCACGTCCTTGGTGTTGAAGGCCTGGGCCGCGATCTGGTCGTCGCTCTCCTGGAAGCACGGGTCGGTATAGCCCATGCGCGCCGCCAGCAGGCGGAAGAATTCGGTGTTCGGTTTCGATTCGCCGACCGGCGCCACTGCTGCGTTGTTGGCCATCATGTACAGGTGACCATAGGCCAGGTGCGCATCGACGTGCTCGAGCTGGGTAGTGGCCGGCAGCAGGATGTCGGCATAGTCGGCGCTATCGGTGTGGAAGTGTTCCAGCACCACGGTGAACAGATCTTCGCGCTCGAAGCCCTGCTGCACCTTGCTTGACTCGGGTGCGATCGCCAGCGGATTGGCGTTGTACACGATCACGGCCTCGATCCTGGGGCCGAACTCGGGCGAAGCGTCTTTCAGCAGGTCGTCGCCGATGGTGGTCATGTTGACCGTGCGCGGGGTGCGGCCATCGAGCAGGTCGGGGCGCTGCAGCGCCGGGCGGTTGGTCGGGAAAGACGCCGAGGTCGACAGCTGAACGCCGCCTGCGGGAAAGCGCCAGGCGCCCACCAGCGCCGGCAGACACGTGATGTTGCGCACGCCCATGCCGCCGCCGCGCACGCGCTGCATGCCGTAGTTGACGCGGATCGCGGCCGCTTCGCCATTCTTCGCGGTCTGGCCGTACAGGCGCGCCAGGTTGATCACTTCGTCGGCCGTGATGCCGCAGATTTCGGCGGTCTTTTCCGGCGTCCATTCGAGGGCGCGCGCCTTCAGCGGCTCGAAGCCGAGCGTGTATTTCTCGATGTAGTCGTGGTCGAGCAGGTCTTCGTTGATCAAGACGTGCATCATCCCCAGCGCCAGCGCGGCGTCGGTGCCCGGCAGCAGGGCGATGTGCTGGTGGCATTTCTCGGCCGTCAGCGAGCGGTAGGGGTCGATTGCGATCAGGGTCGCGCCGCGGCGCTTGGCCTCTTGCGCGCGCATCCAGAAATGCAGATTCGAGGCGATCGGATTGCCGCCCCAGATCAGGATCAGCTTGGCGTTCTGGAACTCTTCCAGGTCGGTGCCGATCGAACTACCGACGGTATAGCGGTAGCCGGTGGCGCCGGCGGTGGCGCAGATGGTGCGGTCCAGCAGCGAGGCGCCGAGTTTATTGAAGAAACGCAGCGACATCGACTCGCCCTGGACCAGGCCCATGGTGCCGCAATAGCTGTAGGGCAGGATCGCCTCTGGATCGCGCGCGGCGATGGCGCCCAGGCGCGAGGCGATCTCGTCCAGCGCTTCATCCCAGCTGATGCGTTCGAATTTTCCCTCGCCCTTGCGGCCGACGCGCCGCATCGGGTACAGCACGCGGTCCGGGTGGTAGGTGCGGTCGATGTAGCGCGAGACCTTGGTGCACAGTACCCCGGCCGTGGTCGGATGCTCCGGGTCGCCTTTGACTTCCGTCGCGACGCCGTTCTCGACTTTGACGAGCAGCGCGCAGGTATCGGGGCAATCGTGGGGGCAGGTCGCACGGACGAGGGTAGTGGTCATATTCTTATGGCTAGTGCTGCGGAAAAAGCTGAGGAAAAAACTGCATGAATCCAATACTTTATACGATTCCGGCAGGGTCTGTACCCTCCTCTGTCAAGACTGTCAGAGGCAGGCTACAATAATTAAAAACATGCCATGCAACGGTGGCAAGACATTCGCCGACAGGGGGGAGAACGATATGAAACTGGTGGAACCTATCCTGGCTACACAAGCCGAAATCCAGACCATCCGGCGCGACCTGCACGCCCATCCCGAGCTGTGCTATGAAGAACACCGCACGGCCGAGATCGTGGCCGAGCGCCTCACCGCATGGGGCATTCCCGTGGTGCGCGGCCTGGGCGTGACCGGTGTGGTGGGCATCATCAAGAACGGCAATTCGACGCGTGCAATCGGCCTGCGCGCCGACATGGATGCGCTGCCGATGCAGGAACTGAATGGCTTCGCCCATGCTTCCACCTACGCCGGCAAGATGCACGCCTGCGGTCACGATGGCCACACCGCGATGCTGCTCGGCGCCGCCCACTACCTGTCGCAACATCGCAACTTCGACGGCACCGTGTACCTGATCTTCCAGCCGGCCGAAGAAGGCGGCGGCGGCGCCAAACGCATGATCGAGGATGGCCTGTTCGAGCACTTCCCGATGGACGCGGTGTACGGCATGCACAACTGGCCCGGCATCGCCGAGGGTAGCTTCGGCGTGGTGGCCGGGCCGATGATGGCCTCAAGTAACGAGTTCCGCGTGACGGTGCGCGGCAAGGGTGCCCACGCGGCCCAGCCGCACCGCGGCATCGACCCGGTGATGGTGGCGGTGCAGATCGCGCAAGCCTGGCAGACCATCATCTCGCGCGAAAAGAATCCGCTCGAGACGGCGGTGCTGTCGATCACGCAAATCCACGCCGGCAGCGCCACCAACATCATCCCCGACGATGCCGAGCTGGTCGGCACCGTGCGTACCTTCTCGACTGGCGTGCTGGACCTGATCGAGCGGCGCATGCGCGAAATGGCCGAGGGCATCGCGGCCGGCTTCGGCGCCACGGTCGAGTTCGGCTTCAAGCGCAACTATCCGCCGCTGGTGAACCATCCGGAGCAGACCGCGTTCGCGATCGAGGCGATGCGCGCGGTGGTGGGGGCGGCGCGGGTCGATACGAACGTCGAGCCGACCATGGGGGCGGAGGATTTTGCCTTCATGCTGCAGGCCAAGCCGGGGTGCTATGTGTTTATCGGTAATGGCGAAGGCGAGCATCGCGCCGGTGGTCATGGGCTGGGGCCGTGCCAGCTGCACAATGCCAGTTATGACTTCAATGACAATCTGTTGCCGATTGGGGCCAGCTATTGGGTGCGCCTGGTGGAGATGAGTTTGCCGGCGAGCTGATGGATAAGGCCGGTTCGCCGTGAAGCGAAGTCGTTCTTTTGTCAGCAGAAGCACGTCATCCCCGCGCAGGCGGGGACCCAGGTTCGCACCACAGCCACTGGTTCAGAACAGGCCGAGGAATTTCTTCTTGACCGTGTTCTTGCGCGCCGGGTCGGCCACGTCGGTCACGTCCTTCTCATTGAAACAATCAAGCAGCTCGGCAAAACCACGTCGGCGCGCCAGATCCAGCTCTTGCTGGAACAGCGGCACCACGCAGTGGAAATAAATGTCCTTGCCGTCGACCGTCAGCGAGTGGAACGGTTCCGGCGCCGACACCGGCGGCAGCACGATGGCGCCGCTGAAGCCGACGCTGGCGGTGTATGGCTTGGACGGATGGCCGTTCGGCACCGAATGGCCCAGGCCGAGCCAGGTCGCCTGCTTGTGCGGATAGTGCGCCAGGTGGCGCAGCAGGGCCACCGGCCAGTACCAGCGCTCATCCTGCACCGAAGTCTCGTCCAGCTTCCAGCCGGCCGGCAAGCTCATCATCAGTTCGGCATACGGCGGCGCGCCTTCCGGGGTCGTCATCGCCTTCTGGCTCATGCCGGAGGTCACCAGACGCACGAAGGGGTAACTGTCGCTGGGCTCGATCACGTGGATATCGACCTGGATCTCATCCTTCGCGGTTTCATGGAACACCAGCGCGGGCTTGCCCAGGTGCGCGGCGATGTGCTCGGCGACCGGGTCGTGCGGCAAGACGGCAGGTTCTGCCTGGCGCTGCATGGGAGCGGTGAGCGGGTACAGCGGGGTGATGGTTGGTTCGGCCATTGTTGTTGATTGTTCGGTGAGATTCGGTTGCGGCGGGCGCCTATGATACCTGTGTCGCACAGTTGGGGGGCCGCCAGCGAAGGTTTGTTCACACTTGTACAATGGCGCATTGCACAAGATGTTTTGACAAGACTGCTGCAACCTCATCCCAAGGTCAACCATGATTACTACGAAAAAAATGAGCGCGCTGGCCGCGCTGTGCGCCACACTGTGCGCGCCATCGGCGTTCGCCCAATCCAACTTTGCCAACGGCTACATCGACTCGTTCTCGGTCGAATACGGCTCGGGCCCGCAACAGCGCATGGGCCGCATCGCCTTCCAGTCCGATTGGGACAAGCAGTGGTTCGCCGGTAATGGCCGCCACCTGTCGGGCTACTGGGAAGGCAACCTGGCCATGTGGCGCCTGAATTCGTACGAAAACGTGCGCGGCCGTAACAAGAACATCGGCGTGATCGGCTTCACCCCGGTGTTCCGCTACCAGAACGACAACAAGCTCGGCTTCTATGGCGAGATCGGCATCGGCGTCAACCTGTTCTCGACCCTGTACAAGAACGAAGACAAGGAACTCTCCACCGCCTTCCAGTTCGGCGACCACCTGGGCATCGGCTACACCACCGCAAAATGGGACTTCGGCCTGAAGTACCAGCACTACTCGAACGCCAGCATCAAGAGCCCGAACGCGGGCGCCAACTGGCTGATCGCCAAGGCGGCTTACCGCTTCTAAGCGCGACTTGGACGCCACCTTCCGGACGGCGTCCGACAAGATGCCCGAACGGCCTGCGCAGGCGCAGGCGCAGGTCGCTGGCGCGGGCATCTTGTGATTTATGACACAATCGGGCCTCGCGCCGCCGTACGGTGCGCTGTTTTCAAGAGGCCCGATTGACCCCGTCCCCCACCCTCAAGCGCTACCTTCCCTGGCTCGTCGCCACTGCCCTGTTCATGGAGCAGCTGGACGCGACCATCGTCAATACCGCCATTCCCAGCATCGCAGCCAGCCTCGGCGTCACCCCGCTGAGCCTGAAGTCGGTGGTCACCAGCTACATCCTCGGCCTGGCGGTCGGGATCCCGGTCAGCGGCTGGATGGCAGACCGCTACGGCACCAAGCGCGTGTTCTTCATCGCGATCGCCATCTTCACGCTGGCCTCGGTGCTGTGCGGACTGTCGCTCAATGCCCAGATGATGACGGCGGCGCGCCTGCTGCAGGGTTTGGGAGGGGCGATGATGATGCCGGTTGGACGACTGGCCATCGTGCGCACCTTCCCCAAGAACGAGTTGCTGGGGGCAATGAACTTCGTGATCATCCCAGCCCTGATCGGCCCGCTGCTGGGGCCGACCATCGGCGGCCTGATCGTGCACTGGGCCTCGTGGCGCGTGATCTTCTTCGTCAATATCCCGTTCGGACTGGCCGCGATGTACTTTGTCTGGCGCCATATGCCGGACTACCGTTCGGACGAGCGCCGTCCGCTGGACGTGCTGGGCCTGATCCTGTTCAGCAGCGGCACCGCCCTGCTGTCATGGGTACTGGAAGTGTTCGGCGAGCACACGCTGGATGGCATGACGGCCGGCCTGCTGTTGCTGCTCTCGATCGGTCTGCTGGCGACGTATGCCTGGCATGCGTGCCGCACCAGGTTCCCGCTGCTGCGCCTGACGCTGCTCAAGGTACGCACCTTCCGCATCTCGGTGCTGGGCGGCTTCGTGACCCGCCTCGGCGTCGGCGGCCTGCCCTTCCTGCTGCCGCTGCTGTATCAGCTGGGTATGGGACTGCCGGCATGGCAGTCGGGCCTATTGATGATGCCGTCGGCGCTGGGTGCGATGGGCATGAAATTCTTCGCGCCCAAGCTGCTCAACCGCTTCGGCTACCGTCAGGTGTTGCTAATAAACACGATCTGCATCGGCATCACGATCGCGCTGTTCACCCTGGTGAGCGCGAGCACGCCGCTGGCACTGGTCGTGACGATCAGCCTGATGCAAGGGCTGTTCAACTCGCTGCAGTTTTCGAGCATGAACACCCTGGCCTATGCCGACATCGAAGGGCCCGATTCCAGCATGGCCAGCACCATCTCGAGTTCGTTCCAGCAATTGTCGATGAGCTTCGGGCTGGCGGCCGGTTCGATCGTCACTGCGTGGTTCCTGGGGGGCGTGTCGCAGACCAACCAGGGCCAGGTGACGCAGGCGCTGCACCATGGCTTTGCGGTACTGGCCGGGCTGACGGTGCTGTCGTCGCTGATCTTCTGGCGCCTGCGCCGCAACGATGGCGACAGCATCAGCCGCGGGCAGATCAAGGCGCAGCAGGCGGCGGAGCCGGTGACGACGTCGCCATAGCATGGCTCACCCCAGGCTCAATGCCAGGCGACGTATGGGAGCACGTCCCACCAGACCAGCACCAGCAGCAATTGCAGCGCCGCCACCAGGGCAAGCAGGTCGGCCTTGATCCGCCACGGCCGGGCTTGCCTAAACCACAGCAACGTTCCGGCCAGCATCGCGAACGGCATCAGGCAGGTCGCCACGGCCAGCACGATGTTGCCTGTGGTCGGATCCCCTAGCTGCATGAACGATTGCGAGAACAGGAAGGGCAGCGCCGTGATCGTCAGCATCAATGGCGCGGCGGCAATTGCGAGCGACGCTCTGCTGCGCGCACCCTTCACCAGCAGGCGCCAGGCGCCCACCAGCAGCACGTACAGCAAACCGGCCAGGCCCAACAGCAGGCTGGCCCACAAGCCGAGGAAGGCCGGCAACGGCATCTGGCGATGGCTGCGCACCCCATTGTTGAACATGCGGCTGCCGTCTTCCGACACGAACAGCACGTGCGAAGCGCGCATGCGGTCGGCGGCGCGCAGCAGCGACGGTCCTACCGGGCTGAGCGTGACTGGATCCGCCTGAAGCGTGCGCAGCAGCAAGCCATTGCCGGCGGCCCCGATGTGCGTGGCATTGAAGACCACGTCGATCCAGGCCAGCGAGGCGACGCCGCTCGTGATCGGCACATAGATGCCGTGCCATGGCGCCAGGTCGGACGTTGGCGCCACCGTTGGGACCGGAGTTGCCGGAGGCATCGCAAGATGCGCGATCAGCATGCGGTTGAAGCGTTCGTAGTCGGCCGTTTCGCTATCGGTGTTGAACGCCACGAAGAAACCTTTTCCGGAGGGCGGATAGATGCACAGCATGCTGCGGAAACCCACCGTGCCGCCGGGATGGCAGGCGCCGACGACGCCGTTGCGGTCGCGCACCGCCAATGCCAGTCCGTGGCCGGCTTCAAGGCCGTGGTTGGCGGCTTCGGTGCCTTGCGGCGGCGCCAGCGCGGCCAGCAGCTGCGGATCCACGAACATCTCTCCGTCCACCTTGCCATCGCCCAGCAGGAATTGCATGAAGCGGCCCATGTCGCCAGCCGTGGTGGCGAACTGTTCGACCGGGCGCATGAAGCTGGGCGTCACCGGGTACGGGCGCTGACCGTCGAGGTGTCCCATGGCCAGTGCCGGGTCTGCGTCGACGCCCTGCTGGGTACGGTAGACGAAGGTGCTGTCGCGCATGCCGAGCGGGGCCAGGATGGACTGGTCCATGTAGCGCTCGTACGGCTGGCCGGTGACTGCTTCGATCACCATTGCCAGCAGGATGTAGCCGGTATTCGAATAGGCGTAATTGCGGCCCGGACGCATGCGCACGCGCAACAGGCCATCGTGCGCCAGGATGTTGTCGGCGAGCGGCGCAGTCGGACTGGCGCGCTGGCTGAAGAGTTGCGACAGGCGGAAGTTTTCGAGGCCGGCAGTGTGGTCCAGCAAATGGCGAACCGTCACCGGATGGCTGGCGGCCCAGGGATTGTCGAACGCGAGCTGCGGCAACAGCTTGGCGACGTCGGCATCGAGCGACAGCTTGCCTTTCGTGACCAGGTGCAGCATGCCGATGGCGACGACGACCTTGGTTACCGAGCCGGTCTGCGTTCGCGTGGCATTCGTCATGCGCTCGCCGGTGGCGGCGTGTTTGATTCCCGTTGCGCCGGATTCGATGCGCGCTCCGGAGTGAGGGTCGACCACACGGCGCCACTCAATCCCTCTTCTCCCAATGCCTTTCCGAACCGGTCGTCGTTTGATGCCAAGGCGTCGGCATGGAGAGCCAAAAGCAGCGGATACAGCAACAACGCTGTGAGAAAGCGGGCGTTATACATCCTTCGAATCGACGTCATCGAGCGGCTCCTGATCAGGCTAACCGCATCGAGCTTATCGGCTGATGAATGGGTTGTCGCCTTGTCAGCGACGAATGGAAGCACGAACCGATGAGCTGTCGGCAGGCACGATAAGCGGTTCCGCAATCGTCCCCTTATTTTTCGCGATCGCGTTTTAGTACCGGTGTCGATATGCACCGTAAGTAATTATCAGGTTGTGGGAGCGAAATCGAACGTATCGCCGCGAATTTCAATGATGATGGAACCGCTAAAACTGCCTGAAGGAGAACATTCCCATGCTGAGTGTGAATCTGGCCATCCTTGAACTCGCAAAGCGACAGCGCCTCGCACCGGGTGCCTATGCGACCTTGGCACATATTGCCGGAACTACCACCTCGCCGCCGGTAACTGCTGCCATCTTGCGGCGCGGCGTCCAGGTGTTGGCGATGTTGCTGCTGGGGCTAGGCGTCATCTTCTTCATTGCGGCGAATTGGCTGACACAAAGTCCGCTACCCATGTTTGTCGGACTCCAAGCGACCCTGCTCGGTGCATGCGTCGGCGCCGCACGTTGGCCGCGCTTTCGGATTCCATTGGCGTTATTGGGATTTCTGGCGACTGGCGCCTTGCTGGCATTCTTCGGCCAGTACTATCAGTCCGGCGCCGATCCGTGGCAGATGTTCGCAGTCTGGGCCGGTCTACTGAGTCCACTCGCATTCGCCAGTCGATCGGACGTTGTCTGGAGCGCTTGGGCAATCGTCGCGATGACGGCGATTTCGCTCTGGCTGAAAGACTTTAACGACGGCTTCGTCGCCAGATCTGAAATTCTGAATGCACAGATCATTGCGACGCTGCTGGCATTCGCTTTATGCGCGCTGTTGTCGCGCCCGCTGCAGCGCTTCACGGGAGCCGGCGATTGGGCTCTGAACCTGGCCATCCTGTTCTCGGTCGTCCTCTCCACCACGTGTGGCTTGTGGGCATTGTCCTCGTCCGATCCAAGCTTCTATCCGATGGTACTGATTACCCTGGCCTGCGCAGCGGCTTATTTTGCACGCGACAAGGCATTCGATATTCGCGCGCTGAGCATGTGTGCTTTGGGTATTGATGGCCTTGTCATCGGCGGCTCGATCAAGATGGTTTCAAACACCGACTCGCTGTTCGTCATGCTGTTCATTGTTGGCCTCACGATCCTGATCGCGCTGTATGTCACTGTCAGCACGATCGTCGGATTGCACCGTCGCCACGCGTCAAAGGAGTAGATCATGACGAATCGGATGGAGAAGATCATCAATGAAGCCGTCGCACGAGGCATCGTGGACGACGCCCTTGTCGAGGCAGAGAAAAACGAGCATCCATGGCCGGTGGTTATCATGACTGCGGTCATGACAGTGCTGGCCTCGTTACCGATTACCGGGGTGCTACTTTTGATGTTCGGTGGAGGACTCGCCAAGGGCGGCGCGATCGTTCTGGGCGTAGTCGTGGTGGCTTGCGCTGTCGGCATATTGCGCATCGCGCCTCTTCCGCTGTTCCTGGAATACCTGAGCGTTTCCCTCATCGGCAGCGGACTGTGCCTGCTCATTATCGACAACCACCGCTTCGCGCCGGTGGCAGCGACGGGAGTGTTCACCTTCGCGCTCACCGTCGCCATATCGCATGCGTGGATTCGCGCCCTGCTGGCAGCGGTCTCGATACAACTGCTGCTGTATGCGCTGACACTGCTGGATACTTTCGGGTGGTATTCCGATCGCTTCCTGATCTGGTCAGGCTGTCATGCCGCAGTGCTCGGCTGGGTGGGTGCCAACCTGTTGATACAACGCGCAGCGAACGCCGGGAAGTTCGCCACAGCCGCCTGGCTCGAATCGCTTTTGCTTGGATCCGCGATCGCGCTGCTCGGCTATCTGGCCTATCTTTCCGGCTCGACGTTCCTGGTCAGCGGTCTGTTAAATGATGCGTCGATTGGCCAGGCCGAGCAGATTTCCCTGGAAGCGCTTCAGCCGTGGGTGTCTGTCGTCAGTGCGCTTGCTGCATCGGTGTGGCTGGCATTACGCCCTGAAGCCGCTGCATATCGGCGCCCGCTCATGGCCGCCGCCCCGGTTGCAATCATTGTCAGCTGGTTCGCCGTGTCGCTCGGCGCAACGCTTCTATTGGGAGCTGCATGTCTCGCCTCACGCCGTACCAGGCTGGCCACGCTGGCGGGCGTGGCGGCGTTGTGGACGGTCGGTGCCTTGTATTACGCAATCGACTGGCCATTGCTGCATAAATCGTTGCTGATGGCCGGAGCCGGTGCCGTCGTGTTGGCGAGCACCTCGTTAATCAAGGTCATTGAAACCGACGCACCGTCGGTCGAGGCGATAAATGAACGGGCAGCACCTCGCTGGACCAAGTGGGGATTCATCGTGCCGGCCGTTCTCGTGATGGTCATCATCAATCACGGCATCTGGCAGAAGGAGCAAGTGCTGCAACAAGGAGCGACGGTGTTTGTCGAACTGGCTCCGGTCGATCCGCGCTCCCTGATGCAGGGCGATTACATGACGCTCTCTTTCGCGCTGCCGCCCGTGACTGATGGGGACGCGCCGCAAGCGGGATTCGTCGTGGCAACGCGTGGCGAAAGCGGCGTAGCTACGCTGAATCGGTTTTATGACGGACATGGCGAGCTTGGGGCAGACGAACTGCTCATCGAAGTCAAACGGCAGGGAACCGACTACGTGCTGGTCACCGATGCCTGGTTCTTCAAGGAAGGCGAAGGAGCCCGGTGGAATGGTGCGAAGTTTGGCGAGTTCCGCGTTAATCGCGATGGCAAAGCAGTGCTGGTTTCATTGCGCGGACCGAACCTCGAGCAGCTTTAACATCGTAGGGTGGACGGCTCTGTGAACTGAACCCCAAAAGTGAGACACCACTTTTTTGGGGGGGGCATGGGAAAGTACACAGCGGAGTTCAAGCTGGCTGTCGTGCAGAAGTATCTGGAAGGTTCGATGAGCTATCGAAGCTTGGCAGA
>Ga0265798_10000419_pt1 | contig 74432 bp, 73 predicted proteins | sample P3T30metagenome_FD_192430 | JGI IMG/M metagenome (GOLD analysis project Ga0265798, IMG submission 192430) | Plant litter microbial communities from East Loma Ridge, Irvine, California - P3 T30 | ecosystem: Environmental > Terrestrial > Plant litter > Unclassified | place: USA: California... | reverse complement strand
ACGGTCAATCAACCGATCCGCGTTAGTCCTCACCCGCAACAGATCACCGGGGGACTATCATGAAGGCTCTTCTCTTGGCAGGTGCCGCCCTGCTCGCCGCCACGCCTGCCGTCGCACAGGAAGAGGCACCGGCTGGCGGCGCGCGTATCGAACTGCGCGGCGGCTGGGACAATGTCGCGCCGGTCGTGACCTATACCGACCAGACCGGCAGCCAGCGTATCAGCGGCGGCCAAATCGGTTTCACCTACGGCACCGAACTCGGCTATGACGCGGTGTTCGGCAACGGCGGCTTCGTCGGCGCTTATGCCGGGATCGCCGGGTCGACCACCAAATCGTGCGCTTCGGATGGCATTATCGATGAATGCCTCAGCGCCGGGCGCAACATCACCGCCGGCGTGCGGGTCGGCTTCGTGCTTCCCCATGCATCGATGGTGTATATCAAGGGCGGCTATTCCAACGGCAACCTCAAAATCCGCGAGAGCAGCCCGGTCTTCTCGCAGGATCTGGTCGAATCGCAGGATCTGAACGGCTTCCATGCCGGCGCCGGTGGCGAACTCGGCCTGACGCCGCACCTGTATACCAAGCTCGAATATGTCTACACGCATTACGAGATCGGTAGCATCGACCTCACCAATGCGCGGTTGCGGACGACGCTTGACCGGCATCAGGTGGTCGGCGGCGTGGGCTACCGCTTCTGAGTCCCGCCGGGCGGGGCTGATGCTCCGCCCTATTCCATCGCGACGCGCATGGCTGCGCCCGCCACGAACGGCGCGCCGGCGACCAGCACGAGGCTGACCGCGCCGAGCAGCTTCAACGCACCCGCGCCGGCAGCGGGATCGAGCGCGCCGCCGCCGAAGATCAGCAGCGGCACCGCCAGCGGCAGCATCAGCAACCCGGCGAGCGCGCCCGCGCCGCGCAAGCCCGCGATGAGCGCCGATGTCGCCACCGCCAGCGCCGCCAGCCCCGGCGTGCCGATCAGCAGCCCGAGTTCGACCCGGCCGAGCGTGGCACCCGGCAACCCCAACAGCCCGGCCGCGACGACCGCCGCCAGCATCAGCGGCGGCGCGAACGCCAGCCAGTGCGCGAGCATCCTGGCGGTGGCGACCCCGCTCATCGAGAAGCCGCGCACGCTCAATTGATCGAACACCCCCGCCTCCGCATCGGGGCCGATCAGCCGCTCGACGGGCAGCAGTGCCGCGAGCAGCGCCGCCGTCCAGATCACGCCCCCGCCAACCCGGGCGAGCAGCACCGCGTCCGGTCCGATCGCGAAGGGAAACAGGATCGCGACGAGCAGGAAGAACGCGACCGGATTGACCATGCCCCCGCCGCTCCACGCCAGCCGCAGGTCGCGCGCGATGAGGCGAGCAAGCGCGCTCACAGTGCGATCGTCCGGGCGTCCGGCAGCCGGATCGCGCTATGAGTCGCCACGAGCGCGATGCCGCCGCGCGCGCGGTGCGCGGCGAGCAACTCTTCCAGCAATGCCAGGCTAGCGGTATCGAGCCCGTTGGCCGGCTCATCGAGCAGCCACAGCGGCGCACCGCTGGCGACGACGCGTGCGAGCACCGCCCGACGGCGCTGCCCGGTCGACAGCAGCCGCACCGGCACACCCGCGAACGCGGTGAGGCCGGTCGCCGCCAAGGCTTCGGCCACGCGCGCTGCCGGTTCGGGCACGCCGTCGAGCGCCGCCCAGAACGCCAGCGCCGCGGACAGCCGCAGCCCGCCGTCGAGCGCGGTGGCCTCCGCCATCAGCGCGCAGCGCGCCGCATCCACCGCGCCCGCAGCGGGCGCGAGCAGCCCGGCGGCGATGCGCAACAGGCTCGATTTGCCGGCGCCGTTCGGGCCGGTCACCAACGCCGCCTCGCCCGCCGCGAGCGTGAAGGTCAGCCCGGTGAACAGGTCGCGCCCGCCACGCACGCCGGTCACGTCGCGAAACGCGAGGTGGGCAGGTGGGTGATCGGGCGGTTGATCCGGCGGGGCCATCGGCTATGCCTTAGGCGAGAAGGCGGACCCCACGCCAGCCATGAGGATGCGCGAAGATGATCGAACAGCTCAGCGATGCGGACCGTGCGGACGCGCTCGATGAACTCGACGAATGGGATTATGACGAGGCGCGCGACGCGATCACGCGCACCTTCACCTTTGCGGATTTTTCCGGCGCGTTCGGATTCATGACGCGCGTGGCGTTGCTGGCGGAGCGTGCCGACCACCATCCCGAATGGAGCAACGTTTGGAACCGCGTCGATATCGCGTTGACGACGCATGATGCGGGCGGCCTGTCGCACCGCGACGTGGATCTCGCCCGCGCGATCGAGGCGTTGCTGGCGTAATCGCCGGGCGTCAGAGCAGCCCGGCGAGTTCGAGGTGGCCGAGCAGCATCACGCCGGTCAGCAGGAAGGATGCGGCGGCGAAGGCGATCGGGCGAACCACGTCGCTGCGATTGATGAGGCGCATGGCCATCACGCGATCGGCGCGGCGGTAACGGCGGTGCCGGCCAGCAGCACGGTGAAGACCAGCGCGCCGAGGAGCGAGGCGGCGATCTGCTGAAGCGAAGCGAAACGGTTGGTCATGGCGAAAATCCCTTTGTAGCGGCGGGCCGGACCATCCGGCCGCCGATACAAAGATGATTGCAGGGGGCGTGCCAAAAGCGAAAAATCAAACCGGATCAAGCATATGCCGGAAACTCGCGCCTCGCAGCACCAGGATCGGGCGGTGCAACGCGCCAGAGATTGGCGCAAATCGCTAATCGGCGTGAAGCCGGTCTCTTCCGGCATGTTTCGCCGCGTATAGTAATGCGTCCGCGCGTGCCAACACGGCATTGAGATCCTCACCGGGCGCCGCAACGCTCATGCCGGCGGACAAGGTCACGGCACCGATCTGCGCGTTGGATTCGCGCACGCGAAAGCGGCGGGCCGCAACCTCGGCGCGCGCCGTCTCGAGCGTTGCCACCGCCACGTCGCGATCGACGCCGACGAACAGCACCGCGAATTCCTCACCGCCGTGGCGCGCGACGAGGTGCCCCGCGCACGCGCTGCCCAACGCCGCCGCGATCGCCTTCAGCACGCGGTCACCAACCGCATGGCCGAAGCGATCGTTGACCGACTTGAACCGATCGACATCGCACAGCGCGACATGGATCGGCTGACCCGAAGCGGCCCGGGCGAACGCTTCCTGGTAGGCGCGGCGGTTGGGCAGATCGGTCAGCGGGTCGCGCCGGGCACTCTCGCGCGCTTCCTCAAGCGCGGCGCGCAGTTCACTCGCCTCGATCGTGGCGTCGGCAAGCCGGCTTTCCGCGGCCTGAACACGCGCCAGCATCAGGCTGGTCAGGCGCACGACCTCCTCCAGGTCGGACGTGCCGTGGATCGCATCCGCGCTCGCCGCGAGATCGCGGCTGAAATCCTCGGTCTCGGCCCGGATCGCGTGGACCATGTCGGAGAAACCGGCGACCTGCGCCTGCGTGCGTGCGATCAACCCATCGGTCACCGCGACCACATCGGGAGTGACAGTGCCGGAATCGCGGCGCTGTTCAGGTGGGGACGTGGGGCGCATCAGCGGCACCACCGACGAAGGCGCCGCGCCAATGGTTTCGCCGCCGAGCGTCTCGATATCGCGCGCACTCAGGCGGAAGCCGCCCTCCACCAGCGTCTGAACCGAGCGGGCGAGCGCGCCGTCGGTCTCGGTCATCATGCGGTGCGCGAAATGATAATGGCGCGGATCGGGGCTGAGCCGTTGATCCAGCAGGAAATCGCGAATCCGCTCGAACAATGTCGCGGAGCCGTCTTCAATCGTTATGGCGTGCCTAAGCGCTCCCGTAATCACGGATCGTCCACCCCTTACCCATGCGGCCACGCCCCCGCGCGACCATGTGGTCCCCGCCGGTAGCGTAGCGCGCAAACTGCTAACAAGGCGTGACCGCGTGTCAGCGGGTGAAGGCGATACCGAGCCGGGCGCGGGTGGTGCGACGGTTGTAATCGTCGATCGCCTCGCCATAGCCGCTCCACGCCTGGCCGAAGAGATAGATGTGCGGCCAGCCGTCGCCGAAAGCCGCGACCGGATAGGACAGGAATGCCTCCGCCGCGCCTTTGCCGGTGGCGGGATTGCCGCGCGCGGTAAGGGCGAGCTTGATGCCGTCCGCCCGGCCGATCGCGGCGGTGATCGCGCTATAGCCCCAATAGCGGCCGATGTTGTCGGCGATGCCGCGGTTGCGGATGAACAGCCACGCCTGCGGCGTCAGGTCCAGCCGCCACCCGTCGCCCAGCGCCACGGTCTTGTTGAGCCGGAGGTACGCGCGGTTGATGTCGATCGAGGTGGCCGGGCCGCCGCCGTTCGAATCGTGGCGCACGCCGATCGCGGCGGTGGTGGTCGGGTCGAGCGGCACGTCGACGTAGAGCTCGGGGTTGTACGTGGTCGACCGGAACGGCACCGAGGGCTGGTTGAGCGCCCAGAACATCGTCTGCGTGTAGGCGAAGTCGAGGTGTGGGCCGTCCTCACGCCCGAGCCCGCGAAACGCGAAGCTGAACTGCAATTTGCCGCCGGCATCGTTGAGGCCGAACGCGCCGTAGATCGGCGCGTACGCGTGAAAACGATCCACGAACGCACCCGATGTGCCCGCAGAGGTGGTGACGACCGTCTCCGCGCGCGCCGGCGCGCGGCGGTCGTCGAGTATCTTCGCGGCTTGCGCCAGCGCGGCGGTCTGATCCTGCGCAGGCACACTCGCGACCGCCGCCGTCGCTGGCGCGGCGGCGGCAAGACGGTAATGCACGCGCGCGAACGCGCCCGGCGCGACCGGGCCTTCGCCATCGGGCGCGGCGACGAGGCGGAGGTGAGATCCGTCTCGCGCGATCGTCTCGATCTCGGCGGGGCCCTGCGCGGGCGCGGGCGCCGCACCCTCGTTTAGCAGGAACACCTCGACGCCGGCCCGCGCGGCATCGGCGGAGGCGGGCGGATCGACCAGCGGGCGGAGTTGCGCGGCGGCAGGCAGCGCTGTGGCTGCGGGCACGATGCCCGCGATCCACCAGATCTTGGGCCACCAGAACTTGGACATGTCAGGCTCCCCGGCGTCGGCTATCCGATACTCAACGCTGGCGATTTAGTGGCAGCGCGGCTAGGCGATGGCAATGCGCGTTTCCCCTGCCGATCTCGATCTCGCCGCCCAGCTCGCCGACGCGGCGGGCGCAGCGATCCGTCCATATTATCGTGCCGCTCACGGGCTGGAGGCGAAGGACGACGCATCCCCCGTCACGCTCGCCGACCGCGCGGCCGAGGCGGCGATGCGGCAGATCATCGAGCGACGCTTCCCCGACGACGCCATCATCGGTGAGGAATATGGCGTGCGCGAGGGCACCAGCGGCCGCGCCTGGGTGCTCGACCCGATCGACGGCACCCGCGCGTTCATTTCCGGGCGGCCGATCTTCGGCACGCTGATCGCGCTGGTGGCGGAAGGCTGGCCGGTGCTCGGCGTGCTCGATCAGCCGATCCTGAACGAGCGTTGGGTCGGCACGGTCGGGCGGCCGACGTTGTTCAACGGCGCGCCTGCACAGACGCGGCGCTGCCCCGATCTCGCGAAGGCGCTGCTCGGCACCACCTCGCCCGCGCTGTTCGACGACGCCCAGTTGCACGCGTTCGAACATATCGACGGTGCGGTGATGAGTACCGTGCTGGGCGGCGACTGCTACAATTACGGCTGCGTGGCGAGCGGGTGGCTCGACGTGGTGGTCGAGGCGGGGCTGAAATTGCACGACTTCGCCGCCTTGGTGCCGATCGTCGAGGGCGCGGGCGGGCGGATGTGCGACTGGCAGGGCGACCCGCTCACCGCCGACAGCATCGGCGAAGTCGTCGCTGCCGGAGACCCGGCGCGGATCGAGGAGATCCTCGAGGCGCTCGCCTGCAAGGGGCATTGAGGGCGGCACCGTTCGTCTCGCGGTGCGGATGGAGGTGGCGTTCTCCGCCGAAACCGGCGCAGGTTCGAGGCTGGCTTAGCTCCGCGCTGTAATCCCAGCTTGGCCGTGATCGGGTACGACCGCGGGGCAGGGCAGGCACCCTCAGAACAACCCGAAGAACTTCTTGTGCTGTTCCTTGCGCTCGCCCGGCGCGCGCTTGCCATCCTCGGCCTTGGCGGTGGTGCCGTGGCCAACGTCATCGCGCGGTTTGCCCTTGGTGGTGCGCTGCGCGGTCGCGGTCGCGCCGGCCAGCACCGGGCCGCACTGCGCCGCCTTGGCATCGCCCACGTCGACGAACGCCAGCACCGCCGCCAGCGGCGTACCGACCACCCCGAGCGCGACGCCGGCGCCGACCCGTTCGACCAGATCAGGGCTGATCGGGTTGATCGCCGGCTTGGCGAAGCTGCCCTCGATGCCGATCGGCGACTGGGCGGAGAACAGGCTGATCTTCTTGGCATCGGCGCGGAATGCCATGTCGATCGCCTCGGTGCCGAAGCCGAAGCCGCCGCGCCCGATCATCACGTTCTTGCTCGTGTCGATCAGGATCGGATCCGCAGCCGCCACGCCGTGCCGCACGGTGAAGCCGATCAGCCCGCAATTGATATGGACCGGCTCTTTCAGTTTCCCCTGAAACATCTTCTGCGCGAACGTGCCGAGATCGAGTTCGGAGATCTGCACGTTGCGCGTCCAGAAACTCCCCTCCGGCATGGTAAAGGCGATGCGACCGCGCGAGCTCGCCAGCGACTGGTGCAGCGTGTCGCCGTCACCGGCCAGCTTGATGCGGCCCTTGACGACGCCAGTGGTCCCCGCCTCGTCCACGCCATAGCCGGCGAGCAGCTTGCCCATCGGCGTCGGCGCGAGGCGGATGTCGTAATCGGTGTGCATCGGCGCGCGGCGTTCATCCATAACGATATCGGCGGCGACGTTGCCGCGCGCCATCGAGAAGGTGAGCGGCGACAGCTTGAGCAGCCGGTCGACCAGCGACACGGTCAGGTCGATATGCGAGATCGGCACGTTGCGCGATCGCACCACGCCCACCGTCCAGTGCGCGTCGGCATCGAAGTTCTTGATCGACTCGACCCGCAGGTTCGCGTCCGGCAGGATGTGCGATGCACCCGCGCCGGTCTCGGCAGCGGCGGCGATCGCGCCCTTGGCGGCGACGGTATCGGGGTTGTAGCCGATGAACGGCGCTGCATCGACGATGTCGAGCGAGCGGGTGGCGAGCTTGGCGTCGATCTTCAGGCGGGGCTTCACGTTGCGGATCGTGAAATTGCCCGACAGATCGCTTGCACCGAACCTGCCGGTCATGTGCGTGAAGGCATATTCCTCGCCGGTCTTCACCAGCGTCGCGCGTGCGGTGTAGGCGCGGGTACGCGGGATCACCACGCCGATAATCTCGAGCAGTTCGGCGGCGTTGCGCCCGCGCGCCTTCACCGCGAGCGGCACGCCTTCGATATCGGTCAGGCCCGGCAGCGTGCCGGACACGTCGACGATGTTGTGTGCGGCGTTCGCCGTCAGTTGCAGTTCGTTCTTGCCGCGCGCCACCGTCGCGTTGGGCGACAGCATCGCGCCCGACAGCGTGAACGGCGTTTCGCGCACCACGCCCGATCCGGTGAAGCGGATCGAATCGGTGATGCTGGTACCCTGCGAGCGGATCGGCTCGAACGACAGATCGGTCACCAGCCGCATGCGCGGATCGCGGTAACGCAAGGTGGTCTGCGCGACGAGCGCGCGTCGGATCAGCGGCAGCGTCAGCGGCTTGCCGCCCTTGCCGTCGCCGAACGTCCAGCTGTTGTGTTCGTGCGCGGCATCCCATTCGAGATCGATCGCGCCTTTGGTAAGATCGAGGAAGTGCAGCCGCTTGCGCCCCCAGATCATCGACAGCGGCGCGATCCGCGTGTCGATCCGGCCGGCTTCGAACAGGTTGGGCCTGGTCGCCCATGCCGGGTTCGAGATCGTGATCCCCTCGGCGAGAAGTTTGATATCGAGCGGATCGAAATACAGCTGGAAGTCGCCGCGCACCTTGAGGTCGCGGTGGAGCAGGCCGGCAGTGATCCGCTCGAACGGATGCTTCAGGAAACGGCCCTTGGTGATGTACAGCACCAGCCACACCAGGAACAGCGCGGCGACGATGCCGATCGCGACGTTGCGCACGATCCGCCACGTGCGGCGGTGGTGTCGGGGCGCGGGTTCGCCGTGGTCGGCGATCCGGTCCTCGGGGGTGATGGGGCCGGCTGTTTCCATCGCGCTTCAATGCGCGCAAAGCGGTTCGGGTTGCAATCCCCCGGGCGAATCGCTATGCGCCCCGCTTCCCGCGAGTAAGAGGAACTGCCCGGCCGGTATGGGCTGCCGTGGCCGTTCATAGATCGTCGCGATATAGAAAGGACGAAAATGCCCAAACTCAAGACGAAGAGCGGCGTTAAGAAGCGCTTCAAGTTCACCGCCACCGGCCTGTTGAAGCACGGCGTCGCCGGCAAGCGCCACCGCCTGCTGCACCACAACGGCAAGTACATCCGCCAGAACCGCGGCACCAAGGTTCTCGCCAAGGCTGACACCGCTGCGGTGAAGGCCTGGGCCCCTTACGGCCTGCGTTGAGCGGAAGGATATAGATAGATGGCACGCGTAAAACGGGGTGTTACCACCCGCGCCAAGCACAACCGGATTCTCGATCAGGCGAAGGGCTATTATGGCCGTCGCAAGAACACGATCCGCATCGCCCGTCAGGCCGTCGAAAAGGCTGGCCAGTATGCGTATCGCGACCGCAAGGTTAAGAAGCGCAATTTCCGCGCACTGTGGATCCAGCGCATCAACGCGGCCGTCCGCGTCGAGGGCCTGACCTATGCGACCTTCATGCACGGCCTGAAGCTCGCCGGCGTCGAACTCGACCGGAAGGTCCTGGCCGACATCGCGATGCACGAAGGCGCGGCGTTTAGCGCGATCATCGCGCAGGCGAAGGCGGCTCTGCCCCAGGCCGCCTGAGCGACCTGTCGCGAGACGAGACACGGGGCGTCGGTGGCAACACCGGCGCCCTTTTTCGTATCCGGGATGATGGCTCTCCCGGTGGCGGGAAGCGGGATGGAGGGGACATATCATGGCACTGCAAACCTGGTGGCTCTACGTCACCGTCGTCTTCCTGATCTCCGGCACGCCCGGTCCCAATATGCTGCACGTCATGGTGCAGAGCATCCAGCACGGCCCACGTCGCGCACTCGCGTCGATGGCGGGCCTGATGAGCGCGGTGCTGCTGTGCCTGCTCGCCTCGGCGGCGGGGCTGGGCGCGCTGCTGAAGGCGTCGCCGCTGCTCTACACCGCGATCCGCTATGTCGGCGTGGCCTATCTGGTGTGGCTCGGCGTCAAGGCGTGGCGCGCGCCGGTCGGCATCGCGGAGGAGGGCGCGGCCACCCCGCAGCGATCACTCCGCGCGCTGTACCTCACCGGGCTCGGCACCGGCCTGTCCAACCCGAAGCTGATCATCTTCGCCGCCGCCTTGTTCCCGCAGTTCGTCGATCTGCACCGCCCGTTCGCGCCGCAACTCGGCGTGCTGGTGGCGAGCTTCGTGGCGATCGAAGGGGCGTGGTACAGTGTCTATGCGCTTGGCGGCCGTTCGCTCGCGGCGTGGCTCGCGCCCGCTAACCGGCGGCGGCTGTTCAACCGCGCGTCGGGCGTGATCTTCATCGGCTTCGGCGCGGCGTTGCTCGGCGCGCGCGTCTGAACGCTTGACCTGACCGCCGCGCTCGGCTTCGAGGCGAGGCGTACCCGAGGAATCTTAATATGCCAGTCGAACTGCACGAACTGCCTCCTGAGCTTCGCAAGTCGCTTGATGAAATTGGCAATCTGGGCGTTTCTGAAGAGCAATTTCATCTCACGCGAAAGCGGATACTTTATGAAGCCGCTACGAGTGAAACTTTAGCCGCCTTAGATGCCGTTCGTGTCGCTGCTCTCGGGAAAACCGGAGTGGTGTCAATTTGGCTAAAGCTGATTGGAGGGCTTCCGCCAGAAAATCGAGCGCCCGCTTCATACAGGTTCAATAGGCTTCGCGAAGAGGTGCAAGTAGCGATCGCCGAGCGCAAGGCCGCGCTCGACCGCGCCGAACTCGACGCGAAACTGGCGCGCGAGACGCTCGACATGACGCTCCCCGCCGATACCGCGCGGCTCGGCAGCATCCACCCGGTTTCGCAGGTGATGGACGAACTGGCGGAGATTTTCGCGGACCTCGGCTTCGCGGTCGCGACCGGGCCGGAGATCGAGACGCAGTGGTACAACTTCACCGCGCTCAACATGCCCGAGACGCATCCGGCGCGGGCGATGCACGACACCTTCTACCTCAACGCGCACGACGGCGAGGAAGCGCGGGTCTTGCGCACGCATACGAGCCCGGTCCAAATCCGCGCGATGCAGGCGGCGGGCGGCACCAGGCCGATCCGCATCATCGCACCCGGCCGGACCTATCGCAGCGATTCGGACGCCACCCACACGCCGATGTTCCATCAGGTCGAGGGGCTGGTGATCGACAAGGGGATCACGCTCGGCCACCTCAAATGGACGCTGGAGACCTTCCTCAAGGCGTTCTTCGAGCGTGACGACATCGTCCTGCGGCTGCGCCCGAGCTACTTCCCGTTCACCGAACCCTCGGCCGAGGTCGATGTCGGCTTCTCGATCCAGAACGGCAAGCGCGTGATCGGCGGCTCCGATGGCTGGATGGAGGTGCTCGGCTCGGGCATGGTCCACCGCTCGGTCATCGCGGCGGGCGGGTACGATCCCGACGAATGGCAGGGCTTCGCGTTCGGCTGCGGGATCGACCGGCTGGCGATGCTCAAATACGGCATGGACGATCTGCGCGCCTTCTTCGACGGCGATGCGCGCTGGCTGAAGCATTACGGCTTCTCCGCGCTCGACGTCCCCACTTTGTCCGGCGGAGTCGGCGCATGAAGTTCACGCTTAGCTGGCTGCACGAGCATCTCGACACGGCTGCGACCCTCACCGAGATCACCGACACGCTCACCCGCATCGGCCTAGAGCTCGAGGGCGTCGACAACCCCGGCGCGAAGCTCGCCGCGTTCCGCGTGGCGAAGGTGCTCACCGCCGAACGCCACCCGCAGGCGGACAAGCTGCAAGTCCTGTCGGTCGATGCCGGAGACGGTCCGATGCAGGTCGTGTGCGGCGCCCCCAACGCTCGCGCCGGCCTGGTCGGCGTGTTCGGCATGCCCGGCGCGACCGTGCCGTCGAACGGCATGGTGTTGAAGGTCGCGGAGATTCGCGGGGTCGTCTCGAACGGCATGATGTGCTCGACGCGCGAGCTGGAGCTTGGCGACGATCACGATGGCATCATCGAACTGCCCACCGATGCGCCGATCGGCACCGCCTATCCCGATTACGCCAACCTCAACGATCCGGTGATCGACGTCGCGATCACGCCCAACAAGCAGGATTGCATGGGCGTACGCGGCATCGCCCGCGATCTCGCCGCCGCCGGGCTGGGGCGGCTCAAGCCGCTGGTCGTACCCGGCACCGCGCAGACGCCTGCGCCTGTGACCGGCGCAGGCGAGGGGCCGGCGATACGCATCGAGGACACCGCCGGATGCCCGGCCTTTTACGGCCAGAGCGTATCCGGCGTCGCCAACGGCACCGCGCCCGAGTGGATGGCGCGCCGCCTCAAGGCGATCGGGCAGAAGCCGATCTCGACGCTGGTCGACATCACCAACTACGTCTCGTTCGATCTCGGCCGGCCGCTCCACGTCTACGATCGCGCGAAGCTGTCCGGCGGCCTCGTCGCGCGCAAGGCCCGCACGGCTGAGCAACTGCTCGCGCTCAACGGCAAGACCTACACGCTCGACGAGACCATGACCGTCATCGCCGACGACACCGGCGCGCTTGGCATCGCCGGCATCATCGGCGGCGAGTGGTCCGGGTGCAGCAACGCCACCACCGAAGTGGTGATCGAATGCGCCTATTTCGATCCCGAGAGCATTGCCCGCACCGGCCAGAAGCTCAGCGTCACCAGCGACGCCCGCCAGCGGTTCGAGCGCGGCGTCGATCCGGCCTTCGTCGAGGACGGCCTCGCCATCGCGTGCGGCATGGTGGTCAGCCTGTGCGGCGGCAGCCCCAGCAGCATCACCCGCGCGGGTGAGCCGCCCGTGCCCGCCACCGTCATCAAGTACGATCCGGCGCGTGCGGAAACGCTCGGCGGCCTCGCCGTCGCGCCCGAGCGGCAGCAGGCGATCTTGGAAAGCCTTGGCTTCACCGTCTCGGCGGACTGGCATGTCGGCGTGCCGAGCTGGCGTCGCGATGTCGACGGTGTCCCCGATCTGGTCGAGGAGGTGATCCGCATCGAGGGCATCGACCATGTCCCGCCAGTGCCGCTGCCGCGCATCCCCGGCGTCGCCACGCCGACCGCCACGCCCGAGCAGAAGGTCGAGCGCCGCGTCCGCCGCGCCGCCGCGGCGCGCGGGCTGAACGAAGCGGTGACGTGGAGCTTCCTGTCCGAGGCCGAGGCCGCGCCGTTTGACGGCGGCGCGTGGAGCCTCGCCAACCCGATCAGCGAAGACCTCAAGATCATGCGCCCCTCGCTGCTGCCCGGCCTGTTGTCGGCGGCGGCGCGCAACCTCAAGCGCGGCGCGGACGGCGTGCGGCTGTTCGAGGTCGGCCGCCGTTATCTCGCGGACGCCGAACGCGCCACTTTGGGCATCGTGCTGGCGGGCGAGAAGCGCGCACGCGGCTGGCAGAGCGGCAAGGCGCAACCCTTCGACGCGTTCGACGTCAAGGCCGAGGCGATCGCGCTGCTCGGCGCGGCGGGTGCGCCTGTCGAGAACCTCCAAATCTTCGGCGAAGCTGGCGCGCATTGGCACCCCGGCCGGTCCGGCACGCTGCGCTTGGGGCCGAAGACGGTGCTGGCTGCGTTCGGCATCGTGCACCCGCTGACCGCGCGCGCGTTCGATCTCGATGGTCCGGTCGCGGCGGTGGAGCTGTTCCTCGATACGATCCCCGCCAAACGCAGCGGAACCGGCTTCATGCGCCCGGCCTACGCGCCGCCAGCACTCCAGCCGGTACGGCGCGACTTTGCCTTCACCCTCCCCGCCGGCCTCGCCGCCGATGCGCTGGTGCGCGCGGTCAAGGGCGCGGACAAGGCGAGCATCACGGCCGTACGGCTGTTCGACGTATTCGAGCGTGAGGATGTGCGGTCGATCGCGATCGAGGTGACGCTGCAACCCGGCGACAAGAGCTTCACCGACGAAGCGTTGAAGGCGATCGCCGACAAGGTGGTCGCGGCTGCGGCGAAACAGGGCGCGGTGCTGCGCGGCTAAGGGAGACAGGACATGGTGGATCTGGTCGAGATCACGGGGGACGGGTTGTCGGCAGCGATCAAGCCGTTCGGAGCGGAACTGACGCACTTGCGCGATCACCAAGGCCGCGAGTTGATGACGGACGCCGATCCGAAGTTCTGGACCGGCCACGCGCCCTTGCTGTTCCCGATCGTCGGCCGCCTCAACGGCGATGTGCTGCGGCTCGACGGTGCGGAATATCCGATGAAGCAGCACGGCTTCGCCCGTCGCCATGATTTCACGCTGGTCGATCACGGCGCCGCACACGCCCGTTTCCGGCTGGAGGACGATGCGGAGACGCGGGCGGTGTATCCGTTCGCGTTCACGCTCGATGCCACCTACACGATCGAAGCCGCCACGCTGATCGTGGCGATCGCCATCACCAATCGCGGTGATACGCAGATGCCGGCGAGCTTCGGCTTCCACCCCGGTTTCGCCTGGCCGCTGCCCTATGGTGCCGCGCGCGAGGATCACCGCATCGTCTTCGCCGCAGACGAGCCCGACACGCTAATTGAACTGAAGGACGGCCTCACCACGCCGGGCGAGCGCGCGTCGCCGCTCGCCGGACGCGTCTTGCCGCTTACCGACGTGTTGTTCGATGACGACGCCCTCATCTGGAACGGCGTAGCCTCGCGTAGCGTCACCTACGGCGCGCCTAATCACCCGCATCTCAAAGTCGCTTTCCCCGATACCGACAAGCTCGGCATCTGGACCAAGCCCGGCGGCGCCGCGTTCCTCTGCATCGAACCGTGGCACGGTATCGCCGACCCGCAGGGCTACACCGGCGATTTCCGCGACAAGCCCGGCGTGTTCGAGATCGCGCCCGGCGGGACCAAGCATATCGAGATGCGGATCACGCTTCACGCGGCGGAATAGCGGCGGGGTGACGAAACCGGCGCGGCCCGATAGGGAAGCGCGATGAATCACATCTCCGACCGCCGTACCTTCGCGATCATCTCGCACCCCGATGCCGGCAAGACCACGCTTACCGAAAAACTGCTGCTGTTCGGTGGCGCGATCCACCTCGCCGGCGAGGTCAAGGCGCGTGGCGCCGCCCGGCGCGCGCGCTCCGACTGGATGAAGATCGAGCAGCAGCGCGGCATCTCGGTCACCTCCTCGGTGATGACGTTCGAGCGGCAGGGTGTGACCTTCAACCTGCTAGATACGCCCGGCCACGAGGATTTCAGCGAGGACACATACCGCACGCTCACCGCCGTCGATTCGGCGGTGATGGTGATCGACGTGGCGAAGGGCATCGAGAGCCAGACGCGCAAGCTGTTCGAGGTATGCCGGCTGCGCAACGTGCCGATCATCACCTTCGTCAACAAGGTCGATCGCGAGGGGCGCGAGGTGTTCGCGATCCTCGACGAGGTGGCGGAACTGCTCCAGCTCGACGTGACGCCGATGACATGGCCGGTCGGCATGGGCAGCGATTTCGAGGGGATCTTCGATCTCGCCAGCAACCGCCTGCTCATGCCGGAGGGGCCGAGCCGCGAGTTCCAGGGCAAGGTGATCGAGACGACCGGTCTGGACGACGCGCAGCTCGATGCGCTGGTGTCGGCGCGGACCCTCGCGAAGGTCCGCGAGGATGTCGAACTGGCGCAGGTCGGCTATCCCGAGTTCGATGCCGAGGCGTATCGGGCGGGTAATCTCACCCCGGTGTATTTCGGTTCCGCGTTGAAGGAGTTCGGCGTCGATTCGCTGATCGAGGCACTCGCCGCGTTCGCGCCGGCGCCGCGCGCGCAGCCGGCCGAACCGGCGCCGGTCGAGCCGACCCGCGACGAGGTGACCGGCTTCGTGTTCAAGGTGCAGGCCAATATGGACCCCAACCACCGCGACCGGATCGCCTTCATGCGGCTGTGTTCGGGCACGTTCAAACGCGGCATGAAGCTCACCCCCAGCGGCCACGGCAAGCCGATCGCGATCCACTCGCCGATCCTGTTCTTCGCGCAGCAACGTGAACTGGCTGACGAGGCCTATCCGGGCGACATCATCGGCATCCCCAACCACGGCACGTTGCGGGTCGGCGATACGCTCAGCGAACGTGCGGACGTACGCTTCACCGGGCTGCCGAACTTCGCGCCGGAAATCCTGCGCCGCGTTCAGCTCAAAGATCCCACCAAGACCAAGCAGCTCCGCAAGGCGCTCGACGATATGGCCGAGGAAGGGGTGACGCAGGTGTTCTATCCGGAGATCGGTTCGAACTGGATCATCGGCGTGGTCGGGCAGTTGCAGTTGGAAGTGCTGCTGTCGCGGCTCGATGCCGAATACAAGGTCGCGGCCGGCCTGGAGATGGCGCCGTTCGAGACGGCGCGTTGGGTCTCGGCGGACGATCCGGCGGACCTCAAGGCGTTCACCGACCTCAACCGCAGCGCGATGGCGAAGGACCGCGACGGCAACCCGGTGTTCCTCGCCAAATCCGCGTGGGAGGTCGGCTATATCGCCGATCGCTATGCCAAGGTGAAGTTCGCGGCGACGCGCGAGCGGTAAAGTCTGGCTCGGCCGCGGTGATCAGGCGCGGCCGCAGCCAGACTTCGGGAGCCAAGGACCAAACGGCGGGGAACACCGCGCGGCCCGACACTTCCGTAATGCTTGGGGGCGTCGGAAGCTGCAGCCGTCTTACCCGATTCGTTCTCTTGACTCGATTCCGGTAGTTAACGAATCGTTAAACTACCTAGGTCGCGCGTCCGCAAGAACGCCAACATTCACAACGTTCTACCGACCGAATCGGTCAAAAGGAGCGGTTAGCGCGAAATCTGTCGGGTGTCGGCTGCCTCGTCATCACTGGCGAGTGCGTCCGCCAACGCGTTGCGCACCGCACGCACCGCCTCCATCGTCGCGGCGCTGGACGGTGCACGCTTGCGCTCATCGGCGAGGAGTTTCTGCACGCCGCGAATCGTATAGCCTTCGTGCGTCAGCAGGCTGTTGATGCGCTGCACCAGCGCGACATCTTCAGGGCGGTAATAGCGCCGGTTGCCCGCGCGTTGCAGCGGACGAAGCTGGGGAAAGCGCGTTTCCCAATAGCGCAGGATGTGCTGCGGCAGCCCGGTATCGCGCGAAAGCTCGCCGATCGTCCGGTACGCACCCGCGGCCTTGTCCCCCGCCTTTCCTCCTGCCATCCTCTCGCCCGCCGCCTGTTCCGGCGTGTCGGGGGCCGTCATCACCCAGCGTCCACGATACGGTCGCGCATCATCTGGCTGGCGCGGAACGTCAGCACGCGACGCGGAGCGATCGGCACCTCCACCCCGGTCTTGGGATTGCGCCCGACCCGCTCGCCCTTGTCGCGCAGCACGAACGTGCCGAACCCGGAGATCTTGACGTTCTCGCCCTGTGACAGTGCCTCGCACATATGTTCGAGAATCTGTTCGACCAGCTTGGACGAATCTGCGCGCGACAACCCGACTTGATGATGCAAGGCTTCCGATAGATCGGCCCGCGTCAGTGTTCCTGTAGACACTTTGTCCTCCCCCTTTCCCCAAAGGTGACGGCCTGCGTATCACGCCGCGAAACTCGCCGGAAGGGCTTAGTTACTCAACGATAACGAAGAATTCGAGACGGTCCGGTGAAATCGCAACGCGAAAACGCCGACAACGCTGTCAGAAACGCACCACCGCCGCGCCCCAGGTGAAGCCGCCGCCCATAGCCTCAAGCACGATCAGGTCGCCGCGCGTGATTCGCCCGTCGCGGACCGCAGTATCGAGCGCGAGCGGCACCGACGCGGCGGACGTGTTGGCGTGTTGATCCACTGTCACCACCACCTTGTCGGGCGAGAGGCCGAGCTTCTTCGCGGTGGCATCGAGGATGCGCGCGTTGGCCTGATGCGGCACCAGCCAGTCGATCGCGGAGGTGTCGAGCCCGGCCACTGCCATCGTCTCGGTCAGCACGCTCGCCAGGTTGGCGACGGCGTGGCGGAACACCTCGCGACCCTTCATGCGCAGTTTGCCGACCGTGCCGGTGGTGGACGGGCCGCCATCGACATACAGCAGGCCGTTATGGCGGCCGTCGGCATGCAACCGCACCGCGAGGATGCCACGATCGTCGGGCGCACCCGCGCTATCCTGACCCTCCAGCACGACCGCGCCGGCGCCGTCGCCGAACAGCACGCAGGTCGCGCGGTCCTCCCAGTCGAGGATGCGGCTGAACGTCTCCGACCCGATCACCAGCGCGCGGCGTGCCGAGCCGGCGCGGATCATGCTGTCCGCCACCTGCACCGCGTAGAGGAAGCCCGAACACACCGCCGCCACGTCGAAGGCGACGGCATCGTCGATGCCGAGCATCGCCTGCACCTTGGTGGCGCTCGACGGGAAGGTCTGGTCGGGCGTGGCAGTGGCCAGCACGATCAAGTCGATGTCCTGCGCGGTGCAGCCCGCCGCCGTAATCGCGGCGCGGGCGGCGTCCGCGGCGAGCGTCGCCGTCGTCTCGTCGGGCGCGGCGATGTGGCGGAACTTGATGCCGGTCCGCTCGACGATCCATTCGTCGGTCGTGTCGACAGTCTCGGCAAGCTGCGCGTTCGAAACCCGCCGCGCGGGGAGCGCGGAGCCGGTTCCGGTGATGACGGCGCGAATCATGCTGTTCCCTTCAAGCCGCCGGTCAGGCTGCCTTAGCTTCGAAATTGCCGAGATCCTCGGCGATGCGGCGCGTGAGATCGTCGCGCACCATCTTCGCCGCCACGCCGATGGCGGTGGCGACGCCGATCTCGTTGGCGCTGCCATGGCTTTTCAGCACCAGCCCGTTGAGGCCGAGGAAGACCGCGCCGTTATGGTTGTTGGGATCGAGATGATGGCGCAGCAGATCGGTCGCCGGCTTGGAGATCAGGAAGCCGATCTTCGAGCGGGTCGAGCTCTTGAACGCACGGCGCAGCAGGTCCGCCACGAAACGCGCGGTGCCCTCGGCCGTCTTCAACGCGATGTTGCCGGAGAAGCCATCGCACACCACCACGTCGACTTCGCCGCGTGACAGTCGGTCGCCCTCGATGAAGCCGATGAAGTTCATCGGCAGATGTGTCGCGAGTCGCAGCGTCTGCGCGGCATCGCGAATCTCGTCGGTGCCCTTCTGGTCCTCACTGCCGATGTTGAGCAGCGCGACTCGCGGACTCTCGACCTCGAGCGTGGTGCGCGCATAGGCCGCACCCATCACCGCGAACTGCACGAGGTTGCGCGCATCGCATTCGGTGTTGGCGCCAAGATCGAGCACGACCACGTCGTTATCGCCAAGCGAGGGGAGCATAGCGGCGAGCGCGGGGCGATCGATACCGGGCATGGTGCGCAGCGAAAGCTTCGCCATCGCCATCAGCGCGCCGGTATTGCCCGCCGACACGCAGGCGGCGGCGCGGCCTTTCTTCACCATGTCGATGGCGACACCCATCGACGTGGTCTTGGCGCGACGGATCGCCTGGCTCGGCTTGTCGGAGGACCCCACCACCTCGGGGGCGTGGACGATCTCCGAATGCGCGGTCAGGTTCGGGTGCTTCTTCAGCCCCTCGGTAATCGCAACCTCATCCCCGACAAGGATGAAGCGCAATTCCTCGAACTGGCGACGCGCGCGTGCGACGCCGGCGAGCATCACCGCCAGCCCCTCGTCGCCACCCATCGCATCCACGGCAATCCGGGAGCCGTTCATCACTGCACCCCCTTGTTCCGTGGAGATCAGGCTTCGACCGAGATGATCTCACGGCCGTTGTAATGGCCGCAGGAATTGCAGAGGTTGTGCGGGCGCTTCAGCTCGCCGCAGTTCGGGCATTCCTGAAACGAATCGATGCTCAGTGCATCGTGGGCCCGACGCATGCCGCGCTTGGACGGCGTAGTTTTTCTTTTGGGGACGGCCATTTCGGCGAAACCTTGTGCTTGTTGCGTATCAGTGCGAATCGATTCGCCCGGACCAAGCCCAAGCGACCGACGGTAAGTCGGCCGCGGAAGGCACCAGCGGCCGAACGCATCGCGAAGCACCGCGCCTATAGCGATTTCGCCCGCCGTTGCAAGCGTTGCGGTGTGGTGGCACAGCGCGCGCTACTGACAAGAAGGAACGAAATTTGGCGCCTGTCCTGCTGCCGATCACGCTTGCCGCCGTTGGTGGCGCGGGCATCATCAACTTCTGGCTGGCGGTGCGCACCGGCCTGATTCGCCGCGCCACCGGCGTCGAGGTTGGCGATGGCGGCAGTCCGCCGTTGATCCGCCGGATGCGCGCGCACGCCAATTTTGTCGAATACACGCCGTTCGTGCTGCTGCTGATTGGCCTCATCGAGTTCAACATCGGCAGCGCGGCGTGGCTGTGGGGCGTCAGCGCCGCGTATCTGCTCGGTCGCATCGCCCACGCGCTCGGCATGGACGGGATGCCGGCCGGCCGCGCGGTCGGCACGCTCGTCACGTTCGCTGCGCTGCTCGGCCTGTCCGCCTATGCCGTGGCGCTGCCGTTCATCGGCGGCGCGCATCCGCATGCGGAGACGATGATCCGCGTGCAGTGATTACGCCGCCAGCGCGCGATCGCTCACATACGGGTTGGTCGCGCGTTCCTGCGCAAAGGTGCTCGGCTGGCCGTGGCCGGGCAGGAAGGTGGTGTCGTCCCCCATCGGCCACAGCTTCGCGACGATCGCGTCGAGCAGGTCCTGATGGCTGCCGAGCGGGAAGTCGGTCCGCCCGATCGACCCTGCGAACAGCACGTCGCCGACGATCGCCAGCTTCGAGGCAGGGTGGTGGAACACGACATGCCCCGGCGTGTGGCCGGGGGTGTGGTACACGTCGAGCGTCAGGTCGCCGACCGTGACGGTATCGCCCTCGACCAGCCAGCGGTCCGGCTCGAACGGGGTGCCCGGCACGCCGTAAGCGCGGCCGTCATCCTCCAGCCGCGCGATCCAGAACCGGTCCGCCTCGTGCGGCCCTTCGATCGGCACGCCGAGTTCCTTGGCGAATGGGCCCGCCGCGCCGCAATGGTCGATATGGCCGTGGGTAAGGATGATCTTCTCGACCGTGACGCCGTGTTGCGCCGCCGCCGCGCGCAGCTTGGGCAGGTCGCCACCCGGATCGACGAACGCGCCGCGCATCGTCTGCGTGCACCATAGCAAGGTGCAATTCTGCTGGAGCGGTGTGACGGGAATGATCGCGGCGCGGAGGGGTGGGTTGGCCATGGTGGGACACCTAAGCAACGCCCGCCGGTGCCACAAGGGGCGCCATGGGGCTCGCTCGCACCTGCGGGGCTTGCTCCCGAGGCGATAAACGCGGCATCTGTGCGGCGACCATGCTGCCCAGCGATGCCCCTTTCGTCCTGCTCGACGACGCCAGTGACGCGGGACGCGCGGCGCGGCTCTACCGCGATCCGGTGCGGATCGTGGAGGCGCGCGGCGTGGATGCGGTGTGGCCAGCGCTGGAGGCGATCCGCGCGGGCCAGCGCGACGGGCTGCACGCCGCCGGCTACCTCAGCTACGAAGCGGCCGCCGCGTTCGAGCCGAGGTCGGTCGCTCCGGACGCCGGGACACCGCTGCTGTGGTTCGGCCTGTTCGCAAGCTGGCAGGAGATTGCCGCCACCGCCGTGCCTGCGCTGCTGCCCGATCCGGCTGGCGCGTGGCTTGGGCCGCCCGAACCCGCGATCGACTATGCCACCTATGCGGACCAGTTCGCTGCCGTGCGCGAGCTGATCGCGGCGGGCGACATCTACCAGGCCAATCTCACCTATCCGGCGGCGGTGTCCGTGCAGGGCGATCCGCGCGCGCTGTATGCGCAACTGCGCGGGCGGGCTGGCGCCGGGCATGGCGCGCTGATCCACGACGGCGCACGCTGGCTGCTGTCGCTCTCGCCCGAGCGGTTCTTCACGCTGACGGCGCGCGATCTCGTCTGCACGCCGATGAAGGGCACTGCGCGGCGCGGCGCCACGGCGGCAGAGGATAGCGCGCTTGCCGAGGCGCTCGCCGCCGATCCCAAGCAGCGTGCCGAGAACCTGATGATCGTCGATCTGATGCGCAACGATCTCGCCCGCGTCGCCGTGGCCGGCAGCGTCGCGGTGCCCGACCTGTTCACGGTGGAACGCTATCCGAGCGTGCAACAGATGGTCTCCACCGTCACTGCCACGCTGGGCGAAGGGCGCGACGCGATCGACGTGCTGGCCGCGCTGTTCCCGTGCGGCTCGATCACCGGCGCGCCCAAGCTGCGCGCGATGGAGGTGATCGCCGAGGTCGAGGGTTCCCCGCGCGGCGTCTACACCGGCGTGATCGGCCGGATCGACGCGGGCGGCGATGCCGCGTTCAACGTCGCGATCCGCACGCTGGTGCTGGCCGACGGCGCGGCGGGGTTCGGTGTCGGCGGCGGCATCGTAGCCGATTCGCGCGCCTCCGAGGAATGGGCGGAGACGCAGGTGAAATCCGCCTTCCTCGCCACGCCCGGCCCCTGCTTCGACCTGTTTGAGACGATGGCGTTCGATTCCGTCGCCGGGTTGGCGCAACTCGAACGCCACCTCGAACGGCTGAAGGCGAGCGCCACCGCATTCGGCTTCGCGTTCGATCGCCACGCCGCGCGCAACGAACTCCAGGCGGCGACCTTCCGCCTGCGCGACGCCCGCCGCATCCGCCTGCTGCTCGCGCGGAGCGGCGCGATCGCGGTGGAGGTGGCGCCGTTGCCGCCCGCGCCGGACGGGGCGGTGCCGGTCGCGATCGTGCCGCTGCCGGTCGATCCGGGCGACTTTCGCCTCCGCCACAAGACCACCGATCGCGGCTTCTACGACGCCGCTCGGATCGCCGCCGGTACGTTCGAGGTGGTGTTCGCGCGGCCCGACGGCTTGCTCACCGAAGGCAGCTTTACCGCGCTGTTCGTGGCGAAGGACGGCCACCTCGTCACCCCGCCGCTCGCCCGCGGTCTCCTCCCCGGCGTGCTGCGCGCCGCGCTGATTGACGAAGGCCGCGCGATCGAAGGCGATCTCACCGCCGCCGACCTCGCGGACGGTTTCTTTGTCGGCAATGCCGTGCGCGGCCTCATTCCGGCGGTCCTTACGGTTGCGAAAGCCGGCAACGCCAGTCTATAGCCGCGCCGCTTGTCCCCGATAGAGGCGTTTCCCCCATGCACCCATCCGCCGCGCTCGCCCGCATCAAGCCGTCCCCCACGCTCGCGATCACCTCGCGCGTGCAGGAACTGAAGCGCGCCGGGGTCGACGTGATCGGTCTGGGCGCCGGCGAACCCGATTTCGACACGCCCGACTTCATCAAGGAAGCCGGCATCAAGGCGATCCGCGACGGGCAGACCAAATACACCAACGTCGACGGCACGCCCGAGTTGAAGGACGCGGTCGTCGCCAAATACCTGCGCGACAACGGCCTCACTTACACGCGCGACCAGATCACCATCAACGCGGGCGGCAAGCACACCTTGTTCAACGCGATGGTCGCAACGCTCGACGCGGGCGACGAGGTGGTGATCCCCGCGCCGTATTGGGTGAGCTACCCCGACGTGGTGCTGTTCGCGGGCGGCACGCCGGTGTTCGTCGCGGCGGGCGCGGACCAGAACTACAAGATCACCCCCGAACAGCTCGACGCCGCGATCAGCCCCAAGACCAAGTGGGTGATCATCAACTCGCCGTCCAACCCGACCGGCGCCGCCTACAGCGAATCGGAGCTGAAGGCGTTGGGCGAAGTGCTGGAGCGGCATCCACACGTCTGGATCTTCGCCGACGACATGTACGAGCATATCCTGTTCGACGATTTCAAGTTCACCACCATCGCACAGGTCTGCCCGTCGCTGTACGAGCGCACCCTGACCGCCAACGGCTGTTCGAAGGCCTATGCGATGACCGGCTGGCGGATCGGTTTCGCCGGCGGCGCGCCGTGGCTCATCAAGGCGATGTCGAAGCTGCAATCGCAATCGACCAGCAACCCGTGCTCGATCGCGCAGGCGGCCTCGGTCGCGGCGCTGAACGGCGATCAGGGCTTCCTCAAGGATAATGCCGCGCTGTTCCAGCGCCGTCGCGATCTGGTGGTGGGCATGCTCAACCAGGCCGAGGGCATCACCTGCCCGCTGCCGGAAGGCGCGTTCTACGTGTACCCGGAGTTCTCCGGCCTGATCGGCAAGAGCACCCCGAACGGCAAGCGCATCGACACGGATGAGGACTTCGTCGGCTATTTGCTTGACGATGCCAAGGTCGCGGCAGTGCAGGGAACGGCGTTCGGCCTCTCGCCGGCGATGCGGATCAGCTATGCCACCTCGGACGAGCTGCTGACCAAGGCGTGCGAGCGGATTCAGGCTGCCTGCGCGGCGCTGAAGTAACGGGCGGGGTAGGGGCGGTAACCCACGCCCCTCTGCCTTCCCTGGGAAGGGCAGGCAGAAAAGGACGTATCCTTGATAGCGCGGCGTGGCGGAGCCACGCCGTCGGTCCTCGCTGATGCGAGGCCGGCCGGGTTTCTCGCCGAGACGCGGATTAGCTTGCGCTAATTCGCTGCGAGAAGCCTAGAACAACCCCTCGATTTGGCCCTCATCCCCAAACCGGATCGCCTCCGCCGCCGGCACGCGCGGCAGGCCGGGCATCGTCATCAGGTCGCCGCATACCGCCACCACGAAGCCAGCGCCCGCCGCCAGCCGCACCTCGCGGATCGGCACGACATGGCCGACCGGCGCGCCGAGCAGTGTCGGATCGGCGGAGAAGCTGTACTGCGTCTTCGCCATGCACACCGGCAGATGGCCGAACCCCGCCGCCTCCCAGCGGGCGAGCTGCGCCACCACCCTGGCATCCGCCGCCACGTCGTCCGCGCGGTACAGCCGCGTCGCCACCATCCGCATCTTGTCGAGCAACGGCAGATCGTCGCCATAAAGCGGCCGGAAGTCCGCCGTCCCCCGCGCGATCCGCGCCACCACCGCCTCGGCAAGATCGACGGCGCCCGCGCCGCCGTCCGCCCAGTGGCGGCACAGCACGCCTTCGGTGCCGTGCGCGGTGGCGATCGCACGGATCGCGGCGATCTCGGCATCGCTGTCGGTGGCGAAGTGGTTGATCGCCACCACCACCGGCACGCCGAACTGGCGCACGTTCTCGATATGCCGCGCGAGGTTGACCCCGCCGCGTTGCACGGCCGCGACATCCTCACGGCCGAGATCGGCCTTGGCGACACCGCCGTTCATTTTCAGCGCGCGCACCGTCGCGACGATCACCGCCGCGTCCGGCGCCATCCCCGCCTGCCGGCACTTGATATCGAAGAACTTCTCCGCGCCGAGATCCGCGCCGAACCCCGCCTCAGTCACGACGTAATCGCCCAGCGCCAGCGCGGCCCGGGTCGCGATCACCGAATTGCAGCCGTGCGCAATGTTGGCGAACGGCCCGCCGTGGAGCAGCGCGGGGTTGCCCTCCAGCGTCTGCACCAGGTTGGGCTTGATCGCCTCCGCCAGCAGTACCGCCATCGCACCATCCGCCTTCAGGTCGCGCGCGGTCACCGGGCGGCGGTCTCGCGTCTCCGCGACGATGATCCGCCCGAGTCGCGCCTCCAGATCGGCGGCGTCCTCGGCGAGACACAGCACCGCCATCACCTCCGACGCGACGGTAATGTCGAACCCGGACGCGCGGGGAAAGCCATTGGCGACGCCGCCGAGCGATTGCGTGACCTCGCGCAACGCCCGGTCGTTCATGTCGAGCACGCGCTTCCACGTCACCCGCCGAACGTCGATATCGAGCGCGTTGCCCCAATAGATGTGGTTGTCGATCATCGCCGCAAGCAGATTGTGCGCCGAGGTGATCGCGTGGAAATCGCCGGTGAAGTGCAGGTTGATATCGACCATCGGGCCGACCTGCGCATGGCCGCCGCCGGTCGCGCCGCCCTTGGTGCCGAAGCACGGCCCCAGCGATGGCTCGCGCAACGCCAGCACCGTCTTGCGCCCGGTCCGGTTGAGCGCATCGGCGAGGCCAACCGAGGTGGTGGTCTTGCCCTCGCCCGCCGGCGTCGGGTTGATCGCGGTGACGAGAATCACCTTGCCGGGCGTGCTTGCGGGCAGGGCGGCGATGTCGATCTTGGCCTTGTGCCGGCCATAGGGCTCGATCGCGTCGGCCGGCAGGCCGAGGTCCGCCGCGACGTCGGCGATAGGGCGCAGCTTTACCGCCCGGCTGATCTCGATATCGGTCGGCATCACAACTCCACTCGATGAACCGGGTGCTGGGCGATCAGCCGTCAGCCGTCGCTCGCCCGCTCGATATCCGCGCCGACCGCGCTCAGCTTCTCCTCAAGCCGTTCGTAACCGCGATCGAGGTGATACACCCGCGCCACCTGCGTCTCGCCCTCTGCCGCAAGGCCGGCGAGGATCAGGCTCATCGACGCGCGCAGGTCGGTCGCCATCACCGGAGCACCGACCAGCCGCTCGACCCCGCGCACCACTGCGGTGCGGCCCGAAACGTGGATGTCCGCGCCCATCCGCGCCAGTTCCGGCACGTGCATGTAGCGGTTTTCGAAGATCGTCTCGGTCAGCACGCTCGCGCCGTCCGCCTTGGTCAGCATCGCCATGAACTGCGCCTGCATGTCGGTGGCGAAACCGGGGAACGGCGCGGTCGACAGCGTCAGCGGGCGGAGCCGCTCCGGTGCCGCCACGTGCAGCACGTTGCCGCGTTCCTCGATCGTCACGCCGGCGTCTATCAATGCGGTGATCGTCGCGCGCATATCCTCCGCCACCACGCCGACCAGATCGAGCGTGCCGCCGGTGATCGCCGCCGCGCAGGCGTAGCTGCCCGCCTCGATCCGGTCGGGCATCACCGCATAGGTCGCGCCGTGCAGGCGATCGACGCCGGTAATCTCCAGCGTTTCGGTGCCGATGCCGGTGATCTTCGCACCCATCGCCACCAGGCAGTTGCACAGATCGACGATCTCGGGCTCGCGCGCGGCGTTGCCGATCCGCGAGACACCGCGCGCCAGCACCGCCGCCATCACCACATTCTCGGTCGCACCGACCGAGACGATCGGGAAGACGTAATCGCCACCCGACAACCGCCCGCCCGGTGCACTTGCCTTCACGTAGCCCGCCGCCAGCTCGATCTCCGCGCCGATCGCCTCCAGCGCCTTCAGATGCAAATCGATCGGCCGGTTGCCGATCGCGCAGCCGCCCGGCAGCGACACGGTCGCCTCGCCCGCGCGGCCGACCAGCGGGCCGAGCACCAGGATCGACGCACGCATCTTCCGCACGATATCGTACGGCGCCTCTGTCGAGGTGAGCTTGCCCGCCCGGATCGTCATCACCCGGCCGAAATCCTCAGGCCGCGCGCCCTCGATCTGCGTCGATGCGCCGAGCTGGTTGAGCAGATGGCCGAAGCTGTCGACATCGGCGAGCCGCGGCAGGTTGCGCAGCGTCAGCGGCTCCTCGGTCAGCAGCGCGCACGGCATCAACGTCAGCGCGGCGTTCTTGGCACCCGAAATGGGAAGGCGGCCCGACAGGCGCTTGCCGCCGCGAATGATGATACGATCCATGCGCCAGCTAATATCGCCTCGTCCGCCCCGCGCAAGCAGCGCGCGATATCTGAAGCGGAAAGTGTCGGGTTCTGGGTACGCTTGATCGACTTTAATGCACTGATTTCGCAGCGCTGCTTTGGATGGCACACCAAGGGGGATCGTACCGAGTGCCAGGGAGTTGCTTCGCCGAACGTCTGAGCGAGATCGTCGTACTGTCCCCGAACGAGCGCCAGGCGCTCGAACGGCTCGAGGAACGCGAGCGCCACCTGCGTCGTGGCGCGACGCTTCAGCGCGAAAACGACCGCGTCGCCGAGATGTTCGTGCTCCGCAAGGGCCTGATGATGAGTTCGGTGTTGCTCGACGACGGCAGCCGCCAGATCCTGCGCATCCATTTCGCGGGCGATCTGCTCGCCGTGTCGAGCCTGATCTACAACGACGCGCCCGAGACGATCACGGCCTTGTCCGACTGCACGGTCGCCCCGTTCGAGCGCGCCGCGCTCAGCGCGCTGCTGGTCGAGCATCCGCGCCTCGCCGCCTTGCTGCTGGTCTATAACCAGATCGAGCGGGTCGCGCTGACCGACAGGCTGGCAGCGCTCGGGCGCACGTCGGCCAAGGCGCGGGTCGCCGCGGTCCTGATGGAGATGCGCAATCGCATGCGCATCCTCGACAAGGGCATCGGCGACAGTTTCGTGCTTGGATTGACGCAGGAGGAGATCGGCGACGCGACCGGGCTTACCGCCGTCCACGTCAACCGCATGCTGCGCCAGTTGGAGGAAGAAGGCCTGATCGCGCGCGAGGCGGGTCGGGTGCGTTTTCTCAACGAGCGTGTGCTGGCGCGCTCGTCGAATTTCGTGGACCGCTATGCGGGGCTTGATCTCGGGTGGCTGCCGCCGTCGCGCGGCTAAGCTTGAACGGCGGGTCGCCTGCTTGGGCGGACCTTACGCCTTCTCCAGCATACATTGCAGCGGGTGCTGGTTCTGCCGGGCGAATTCGGTCACCTGTGCCACCTTGGTCTCGGCCACTTCGTAGCTGAAGATCCCGCAGACGCCGACGCCCTTCTGGTGGACGTGCAGCATCACGCGCGTGGCGGCCTCCATGTCCATGCGGAAGAAGCGCTGCAACACGAGCACGACGAACTCCATCGGCGTGTAATCGTCGTTGAGCAGCAGCACGCGATATGGCGTCGGCTGTTTGGTGCGCGAGCGGGTCCGCGTCGCGATGCCGAGGCCGGTGCCATCGTCATCGCCGTCGGTACGCTCGGCCATCGTCGGGTTCATATGTTTGTCGATCATGGCGAGACGAAAATATGGCATCGCGGGCGGCGAGGGCAAGGGGGTGTCGTCGCAAGCGCTCTGTTTTTGCGACCCAAAATCGCTCCCCCACACGCAAAAAGGGCCCCCCCGATTGGAGCGGCCCCTCTTTCGCGAGATCGCGGAGGCGATCAGGCGGCGATCTTCGCCTTTTCGGCGGCGAGCGCGACGCGGTTCGACAGCGGCTGCGCGATCTCACCGACGAGCTTCAGCATCGCCTCGGTGTTCTTCGACGATTCGGCGACCATCGAGTCGAACGACTGACGGATGAAATCGCTCTGCATCTTGAACAACTCGGTCGGCGACTTCACCGATGCGAGGTTCTTCATGATCGCGGTCGTGCTCTCGAACTGCTTGCGCGTGTACTCGGCAGCTTCCTGGCCGAGCGTCTCGAGGCCCTTGGCGGCGATGCGGCTCGACTCGACGATCGCCTCGACGTTGCCCTTGCCGAAGTCGTTCATGTCTTCGAACATCTTGGCGCTCTTCTCCATCGCCGTCTTGGCGCGGGCGTTGACGTCGCCGAACATGGCCTGGGTCTTGTTGGTGGCTTCCTGCATCGTGGCTTCCATGGTCTCTTCCTTCTGGACAATCGCCGCGGAGAAGACCGGGGCGGTGGGTTGCGGGTTGGTGAAGGCGGGTTCCGGCGCAGTCGCGACGGGAGCGGCTGGCTCCGGTGCGATCGCTTCGGGGATGACGGGTTCGGGCGCGGCAGGTTCCGGCGCCGCAGCGGCGACCGGCTCATGCGCAACCTCCGACACGGCGGCAAGCACATCCGCCGGCGTGATCGATTCGGGCAGCACCAGCGACGGCGTTTCCGCACCGGCTCCGGGCAGCTTGGCTTTTGCGGGGCGCTTGGCAGGTGCAGCGGAGCCGGGTAGCCCGGGCAACGTACCCTTGGCTGGCGTTTTACCGCGCGTCATGGGCCTGGGACCATCACTGGCCATGTCACCGTCTCCTGCGTTATTGCTGCGTTGCAATATAGGCTGGAAACGGGACGCTCGCAAGAACTTTGTTGCAGTGCAACATAAGTTAGCCGGAGGTGGTCAGCCGCTACAAAACCGTGCTTTTGGAAGTCCTCTCACCGTTCGCGAACGTAGCGCCCCGGCGCCTCTTCCAGCGCCTTCAGGTCGCCTTCGCCCGGCACACGCGCACCGGTGGCCGGCACCGTTTCCGGGTCGATCTCGCGCAGCCATGCCGCCCAGTCGGGCCACCAGCTGCCCTTGGTTTCGTGCGCGGCGGCGATGAAATCCTCCAGCGTGTCCTTCGGTTCCGTGTTCGTCCAATATTGGTATTTATTCATGCTCGGCGGGTTCACCACCCCGGCGATATGTCCCGATCCGGCCAGCACGAAGCGCACCGGGCCGGCGAGGTGACGAGTCAGTTTCCACACGCTTGCCGCCGGCGCGATATGATCCTCACGGCCCGCCTGCACATAGGCGGGGGTCTTTACCTGGCTGATGTGGATCGGCGTGCCGTCCACACTCAATTCGCCATCGGTGGCGAGGCGGTTGTCGCGATACAGATCGGTCAGGTAGCTGATGTGCCATTTCGCAGGCAGGTTGGTGGTGTCGCTGTTCCAGTGGAGCAGGTCGAACGGCGCATAATCGTTGCCGAGCAGATAGTTGTTGGTGACGTAGTTCCAGATCAGGTCGCGCCCGCGCAGCAGGTTGAACGTGGCCGACATATAGCGCCCGTCGAGATAGCCGTCGGGGGTGAGTTCCTTGAACATCGCCAGTTGCGTATCGTCGACGAAGTGGAGCAGTTCGCCCGCGTCCGCGAAATCGACCTGCGCCGTGAAGAACGTCGCGCTCGCCACCGCATCGGCTTCCCCACGCGCGGTAAGCACCGCCAGCGTCGCGGCGAGCGTGGTGCCTGCCACGCAATATCCGATCGCGTGGGCGTGGCGGGCCGCCAGCACGGTGCGCGCGACGGTGATCGCGTCGATCTGCGCGGCGACGTAATCGTCCCAGATCACGTCCTTCATGGTCGCATCGGCGGAGCGCCACGACACCATGAACACGGTGATGCCCTGTTCCACCGCCCAGCGCACGAAGCTCTTTTCCGGCGTCAGGTCGAGGATGTAGAAGCGGTTGATCCACGGCGGGAAGATCACCACCGGCGCCGCCAGCACGTCGGGCGTGGCCGGGGCATATTGGATCAGTTCGTACAGCGGGGTGCGGTGCACCACCTTGCCCGGCGTCATCGCCAGATTGCGGCCGAGCTCGAACGCGCCCGGCGCGACCTGCGTCATCTGCCCCTTGGACATGTCGGCAAGCATGTTCTGCAAGCCTTTGACGAGGTTCTCGCCGCGCGTCTCGATCGTCTTTTCGAGCACCTGCGGGTTGGTGGCGGGGAAGTTGCTCGGGCTCATCGCGTCGATGAAGGCGCGCGTCGCGAAGCGGAGCTGCTCCTTCTGCTTGCTCTCGATCCCCTCCACCGAATCGACCGCGCGCAGCATATGGTCGGAGATCAGGAAATAGCTTTGCCGGATCCAGTCGAACACCGGGTTCTCGCGCCATGCCAAATCGCGGAAACGCCGGTCGGCGGCCTGTTCGGGCTTTTCGGCGGTACGCTGCGCGGCGGGGACGAGCATCTGCTGCCACATCGCCACGCTGTCGCGCCAGAAATCGGTGACGCGCTCGACCGTTGCCGGGTCGGTCACGCCGGGGATCGGCGGCACCGCCGACTCGGCCGGCTTCATCGCGGCGAGGCCGTTCTCCATCAGCAATTGCTGCATCCGCCCGAACACGAGCGTCCAGCGCTGCATGTCCTCCAGGCTCGGCATCGCGGGGATAGCGGCCGAGGCGGTCGGCTTGGTGTCGGTTTCGCTCACGCGGGCACTCCTGCTCGTGCGCGGGTTTTCCTTTACGTCCGCGGCACTTCGGTTTCTATATGCCCGCGTTCGCACCTTGGCGAACCTTATTGGGGCTGATCCCGTGTCCGACGAATTCTACCGCATGAAGCGCCTGCCGCCCTACGTCATCGCCGAAGTGAACGCGATGCGAGCGGGCGCGCGCGCGGGCGGGGAGGACATTATCGATCTCGGCATGGGCAATCCCGACCTGCCGCCGCCGCCGCACGTCATCGCCAAATTGTGCGAAGTGGCGATGAAGCCTGACGCGCACGGCTATTCGCAGTCCAAGGGCATCCCGGGCCTGCGCCGCGCACAGGCGAACTATTACGGTCGCCGTTTCGGGGTCGATGTCGATCCCGAGACCGAGGTGGTCGTCACGATGGGATCGAAGGAGGGGCTGGCCAGCCTCGCCACCGCGATCACCGCGCCGGGCGACGTCGTGCTCGCGCCCAATCCGTCCTACCCGATCCACACGTTCGGCTTCATCCTGGCCGGCGCGACGATCCGCGCGGTGCCGACCACGCCCGACGAGGCGTATTTCGAATCGCTCGACCGCGCGATCGCCTTCACCGTGCCGCGCCCGTCGGTGCTGGTGGTGAACTATCCGTCCAACCCCACCGCCGAGACGGTCGACATCACCTTCTACGAACGGCTGGTGGCGTGGGCGAAGGAGAACAAGGTCTGGATCATCTCCGACCTCGCCTATTCGGAGCTGTATTACGACGGCAAGCCGACCGTCTCGATCCTTCAGGTGCCCGGCGCCAAGAATATCGCGATCGAGTTCACCTCGCTGTCGAAGACCTATTCGATGGCGGGCTGGCGGATCGGCTTCGCGGTCGGCAACAAGACGCTGATCGCGGCGATGAGCCGGGTGAAGTCCTACCTCGATTACGGCGCCTTCACGCCGATCCAGGCGGCGGCCTGCGCCGCGCTCAACGGCCCGCAGGATATCGTCGAGGCCAACCGCGTGCTGTACCACAAGCGCCGCGACGTGCTGGTCGAGAGCTTCGGCCGCGCCGGCTGGGATATCCCGGCACCACCCGCCAGCATGTTCGCCTGGGCACCGCTGCCGCCCGCGCTCCAGCATCTCGGCAGCCTTGAGTTCTCCAAGCAGTTGCTCACCCACGCCAAGGTCGCGGTCGCGCCCGGCGTCGGCTACGGCGAAAACGGCGAGGGGTTCGTGCGGATCGCGATGGTCGAGAACGAGCAGCGGCTGCGGCAGGCGGCGCGCAACGTGAAGCGGTATCTGCAAAGCATGGGCGTCAACACGCCCGCGCGCACCGGCTGACGCGTCCGCGGCGGGGCGACCCGCCGCAACCGCAACGCCGCGTTAAGGCGGCTGCGCTATCGCCGTCGCATGAGCATCCGGGAACAGTCGCGCGCGATGGCGCTGCCCGTCCTTTCGACGATGCTGCTGTACGCCGCGCTCACGGCGGCGGGCGCGCTGCTCACCCGTCTCAACCACGGGATCGCGCTGATCTGGCTGGCGAACGGTCCGCTCCTGGCGATGCTGTGCAAGACGCCACCCAGGCAGTGGCCCGCCTATCTCGTCGCCGCGTGGATGGGCATGGTCGGCATCGTGTTCGCGGTGTCCGGTTGGCACCCGATCGCGATGCCCTACGCGCTGGTCGATGTCGGTGAGGCGGTGATCGCGGCGGCGTTGCTGCGGCATTGGCGCGTGCACGACACGCTGTTCCGCTCCATCGACACGGTGCCGTTGTTCGTCGCCGCCTGTCTCGCCTCGGTCGCCGTATGTGCGCTGCCCGGCGCGGCGCTGGCGGTGATCGCCTATCAGGGCGCGATGTTCCGGCCGGTGTTTCTCGACTGGATCATCGGCCACGGTCTCGGCCTGCTGCTCGGTACGCCACTCGCCCTCGTGGCGCGGCGGGACGAGGGCGTGTGGGCGGAACTGGCGCGCCCGCGCCATGCGGTGATCGCAATCGGGGTGGCGCTGCTCGTCGCCGTCACCACGCTCGCGACGTTCTGGCAGGACACGCTGCCGCTGCTGTTCCTGCCGGTGCTGCCGGTGGTGATCGCCACCTTCGCCCTGCACCGCGCCGGCGCCGCCGTCAGCGTCGTGATCGTCGCCACGATCGGCGGCGTGCTGACCGTGCAGGGCCACGGGCCGATGATGCTGATGCACGGCGACGCCGGCGAGCGGCTGCAATTCTTCCAGTTCTACCTCGCCGCGCTGTTCGTGACGGCGCTGCCGATCGCGGCGTTGCTCAAGCAGCGCGAGGCGCTGTCGCGGGCGTTGGCCGAAAACGAGGCACGGTATCGCCTGCTTGCCGACAATGCGACCGACATAATGGTCACGCTCGATCCCGATGGCACCGTCCGCTTCGTCTCGCCTTCGGTGCGCGAGATCGCGCTCTACGAACCCGATATGCTGATCGGCACCAGCCTGATCGACATCATCTGCGCCGAGGATCGCGACCGCGTCCGCGCACAATACCGCGCAGGACTCGCCGCGCCGGAGCGGACGGTCGTGCTCGAGTTCCGGGCGGTGAAGGCGGACGGCGTGGCGAGCTGGTTCGAGGCCAACAGCCGCATCGTCGTCGATGCCGCCGGCCGGCCGACAGCGGTCGTCTGCATCCTGCGCGATCTCGACGGCCGCAAGCACCGCGAGGCCGAACTGGAGCGCGCCGCCTCGACCGATCCGCTCACCGGCGTGCTCAACCGCACCGCCTTCCGCCACCGGGTCGACGAGCGGCTGCGTGCCGATGCGCCACCGGGCACGCTCGCACTGATCGATGTCGATCACTTCAAACGCGTCAACGACGTCTACGGCCACGCCACCGGCGATGCCGCGTTGCTCGTGCTGGCCGACCTGCTGCGGACCAATTTGCGCGCGGACGATGCGGTCGGCCGGATCGGCGGCGAGGAATTCGCCATCCTGTTCGCCGGGCGCGACGCCGGCGCGGCAGTGGCGATCTGCGACCGGTTGCGCGACACGCTCGCCGGCACCGCGATCCCGGCCGGCGACGGCGGTGTGTCGATCACGATGAGCGCGGGCGTGATGCCGCTGCGCCGCGACCTCACCATCGATGCGCTGTTCGGCCGCGCCGACGAGGCGCTGTACCGGGCCAAGGCGCTGGGCCGGAACCGCACCGAACGCGCGGTCGGATAAGGTCCCGGGGCAGGCCGATCGCTCTGCACCGAATCTCCACATCGCCCGGACCACCGCTCGACCGCCCTGCGCCAGGTTGACCGCCGCAACCCGGAGCCTGATGATGCACGCCATGAGCCGCCACATCCTCGTCGTCGACGATGATCCCCACATCCGCGACCTGTTGAGCTTCGCGCTCGTCAAGGCCGGCATGACCGTGGAAGAAGCCGTGGACGGCGAAGCGGCGTTCGCCGCGATCGCGCGGCGCGCGCCCGATCTGGTGGTGCTCGACATCAACATGCCACGCCTCGACGGGCTCGACCTGTGCCGGCGGCTGCGCGCTGGCCCGCCGGCACAGGCCGCATTGCCGATCCTGTTCCTGTCCTCGCGCGATGACGAAATCGACCGCATCGTCGGGATCGAGATCGGCGGCGACGATTACGTGGTGAAGCCATTCTCCCCGCGCGAGGTGGTGGCGCGGGTCGGCGCCATTCTCAAACGCGGCATCGCCCCGGTGCCGACTCCGGCACGGATCGTACACGGTCGCCTCGCGCTCGATCCCGAAGGTTGGGAGGCGGTGTGGGACGGCGGGCCGGTGCCGCTCACCGCCACCGAGTTCGAGCTGCTGGCGTTGCTCGCCGGCATGCCGGGCCGCGTGTTCACCCGCGACATGATGATCGACCGGCTGCACGGCCCCGGCTTCGCCATCACCGATCGCACCATCGACAGCCACATCCGCAACGTGCGTGCGAAATTCCCGCCCGGCGCCGACCTGATCGAGACGCGCGCCGGCATCGGCTACCGGATCGGCGGCTGCGTGTGATCGCCCTTTGATCGCGGTCGCGGCGCTGAAGGCGTTCGCCAAACGGCACTGGCCGGCGCTGCGCATCCGCACCATCCTGTTCGGCACGTTACTGTTCGTGGCGGCGCTGCCCGGTGTCGCCGCGCTGTTCCTGCGGGTGTACGAAAACACCATCGTCCAGCAGACCGAGGCGGAACTGATCGCGCAAGGGGCCGTGCTCGGCGCGGCTTACAAGACGGCGTGGAGCGCGGGCGCGCCCGACCCGGCGCCGCGTCGGCTCGCCCCCGAACCGCCACGCATCGATCTGCGCACCATGTCCACCCTGCCGCCGCAGCGCGCGCCCACTGGCCGCTTCATGCCCGACGCGCACGCCGCGCGCGCCGCCCGTACCGTCCTGCCGATCGCCAGCGATGCGGCGGCGGTGACGCTCACCGCGACGCGGCTGCTCGATGCGCGCGGAATCGTGGTCCTCGGCCGAAGCGATGTCGGCCGGCGGCTCGCCGCCTTGCCGGAGGTGCGTGCGGCGCTGGCCGGGCATAGCGCGACCGTGCTGCGCGCGCGCGGCCTAGCCGAGCGGCGGGGCTGGCTCGCCGTGCTCAGCCGCGCCTATGCGGTGCGCGTGCATCATGCCCGGCCGGTACTGTTCGGCGGTCGCGTGATCGGCGTGGTGCTGCTGTCGCGCACCCCGCGCGGGCTGTTCGTCGGCCTGTATCAGGATGCTGCGGCGATCCTGCTCGGCATCGCGCTGATCTTCGGCACGTTGCTGGTGCTGGTCGCCTTGCTGTCACGCGGCATCGCCCGGCCGATCGACCTGCTCGCCCGCGCCAGCGACGAGGTCGCGCGCGGGCACGTCGACATGCCCGAAACGCCCGTCACCGCCGCGATCGAGATCGCGCAGCTCTACGACAATTTCCGCCGCATGGCCGAACGGATCGAACGCCGCTCCCGCTACCTGCGCGATTTCGCGGCGGCGGTGAGCCACGAGTTCAAGACGCCGATCGCGGGGATTCGCGGTGCGCTCGAACTGCTCGACGAGCATGGTTCGTCGATGACCGCGCAGGATCGCGCACGCTTCCTCGCCAACGCCGCCGCCGATGCCGAACGGTTGCAGCGGCTGGTGCAGCGCCTGCTCGATCTCGCCCGCGCCGACATGGCGACGATCGGAGCCGATGCGACTGCGGACGTGGTTGCGGCGGCTATGCGGGTGGCCGATTCGTTTCGATCCGATACATTCGCGGTGCAGGTCACCAGCGCGACGGCGGCGACCGCGCGGATCACGCCCGAGGTTCTCGAAACCCTGCTCGAAACGCTGCTGGAAAACAGCCGTCAGGCCGGTGCGCGCGTCGCGACGATCGCGATCACCGCCCGCGATCCTGTCGGCGTCATCATCGCCGACGACGGCTCCGGCATCGCCCCGGCCGACCGCGAGCGCATCTTCGAACCGTTCTTCACCGGGCGGCGCGAGACCGGTGGCACCGGGCTGGGACTCGCCATCGCGCGGTCGTTGCTGGCGGCGAGCGGCGGCACCATCGTGACGGTGGAGGCGCGCGCCGGTGCCGCCTTCGAGGTGCTGCTGGCGGTGTGATCCCACCGTCAGCGAGGTTAGCCCGCCGCGACGATCTCGTGCAGCGCGGCCGCCAGCCCGCGCGTCTCATCCTCGGTGCCGATGGTGATGCGCAGGCCGTTCGCCAGCCCCTGATTGGGCAGCCAGCGCACGATATAGCCGCGCTCCATCAGCTGGTGATACGCCACCTCTGCGCTTACCTCGCCCTCGAACAACACCAGCAGGAAATTCGCCTCGCTCGGCACGGTGCTCAGTCCGGCCGCGCCCAACTTGGCGATCTCCCCGGCGAGCCACGCGCGCCACACGCGGTTGTGCTCGCGTGTGCGATCCATCCAGGCGTCGTCCTGCACCGCCGCGATCGCTGCGGCCTGCCCCGCGATCGTGCAGCAGAACGGCGCGCGGATGCGATGCATCGCCGCCACCGCCTCGGCCGAGCCATAGCCCCAGCCGATCCGTTCGGCGGCAAGGCCGTGGATCTTGGAGAAGGTCCGCGTCACGATCACGTTGGGCGCGTGTCTCGCCAGTTCCAGCGCGCCGTCGTCGTCCTCCGCCTCCAGAAATTCGGCATAGGCCTGGTCGATCACCAGCATCACCCGGTTGGGCAAATTGGCGTGCAGCCGCGCGATTTCGCCGCGCGCGGTAAAGGTGCCGGTCGGATTGTTCGGGTTGGCGAGGAAGACGATGCGCGTCTTGTTGGTCATGCAGGCGAGGATTGCGTCGACGTCGGTCGCGTAATCCTTGTCGCGCGCGATCACCGGCAGCGCGCCCACGCGCCGGGTCGCGATCTCGTACACCGCGAAGCCATAGCGGACGTGGATCACCTCGTCGCCTTGCCCCGCGTAGGCGCCGGCGATCAAATGGAGGATCTCGTCCGATCCGGTGCCGTAGATGATCCGTTCGGGATCGAGGTCGTACTTCGCGCCGATTGCGTCGCGCAGATCGGCCGCGCTGGCGTCGGGATAGCGGGCGAGATCGCCGGCATGCGCCTCGAACGCCGCGATCGCCTTCGGGCTGGTGCCGAGCGCATTCTCGTTGGAGGAAAGTTTGACGACCTTGGCGTCGCCATCGATCTGCGACCGCCCCGGTACGTAGGGGGCGATCGCCATGATCCAGTCTTTGGGTTTCGGTGCCAGCATGGCTAGCCGCTTAGCGTCCGCCGGAAGGCTGCGCTAGTGTGGTTCGGCGCGTCACGATGCGCCGCGCCCGGGCGGGCGCGGCGTCCGCTACCGTCAGCGCTGCGGGCGCTTGTTGGTGCGCAGCGTCGGCCGGGGCGACGCGTGGCGTACCGGTGCCGGGCCGGTGTTCGGCCGCCGTGGCCCGCGCGGTGCCTCCTGCGGGGCGCCGGCAAGCTGTTCAAACTGCACGTTGCCCTCGGCTTCTTCACCCGCGGTGCGCTTGACCGAGGCCATGAACTTGGCCGCAAGCCCGCGCGGGATCTGGAACGCGGTCTCGTTCGGGGCGATGCGGATCGCGCCGACCTCGTTCTTGGTGATGTGCCCGCGACGGCAGATCAGCGGCAGGATCCAGCGCGGATCGGCGTTCTGGCGACGGCCGACATCCATGCGGAACCACGTCACGTCGTCGAAGCCCTCGCGATGATGCTCCTTGCCGGGCGTGCGCTCGGCCGGACCTTCGGCGAGCAACTCCTCGGGTGCGGGCATGCGCGCACGGAACGACCGCACCAGAGCGGCGGCGATCTCCTCCGGCGTCTTCTGCTCGAGCAGCTTGGCGGCGAGTTCGCGGTCATGCTCGTCGACCTCGACCGGCTCGAGAAGCTGCGTCATCAGCCGCTCGCGGTCGGCCTTGCGGATGTCGTCGATGCTCGGCACCGGCAGCAATTCGACCGCGATGCGCGCGCCCCGCAGCATCATCTCGACGCGGCGCTTGCGCTGGTACGGCACGATCAGCACGGCGGTGCCCTTCTTGCCCGCGCGCCCGGTCCGGCCGGAGCGGTGCTGAAGCGTCTCGGCATCGCGCGGCAGCTCGACATGGACGACGAGCGTGACGGTCGGCAGATCGATGCCGCGCGCCGCGACGTCGGTGGCCACGCATACCCGCGCGCGCTGGTCGCGCAGCGCCTGCAATGCGGCGTTCCGCTCGTTCTGGCTATGCTCGCCCGACAGCGCCACGGCGGAGAAGCCGCGCTCGATCAGGCCAGCATGGAGGTGACGCACGTTATCGCGCGTCGCGCAGAACAGGATCGCCGTCTCCGCTTCGTGCAGGCGCAGCAGGTTGACAACGGCGTTCTCGATATCGGCGGGTGCGACAGTGACCGCCTGGTAGCTGATGTCGCCGTGCCCGCGATCCTCGCCGACCGTGGTGATGCGCAGCGCATCCTTCTGGTAGCGCTTGGCGAGCGCGACGATCGACTTCGGCATCGTCGCCGAGAACATCAGCGTACGGCGCGCGTCCGGCGTCGCATCGAGGATCTGCTCGAGATCCTCGCGGAAGCCCATGTCGAGCATCTCGTCGGCTTCATCGAGAATCGCCGCCTTCAACTGCGACAGGTCGAGCGCACCGCGTTCGATATGGTCGCGCAGGCGCCCCGGCGTGCCGACGACGATGTGCGCGCCGTGCGCCAGGCTGCGGCGTTCGCGCGAGGCGTCCATGCCGCCGACGCAGGTCGAAATGCGCGCACCGGCCTTGCCGTACAGCCATTCGAGTTCGCGGCTGACCTGAAGCGCGAGTTCGCGAGTCGGTGCGATGGCGAGCGCAAGCGGCGCGCGGGCGGGCGGCAGCGTGCCGTCCTCGCCAAGCAGTTGCGGTGCGATGGCGAGGCCGAACGCCACGGTCTTGCCGGAACCGGTCTGCGCGGAGACGATCAGGTCGCGTCCCTCGGCTTCCGGCGCGATGACGGCGGCCTGGACGGGGGTCGGCGCGGCATAACCACGCGCGGTGAGCGCTTCGCCAAGAAGCGCGGGAAGATGAGTAAAGGGCATGATTTTCCGAATGCTGGACGCGCGTTATCGCGCGATGAGCGGGTTTCCATAGCAGACAAACCGCCGGAAAGCACGCCCTTACGAATGTCGCCCCGCAGGCTATCGCACAAAGACGCGGTTAACAACGGCCAGACCGCGAGAAAACGCCGTCGGCGCGGGCGAGCGCCCGTATTGCCAAGGGTGTGCTACGCGCCCGCGATCGCCAGCCCCGCCGCCCAGCCGCTCGCCCACGCCCATTGGAAGTTATACCCGCCGAGCCAGCCAGTCACGTCGACCGCCTCGCCGATCGCGTACAGCCCCGGCACCTTCCGCGCCGCCATCGTCTTGGACGACAGGTCGGCGGTGGAGATGCCGCCCGCAGTCACCTCGGCCTTGGCGAACCCCTCGGTGCCGTTGGGGGCGAAGCGCCAGTCGGACAGCCGCCGTTCCGCCTCGGCCACGCGCTTGTCGGTGAACGTCCCGAGTTCGCCGTCCAGGTCGAGCCGATCGGCAAGCGTCACCGCCAGCCGCGCGGGCAGGTGGTTGTCGAGCGTGCCGTACAGCGTGGCGCGCGGCCGCGCGTGCTTGGCCGCGACCAGCCAGCCGTCCGCCAGCGCGGGCAGGAAGTCGATGCCGACGCTTTCGCCATGCCGCCAATAGGACGAGATTTGCAGGATCGCCGGCCCGGACAGCCCCTTGTGGGTAAACAGCGCCGCCTCGCGAAAACCGGTCTTGCCGGTCTTCGCCACCACTTCGGTCGCGACACCGGAGAGGGTGCGGAACAACGTCTCCTCGCCGCCCAGCGTCAGCGGCACCAGCGCCGGGCGCGGCTCGACCACTTTCAGCCCGAACCGTCGTGCGAGATCGTAGGCGAAGCCGGTCGCGCCCATCTGTGGGATCGACGGGCCGCCGGTCGCGATCACCAGCGCCGGCGCGGTCGCGGTCCGAGCCCCGACCCGCACGCTATAGGCGCCGTCGGCATGGCCGATATCGTCGATAGCCTCGCCCAGCCACAGCGTCGCGTGCCCCTTGTCACATTCCGTCTGTAGCACCGCGACGATCTGCTTGGCCGAGCCGTCGCAGAACAATTGGCCCAGCGTCTTCTCGTGCCAGGCGATGCCATAAGCCTCCACCAGCGCGAGGAAGTCGGCCGCCGTATACCGGCCCAGCGCCGACTTCGCATAATGCGGGTTGGCGGAGATGAAGCGGTCGGGCGCGGTATGCAGGTTGGTGAAGTTGCACCGCCCGCCACCCGAAATCAGGATCTTCTTGCCGACCGCATCGGCATGGTCGATCAGCAGCACGCGTTGGCGGCGCTGGCCGGCGGTCGCCGCACACATCAGCCCCGCCGCGCCCGCGCCGAGGATGATCGCATCATAAGAGGTCGTCGTCATCGCCGCGCTCCTAGCCGCAAATGCCGCGCGCAGGAATGGCGTGTCAGGTCATCGGAATCGCGACGACCGGCGCGGGGGCGGGCGCGAGGGTGGCATCCGGCGTCGGTGCGTCACCGATCGCGACGATCGTGGCGAACAGAAACGCGCCGAGCAGGGCGACCCTCAGCAGCCGCAATGCGAGATAGCTGCGCTCACCGCGCACGCCGGCGATCTGGGTGGCCGCGATAAGGAGGCTGCCGGCGATCAGCGTGAGCGTGGCGGCGTACAGGATCTGCGCGTCGTCGCCCGGCACCACCGCACGCGCCGCGCCATAGGCGACCGCGCCGATCGCCACCACCACGGGCACCGCATACCCCGCCCGCCAGTGCGGCAGGCGCGCCAGCAGCGTGGCCACCGGCGCCAGCGGTGCCGCTATCAGCGTCGCGCCCAAGGCCAGCATCAGCACGAGCGCGGCGCGGTGCACGGGGTCGAGCACGCCCGACGCGGCGATGCCGAACAGCCCGCACAGCAGGATCGGCAGAAAACTCGCGCGTACCCGGGCGAGCCGCTCGGCCCGCGCGGCCGGCCCGGCTGCAATCGCCATCCACAGCCACGCCAGCGCAGCGGCCACGGTCAGCGCGACCAGCGCGGTCGGGGATGCCGGCAGCAGCATCGCGCCCAGCCACACCACCGCCATCCCGCCGATCCAGCCCTGCGCATGCCAGCCGGGATGCGGCCGCCGCAGCCAGCGCACCCGCGCCACCCGTGCCGCGAACGGCACGACCGGACTGACCAGAACGACGGCGAGCATCCCCCAGCCGGCATCCGCTCCGTCGTCGCCCCACGCCAGGCCGACACCATCCGACAGCGCGATCCACAGCACGATCGCCAGCGGGATCGCCGCCGCCATCGAAAGCGTCCAGTGCGGCCGCTCCAGCAATCGCCGCCAGCGGGCGACCGACGCGGCCTGGAACGCGTAGGACAGCCCCGGCGCAACCGGACCCTCCATGCCGACCAACGTCGCCACACCGGCTTCCATACCCGGCCGGAGCGCCGCCAGTCGCCATCGCCAATAGGGACCGGGTGGACGGGTCAGGCTGCGCCAGGCGGTGCGGAGCGGGTGGCCGCGACGCTCGAAGCTCGCCATCAGCCGCCATTCGTCGAGCCGGGCGAGGACGGCGGCAACCGGGTACGACACCGCGCCGGGTCGCGCACCGACCCAGCCGAACGCGTTCGCCGCTTCCAGCAGGATGGCGTCGCTGCGTGGAACTGTCGCGGCGAGCATCGCGGCGATCGCCTCCTCGACATCGGCGTACAGCGCGATGTCGTTCACCGCCGGCTGCGCGAGGATCGTCGCCAGCGTGCCGCGCAAGGCCGCCTCGTCCGCGTCCCAAGGCCCATGCAGCGCCTGCGCCAAAGAGCCGAGCAGGTCGTTCAGCCGGGCGACCTCCGCCTCCCGCTCGGCACGCGGATCGGCGAGACCGGGCGCGCGATCATCGGCGGGTTCGCTGCGGAAACGCGGTTCAGCCGGTGGAGCGTACAGCCCGGGGTCCGCGACCGGACCGGCGAATTCCGAATCGGTCAGCACGATACGCATCGCGTTCTCGGGCGCGTTCTCGGGCGCCTCCTCCTGCGTATCGCCGTTCGGCTCGTCCCACGCGGCCGCATTGTCGGCATAGCTCAGCGCCATCTCATACGCGCTGCGCAGCGCCTTGAACCCCTCGACATCGTCTTCCGGGTTGGTGACGCGTAGCGCCTTGGCATAGGCGCGCCGGATCACCGCGCGGTCGGTGGTCGCCGCGATGCCGAGAATGGCCCAGATGGTCACAGGAAGCGCTCGCCCTCGATCCCGTCGAGCGCATGGTGGAACGCCTCGCGCGCCTGCTCCGCCGCGCGCGGGTCCTGACCGTCGAGCGCCTGCTGGAAAACGCTGATGAGATGATCGATATGCGCGCGATCGTCGCCGAGAAAGTTCTCGAAACACTTCTCGCCGCGCGCCAGCGCCGCCCGGTTCAGTTCCTCGTCGCGCGGATGCGTTTTGAGGCCAGCGAGCAGCGCACGCCGCTCGGCGATCTTCGCGGCGTCGCCGATATGGTCGTCGTTGATGACGAGGCTGGTGCGCTCGCCGGTCTGTTCCACCACGATATCGACCTCCAGCAAGCCGCTGACATCGTAGGAGAAGCGCACGTCCATCCGCTGCCCGGCGGGGCCGCGCGGCACCTTCACCCGGGTCTTGCCGATCTCGACATTGTCGCGCACCAGCCGCGCCTCGCCCTGGTAGATGCCGAACACAACCTCGGTCTGGTTGTCGGAGAGCGTCTGGAAGCTGTGGACGCGGCTGGCGGGAATGACGGTGTTGCGTTCCAGGATCGGCGCGAAGATGCCATCCTCGAAACCGCCGCCGGTCGTCTTGCGACCGACGTTCACGCCGAGCGAATAGGGGCACACGTCGGTGACGACGACTTCCTTCAGCGCCGCATCACGCGCCTTCAGCCCGGCCTGCACCGCCGCGCCGAGCGCAACCGCCTCGTCCGGGTTGATCGTCGCATTGGGGAAACGCCCGAACATCCGCGCGACGGCACGCCGCACCAGCGGCATCCGCGTACCGCCACCGATCAGGATGATGTCGGACAGTGCATCGGGCCGAAGGCTGCTGTCGCGCAAAGCCCGCAGCACCGGGTCGCGCAACCGTTCGACCAGCCCCGCCGCCTGCGCTTCGAAGGTGGCCGCCTCGATCTCCATCTCGTACGCACGGTCCTGCCACACCACGCGCAGCGTCGCGGCGGGCGCGCTCGACAGGTCGCGCCGCGTCCGCTCTGCCGCCTCGCGCAGCCGCTGGTACAACCGGTCGTCGCGCACCGCCGCACCCCATTCGGTGGCGAAGCGATCGCGCATCAGGCCGATCAGCACCTCGTTGAAATCCTCGCCGCCGAGCTGATTGTCGCCGGTCGAGGCGCGCACCTCGATGATGCCTTCGAAGATCTCGACGATCGACACGTCGAACGTGCCGCCGCCGAGATCGAACACGAAGAACCGCGCCTCCGCCGCCAGATTGTGGATGCCGTAGGCGAGCGCGGCGGCGGTCGGTTCGTTGATGAGCCGCTCCACGCGCAGCCCGGCGAGTTCGCCCGCACGGTGCGTCGCCTTGCGCTGCTGGTCGTTGAAATAGGCGGGCACGGTGATCACCGCCTCGGTAACGGCCTCGCCCAGATACGTCTCGGCGTCTTCCTTCAGGCTGCGCAGCACCAGCGCGGACAGTTCCTCCGCGCTGTAATCGCGCCCGCCGAGCCGGGTGGTGCGCTTCGTCCCCATGTAGCGTTTGAACGCGGTGGCGGTCGCGTCCGGGTGGCTTGCCTGCCGGTCGCGCGCGGCGACGCCGACCAGCACCGCGCCGCCCGCATCGATGCTGACCGCGGAGGGGGTCAACGTCTGGCCGAGCCGGTTGGGAATCAGGGTGGCCGCGCCGTCCTTCCACACCGCGCAGGCGCTGTTGGTGGTGCCGAGGTCGATGCCGATAATCATGCGCGGGGGTCCGTACCTTGCGTTGGGCGTCCCGCTTACCTGCGCGCGCGGTGCGGGTGAAGCCGTCGCGGTTCACACCGACCCGCCGCCGTGATAGCACCGCCAGCGTCATGACCGAGCAAACCTCCATTCCGAAAGCCCTCGTCGCCGATCTCGGCGCGCGTGCCCGTGCCGCCGCCACCACGCTCGCCGCCGTGCCGAGCGCGGCCAAGCAGGACGCGTTGCGCCGCATCGCCGCGCTGCTGCGCGCCGCCGCCCCGCAGATCGAGGCCGCCAACACGCTCGACATGACACGCGCGACCGAAGCGGGCCTGTCGAACGCAATGCTCGACCGGCTGCGGCTCGACGGCAAGCGCATCGCCGGCATGGCGGACGGCGTCGCGACGGTGGCGGACCTGACGGACCCGGTCGGTGGCGTGATCGACACGGTCGAGCGCCCCAACGGCCTCGTGCTGTCGCGCGTGCGCGTGCCGATCGGCGTGATCGGCATCATCTACGAAAGCCGCCCGAACGTCACCGCCGATGCCGCCGCCTTGTGCATCGCCTCGGGCAACGCGGTGATCCTGCGCGGCGGATCGGAAGCGATCGAGAGCAACCGCGCGATCCACGCGATCTTCGCAGCCGGGCTGGCGGAGAGCGGGCTGCCTGCCGACGCGGCGCAACTCGTCCCGGTTACCGACCGCGCCGTGGTCGGCGCGATGCTCACCGCCGAGGGGCTGATCGACATGATCGTCCCGCGCGGCGGCAAGAGCCTCGTCGCGCGGGTGCAGGCCGAGGCGCGCGTGCCGGTGCTCGCGCATCTCGACGGGATCAACCACATCTTCGTCCACGCCGCCGCCGATCGGGCGATGGCGGAGGCGATCGTCGTCAACGCCAAGATGCGCCGCACCGGCGTATGCGGGGCGATGGAGACGCTGCTGATCGACCGCGCCTATCCCCACGCCGAGGCGCTGGTGGAGGCGCTCCGCGCGACCGGCTGCGAGGTGCGCGGTGGCCCCGGCCTGCGCGCGATCGTCCCCGGTCTGGTGCCGACCACCGATGCCGACTGGGATACCGAATATCTCGAAGCGATCGCCTCGGCGGGGCTGGTCGACGGCATCGACGGTGCGCTGATCCACATCGCCCACCACAGCTCGCACCACACCGACGCAATCGTCACCGAGGATACCGCCGTCGCCGAACGCTTCCTCGGCAGCGTCGACAGCGCGATCGTGCTGTGGAACGCCTCCACCCAGTTCGCCGACGGTGGCGAGTTCGGCCTCGGCGCGGAGATCGGCATCGCCACCGGACGCCTCCACGCGCGGGGGCCAGTCGCGCTGGAGGGGCTGACCACCTACAAATGGATCGGGCGCGGCACGGGGCAGGTGCGGCCGTAACGCCCAAGAAAACCAACACGCCGCCATTGCCGCGCGGCGCGCGCGTGAACATATCCCGTCCGGGCCGGGGCTGACTTCGATCGGGACGACAATCATCATGCGCTACAACCCACTCGGCCGCACCGGCCTGTACGTGTCCGAACTGTGCCTCGGCACGATGACCTTCGGCGGCGAGGGCTTCTTCGCCTATATGGGCCAGGTCGGGCAGGACGAGGCGGACGGGCTGCTCAAGGCGGCGGTGGATGCCGGCGTCAACTTCGTCGATACCGCCAACGTCTATTCGCAAGGGCTGTCCGAACAGATCACCGGTCAGGCGATCAAGAACGTCGGTTTGAAGCGCGAAGACGTCGTGCTCGCCACCAAGGTGCTCGGGCCGATGGGCGACGGCCTCAACAGCCGTGGTGCATCACGCGCGCACATCATCGACGAGTGCAAGGCCAGCCTCAAGCGGCTCGGCACCGACCATATCGACCTCTACCAGATCCACGGCTTCGACAATGCGACGCCGATCGAGGAGACGCTGCGCGCGCTCGATATCCTCGTCCAGCACGGCCATGTCCGCTATGTCGGCGTGTCGAACTGGGCGGCGTGGCAGATCGCCAAGGCGGTCGGCATCACCGAGCGGCTCAATCTCGCGCGGCCGCAGTCGGTGCAATCCTATTACACGATCGTCGGACGCGACATCGAGCGCGAGATCGTGCCGATGCTGCAATCGGAAGGGTTGGGGCTGATGGTGTGGAGCCCGCTCGCCGGTGGATACCTGTCGGGCAAGTACCGTGACGAGGGCGCCGAGGGCCGCCGCGCCACCCGCCAGTTCCCGCCGGTCGACGAGGCGCGCGGCAACGCCGTACTCGACGCGATGGCGCCGATCGCGCAGGCGCACGGCGTGTCGGTGGCGCGGATCGCGCTGGCATGGCTGCTCCATCAGCCGGTCGTGACCGGCGTCATCGTCGGCGCGAAACGCCGCGAGCAGCTCGACGACAACCTCGCCGCCGCGCAGATCGTGCTGTCGGCGGACGAGCTCGCGACGCTCGATTCGGTCAGCAAGCTGCCGGGCGAATATCCCGGCTGGATGCTGGAATTGCAGGGCGGCTACCGCGACAATGTGCTGAAACAGCCGGCGCGGGGCGCGTAAGCCCGCATGGCGGCGACCCGGATCGGCATCCTCGGCGGGTCGTTCAACCCGGCGCACACCGGCCACCGCGCGATCAGCCTCGCCGCGCTGGATGCGCTCGGGCTGGACGAAGTGTGGTGGCTGGTGTCGCCGGGTAACCCCTTGAAGGCGGCGCGCGGCGACATGGCGCCGCTCGCCGCGCGGCTCGCCTCGGCGCGGGTGATGGCGCGGCACACGCCGATCCGGGTGAGCGATCTCGAGGTGCGGCTCGGCACGCGCTACACCGTCGATACCATCGCCAAACTCACCCGGCGTTACCCCAGGAAGCAGTTCATCTGGCTGATGGGCGCGGACAATCTCGCTCAGTTCGACCAGTGGCGCGGGTGGCGGCGGATTGCGCGTGAGGTTCCGATTGCGGTTATCGCCAGACCGGGCTATGAGCATGATGCTCGCGCGGCCCCCGCGATGGGTTGGCTGCGGCGCTCGATCCGGCCCGCACGCCAGGCAAGAAGCTGGACGAAGTGGAGATTGCCGGCACTCGTGCTGTTGCGCTTCCGTCTCGATCCGACCTCGGCGACCCGGCTGCGTGCAGCCGACCCCGCCTGGCAGCTACGCTTTGCCGAATCTTCCGGGGCCGAATCACCCGGACACGACCCGTCCGTTCACGCTTCTTAGGAACCACCTTGGCTTCAGCTTCCCCATCGTATCGCGCGTCCGAACCCGAGGAGGTCGCGGCGCTGCACGCGCTCGTGATGACGTCGCTCGACGACGATCAGGCGGTCGAGACGATCTCGATCCCGCTCGCCGGCAAATCGACCATCGCCGACTACATGGTGATCGCGAGCGGCCGCTCGACCCGGCAGGTGGCGTCGATGGCGCAGAAACTGGTCGAGAAGATCAAGGCCGAACTCGGCCGCATCGCGCGGATCGAGGGGCTACCCACCGCCGACTGGGTGCTGATCGACGCGGGCGACGTGATCGTCCATCTGTTCCGCCCGGAAGTGCGCAGCTTCTACAATCTGGAGCGGATGTGGGCATTCGGCGATGCGCCGACCCCGCCGGCCGTGCCGGATGCGACGCCCGAGGTGCCGGAGGCCTGAGGGCTTTGGCGCATCTCCCCCGTTAGCGTCGCTTTCCCGGCCTGCGCCGGGGAAGAATAGAGGCCGAAATGCTGCTCCACATCGTCGCACGCGGGCGGATCGGGCGCGGGCCGGAGGCGGAGCTGGTCGAGCGCTACGCCAAGCGGCTCGCGTGGCCGTTCCGAATGACCGAACTGCCCGACACCGGCGGCAAGATGCCGGCAGTCGATCCTGGCACACGCATCGTCATGCTCGATGAAACCGGCGAGATTCTCGGCTCGCGCGATTTCGCCACGCGTCTGGAAAAATGGCGCGACCGCGGCGTGCGCGAAACGCGCTTCCTGATCGGCGCGGCGGACGGCTTCGACGATGCGCAACGTGGGGCTGCCGACCTGTTGCTGTCGTTCGGCCGCGCGACGTGGCCGCATCTGCTCGCCCGCGCGATGCTCGCCGAACAATTGTGGCGCGCGACGAGCATCCTTGCCAATCACCCCTATCACCGCGAAGGATAGCGCGATGCGCTGGCGGTGGATCATGGGGGCGGGCGGTGCGGCGACGCTGATCGCCGCGATCGCCACCGCGCAAACCGCGCCCGCCGATCAGGTCCGCCGGCTCGAAACCGCCAAGGCGCAGTCCGCCGCCGCCGCCGCGCGCTCGGCCGCGCTGGAGGCACGCGCGGCGCACGAAAAGGACGAGGCCGCGCAGGCCAGCGCGCAGGAGGCGGCGGTGGCGGCGCGCGTCCAGCAGGCGCAGGCCGATATCGCCGCCGGGCAGGCGCGCGCCGCGATCACCACACGGCTGCTCGCGGACCAGCGCGCGCGCCTCGCGGTGCAGCAGGGGCCGATCGCGCGGCTGATCGCGGCGTTGCAGTCGCTCGCCGCCCGCCCGGCGATGATCAGCCTCGTCCAGCCCGGCTCGGTCGACGATCTCGTCCATGTCCGCGCGGTGCTGGCGAGCGCCATGCCGGTGGTGCGCGCCCGTACCGCCGCCTTGCGCACCGATCTCGACCGCACCCGCGCATTGCAGGCGAGCGCCGCACTCGCCGCCACCGCACTGGCGGAAAGCCGCACCCGGCCTGAAACGCAACGCCTCGCGCTCACCCGGCTGGAGGCGGAGCATCGCCTCAAGTCGCAGGCGCTGGGCCGTGATGCGCTGTTCGAATCGGACCGCGCGATCGCGCTCGGCGAACAGGCGCGCGATATCGTCGACCTGATGAGCAAGCTCGGTGACGCGGCGACCACGCGAGCGAGCCTTGCCGCGCTGCCCGGCCCGCTGCCGCGCCCGCCGCGGACCGGCGAAGTCGCTTCCGCGCTCGACACACCGGTCTGGTCCGCCGCGTCGCCGCCGTACAAACTGCCGGTCGTCGGCAAGGTGGTGACCGGACTCGGTGAACTGTCGGACGCCGGCGTGCGGTCGCGCGGGCTGACGTTCGCGACGCAGGCGGGCGCCAGCGTCGTCGCACCGGCGGCGGGCCGCGTCGCCTATGCGGGGCGCTTCCGCAGTTACGGCACGATCGTCATCCTCGATCACGGCGGCGGCTGGACCACACTCGTCACCGGCCTCGGCGCGACCTCGGTCGCGGTCGGCGCGCAGGTCGCGCAAGGCGCGGCGATCGGCGTGGCGGCGAAGCGCGAGGATCCCGAGGTCACGGTCGAACTGCGCCGCCGCGACCGCCCGGTCGACATGGTGCCGCTGATCGGGTGAACGGCCGGGCCGGCACCGCCTTTCCCGCGCCACGTCCGCTCACCCGGCGTTCAGCCGCGAGCGTGCTATGATCGCGTTGGAAATCCCGCTACGATGGGCGGTAGTCTCTTTGCGACCGATGGAATTACCTGCCTGATGTCCCGTCTGTTTCCGCGTGCCCTGCTTCAAGCCACCGCGATCGCGGCTGTCCTCGCGATCGTGCCGATCGGCACCGGCGCGATGGCGGCGGTCGACACCGGCACCTACAAAGAAATCGCGATCTTCATGGACGTGTTCAACCGCGTGAAGGCGGAATACGTCGACAAGGTCGATGACAAGACGCTGGTGAAGGGCGCGATCGACGGCATGCTGGCGGCGCTCGATCCGCACAGCAGCTACGAGACGGGCCTCGATTACGACAACCTCCGCATCCAGACCAGCGGCAGCTACGGCGGCCTCGGCCTCACCGTCACGATGGAGGACGGCGCGGTCAAGGTGATCGCCCCGCAGGAGGATACGCCGGGCTGGCGCGCGGGCATCAAGTCGGGCGACTACATCACCCATATCGACGGCAAGCTGATCTTCGGCTCGACGCTGGACGAGTCGATCCAGCAGATGCGGGGCAAGCCCGGCAGCAAGATCACGCTGACGCTGCAACGCCCCGGCGTATCCGATCCGATCATCCGCACGATGGTGCGCGAGCAGATCGTTCAGAGGCCGGTCAAATGGTCGGTGAAGGGCAATGTCGGCATCATCAACATCAACACCTTCTCCGAACATACCGGCGACGCGGTGAATGCGGCGATCCGGGGTATCGACAAGCAGCTCGGCCACATGCCGACCGGCTATGTCGTCGATCTGCGCGACAATGGCGGCGGGCTTCGCGACGAAGCGATCGCGGTCGCCGACAATTTCCTGTCGTCGGGCGTGATCGTGTCGCAGCGCGGGCGCGACCGCTCGGACGTCGAGACCTTCTATGCGGAGAGCTATTTCAAGGGCGATCCCTCGCACGGCCTGCCGGTGATCGTGCTGACCAACGCCGGCACCGCTTCCGCGTCGGAGATCGTCGCGGGCGCGCTACAGGATCATCACCGCGCGCTGGTGATGGGCGAGCGGTCGTTCGGCAAGGGATCGGTGCAGACCGTGATCGACCTCGGCGACAATGCGGCGCTGCGGCTCACCACCTCACGCTATTACACGCCGTCGGATCGTTCGGTGCAGGAGGGCGGGATCGAGCCGGACGTGCTCGTGCCGCAGATTTCCGACGCGGATTACAAGAAGCGCCCGGTGTTCCGCGAGGACGACCTGCGCCGTCACCTCATCAACGAGATCAAGAACGACGATTCGGTGATCGAATCCGACAGCAAGCCCGATCCGCGCTTCGCCGCCACGCCCGAGCAGTTGAAGGCAAGGGGCATCGACGATTTCCAGCTCGATTATGCGATAAAGACGCTCGCGCGGCTTGGGCCGGCAGCGCAAGTCGCGTCAAAGCGTTGAGGGCGAGATGACCGACCGTACCCACCTCGCGCGCTGGATCGCGCTGATCGTGCCCGTCGCCTTGTTCGGCGGCGCGCTCGGCTTCCAGTATATCGGCGGGCTCTACCCGTGCGAGATGTGCTGGTGGCAACGCTATCCGCACATCGTCGCGATCCTGCTCGCGCTGATCGCGTTCGTCTTCCCGGATCGACGCTTCCGCAAGGCGCTGATCGCGTTCGCGGGCGTGTCGATCATCGTCAGCGGTCTGATCGGCGTCTATCATGCCGGCGTCGAATATCACTGGTGGGAGGGCATCACCGCGTGCAGCTCGACGATGAGTGGCCATGGCGGCTCGGCCGGTGACATGCTCGCGCGCATCATGAAGGCGCCGGTGGTGCGCTGCGACGTGCCGCAGTGGACGTTGTTCGGCATTTCGCTTGCGGGTTACAACGCGCTGATCTCGATCCCCGCCGGGTTGATCGTGCTTGCGCTGCTTCCGAAGGGCCGCAGATGAGCTGGAAACCGGGTGATGCGCGGCGCGACACGCGCTCGATGGTGCGGGTCGATCAGGCCGGCGAATATGGCGCGACCCGCATCTACGCCGGGCAACTCGCGATCATGGGCGATCGTACCCCCGCCGCGCGCGCGATCGCCGGCATGGCCGGGCAGGAGGAGCGCCACCGCGCGTTCTTCGACGCGATGATGGCGGAACGCGGCGTACGCCCGACGCTGCTGCAACCGTTCTGGGCCGTGGCGGGTTTCCTGCTGGGCGCCGGCACCGCGGCACTCGGCCCGGAAGCGGCGATGGCGTGCACCGCCGCGGTCGAGACCGAGATCGACAAGCATTACGAGGACCAGCTCGTCGCGCTCGGCGATAGCGATCCGGAACTGTCGGCGGCGATCCTGGATTTTCAGGCCGAGGAGGTCGAGCATCGCGAAACCGCGATGGCGTCGGGCGCGGAATCGGCGCCCGGCTATCTGCTGCTCAGCGGCGCGATCCGGCTCGGCTGCCGCGTCGTGATCGAGGCGGCGAAACGGATTTGAACCGGCCATGCCGGTCACGGGAGTAAGGTAATGAGGAAGCAGGTTTCGCAGGTCATCATGGCGCTCGGCGCGGCGGCTGCGCTGCTGCCGGCACCGGTGCTGGCGCAGAGCAAGCAGGTGCCGACGCTGGTCATCTACGGCGAGCAGAAATGCCCGACCGACACCGACGGCAACGAGGTCGTCGTCTGCGTCCGCCGCCCGGCCAGCGAGCAGTTCCGCATCCCCAAGGAGCTGCGCGATTTCAAGGTGACGCCCGAGAACGAAAGCTGGGCGTCCAAGGTCGTCGCTAACGACCACGTCGCCGATACCGGCATCGGCAGTTGCAGCAACGTCGGCGCGGGCGGCGCGACCGGATGCTTCATGCAGAACTCGGACCTGAACCGCGCCACCAACAAGGAACGCGCCAAGGATCAGCGCGTGCTGCAATCGACGATCGAACAGTAAAGTAACAGCCGGGGGGCGGGTATGACGGGAATGACAGCGGCCGCGCGGCGGCCGGCGCCGCTTGCTGCGGATGCGTATGAGAAGGTGCTGGCGGTGGGGGCGGTCCTGCTGCTGTCGGTCGTGGTGGTGGCGCTGGCGCGTGGCCACGCGCATTGGGGTGCGGTGCCCGGGCTGGTGTGGGCGCATCTCGCCACCATCCTCGTCGCCCTCGCGCTCACGCCGGTGATGCTGCTGCGGCCACGCGGCGATCGCTCGCACCGGACGCTCGGCAAGCTCTGGGTGGCGGCGATGTTCCTCACCGCCGCGATCACCTTCTGGGTGCGGACCTCGCATCCCGGCCACTTCAGTTTCATTCACATCCTGTCGCTCTACGTGGTGGTCGCCGCGCCGATGGTGTGGTGGACGGCGCGTACCCATCGCCTCGCCGCGCATCGCGGCCAGGTGCGCGGCATGGTCACCGGCGCACTGCTGATCGCGGGGTTCTTCACGCTGCCGTTCGGGCGGCTGCTCGGCGGGTGGCTGTTCGGTTGATGCAGGGCAAGACGATGGTGCGCGGGCCACACGGCGTCGCGCTGGCGCTGTTCGCGCTGGTGTGGTTTTCCTGCGTGTGGTTCGGATCGTGGGAACTCAACCCCAACAACGCGACACGCCTGTTCGCCACCTTCGCCATAGCCGAGCGCGGCGAGGCGAAGATCGACCGTTACCAGTCGCTGACGATCGACAAGGCGCAGTTCGGCGATCATTATTACATGGACAAGGCGCCGGGCATGACGCTGATGGCGGTGCCGGCGGCGTGGGGGCTGGAAAAGCTTACCGGCGCGCAATCGAGCGATCAGGTGATCGACGCGACCAACCCGCGGCTGGCCAGCTTCATGCGCCTGCGGCTTCGCGTGGCGGTCGCGGTGGGGGCGGCGATCCTCACCGCCTTTGCCAGCGTGCTGCTGCTCGACATGGCGACCGGCATGACCGGCAGCCCGGCAGCGGGCCTGTATGCGGCGCTGTCCTACGCGCTCGGCTCGATCGTGTGGGGCTGGTCGACGACGATGCTCGGCCACGCGCCCGTCGCCGCACTGCTGCTGATCGCGACCTGGGCGATCTGGCGCGGCACCAGCACCCCGCGCGACCTCACGCGCTGGCGCTATCCGGTGATGGCGGGGCTGGCGCTGGGCTGGGCGGTGGTGATCGAATTCCCGGCGGCGCTTGGCGGCGTGGCGCTCGGCGGGTGGGCGATCTGGCGGACGCGCGAGGTCGCATGGCGGGCGCGTCGTAGCATCCTCGGGATCGCCCTGTGTGGCGGCGTAGCGGCGCTCTTGCCGCTGTTTGCATATAATCTGTTCGCGTTCGGCACGTTGTTTCGGCTCGGATATCAGGGCGTGGTCGGCTTCAACGGGATGCAGCAGGGGCTGTTCGGCCTGACCTATCCGAAGCCGGCCGCACTGTTCGGCATCCTGTTCGGGGTGCGGCGCGGCTTGCTGTGGGTGTCGCCGGTGATGTTGCTCGGCGTGTTCGGTCTGATGAGGATGGTCCGCGCCCGCGAAACCCGCGACATCGGCATCGCGGCGGCGGTGGTGATCGCCATCGTGCTGACGGTCAACGCATCCTACGTCTACTGGGACGGCGGTGCCTCGATCGGCCCGCGCCACTCGGTGCCGGCGATCCCGTTCCTCGCGCTCGGTCTCGCGGTGCTGTGGCAGCAGTGGGAGCGGCCGGGGCAGCGCATCGTGCTGGTGGGTCTGCTGGCGGTGTCGGTCGCGATCAACCTGATGATCGCCTCGACCGACGTGTTCGGATCGGAAGCCTATGCCAATCCGCTCTGGCAGCGCACCATCAAGGCGATGTTTTTACCAGGAAATCTCAGCACGATACCGAACGATTTCCTCGGCTGGTCGGCGTGGCGCGGGTTCTTCCTGTACGGCGACGTCGCGGTGCCGCTGCTGGTGCTGATGCTGGTCTGGACGCGCGCGGCAGAGCGGCGGGTGCGAGCGGCCTAGCGCTTTTTCATGCCGTGCATGCGGTGCCAGACGAAGAACGCCGCCGCGACCAGCAACATGCCCGCGATCACCACGTCCGCGCTGTGGAACGCCGCCTTCACGCGCGGATCGCTGTCCCATTTCTCCCCGAGCGTCATGCCGAGCCACGCCAGCGCGAAGCACCACGGCCACGAGCCGAGGAACGTGTAGAGGTGGAACGGCACCAGCGGCATCCGCGCCACGCCCGCCGGAAAGGCGATGAACGAGCGGATCAGCGGTAGCAACCGCGCGATCAGCACGGCCGGGCCGCCGAACCGCGCGAAGAACCGGTCGGCGGTGTCGAGTTCACCCGGCCCGACCAGCACGTAGCGGCCCCAGCGTTCCGCGAGCGGTCGCCCGCCGCGCTTGCCGATCTCGTAGGCGACGATCGAGCCCAGGTTGCAGCCGATCGCGCCCGCGGTCGCCACCAGCAGCAGGTGAAGCTCGCCCTTCCAGACGAGATACCCCGCGAACGGCATGATGATCTCCGACGGCAGCGGGATACATGCCGATTCGATCGCCATCAGCAGCGCGATGCCGAGGTAGCCGCCGCTAGAGATGACATGGATGATGATGCCGGCGAGGACACCCAGTATCTTTTCGATCATGTCGTGCGCTCTGCCCTGAACCGGGCGGAAATCGCCAGCGCAAAAGCGGTCAAATGCGAGGCTACGCATGGAAAAGCGGTGGCTGCCGCCCTATTTTGGTTGGGCACAGGCTTCCGAAAGGCCGCGATGACCGCCGATGACGACAAACGCACTGCCGCTTATGCCGCGGTCGAGGATGTGGCGGACGGGATGCTTGTTGGGCTCGGCACCGGATCGACCGCCGCGTTCGCGATTGCGCGACTTGGCGAGCGGGTGCGGTCCGGGTTGAAGATGCGCGCGGTCGCAACCTCGCAGCGGAGCGCCGATCTGGCGCGTGAGGTCGGCATCGAGGTGCTGGATTTCGCCGATGTCGCGGCGGTCGATCTCGTCATCGACGGGGCGGACGAGATCGACGGCCGGCTCTATGCGATCAAAGGCGCGGGTGGGGCGATGCTGCGCGAGAAGATCGTCGCCGCGTCGGCCGCGCGGATGATCGTGATCGCCGACGGGTCGAAGCGCGTCGATGCGATCGGCGCGGCCAAGCTGCCGGTCGAGGTGCTGCCGTTCGCCTACGGCTTCGTGCGCCGCAAGCTCGGTGATCTCGGGGCGGAGGTGGTGCTGCGTGGTGCTGCAGGGGTGCCGTACCGCACCGATCAGGGCAATCTCGTGATCGACTGTCACTTCGGCGCGATCGACGATCCGCACGCGCTCGACGCGGCCCTGTCGGCGATCCCCGGCGTGCTTGGCCACGGCCTCTTCCTTCGGGAAGTTGGTAGCGCTATCATCGCTGCGCACGGGCAGGTGACACGCATCGACCGCCCCGTGTAAGGAATATCGTGACGCAGGCGCATCGTTCTTTGTCGTTTTTAGGACGGGCGCCACGCAACTACATCAGCGCGGTGGCGTTAGCCGTCGACGAAGAGAAAGGCCTAATTTGATGTCCGACGCCCCGACCATCAGCACCACGCCCGGCCTGCACGAGGACGGCTCGCCCGAGCGCCTCGCGATCGATACGATCCGCACGCTGTCGATGGATGCCGTTCAGGCCGCCAATTCGGGCCACCCCGGCACGCCGATGGCGCTGGCGCCGGTCGGCCATACGATCTGGACCAAGTTCCTGCGCTACGACCCCGCCACGCCGGACTGGCCGAACCGCGATCGTTTTGTGCTGTCGGTCGGCCATGCGTCGATGCTGCTGTATTCGCTGATCCACCTCGCCGGCATCGAAGAGATCGACAAGGACGGCAACAAGAGCGGCAAGCCCGCGCTGAGCCTCGACGATCTCAAGGGCTTTCGCCAGCTTAACTCCAAGACCCCGGGCCACCCGGAATACCGCCACACGACCGGCGTCGAAACGACCACCGGTCCGCTCGGCGCGGGCGTCAGCAATGCGGTCGGCATGGCGATCGCCGAGCGCTGGCTGGCGGCACGCTACAACAAGCCGGGCTTCACGCTGTTCGATCATGACGTCTACGCGCTGGCGGGTGACGGCTGCATGATGGAGGGCGTGTCGGCCGAGGCGGCCTCGCTCGCCGGGCATCTCAAGCTCTCCAACCTGTGCTGGATCTACGACAGCAACCACATCTCGATCGAGGGCGACACCGCGCTCGCCTTCGACGAAGACGTGGGCAAGCGCTTCGAGGCCTATGGCTGGAACGTCATTCATGTGAACGACGCGAACGATGTGGCGGCGCTGACCGCCGCGTTCGACGCGTTCAAGGCGACCACGGACCGCCCGACCTTCATCGTCGTTCATTCGATCATCGGCTGGGGTTCGCCGCGGGCCGGCAGCGAGAAGGCGCACGGCGAACCGCTCGGCGAGGAGAACGTCCGCCTCACCAAGCAAGCTTATGGCTGGCCGGAGGACGCCAAGTTCCTGGTACCGGATGGCGTGGCCGAGCATTTCCAGAAGGCGATGACCGATCGCGGCGTGCCGCTGCGTGAGGCGTGGCAGACGAACTTCGCCAAATATCACGACGCCTTTCCCGAACTCGCCGCCGAACTCGACGATCTGTTCGCGAGCAAGCTGCCCAAGGGCTGGGAATCGGCACTGCCGACCTTCGATGCCGACGCCAAGGGCCTCGCCAGCCGCGATTCGGGCGGCAAGGTGCTCAACGCGCTCGCCAAGCAGATCCCGTGGCTGGTCGGCGGCGCCGCCGATCTGTCGCCCTCGACCAAAACCGACATCAAGGGCGCGCCCTCGTTCGAGGCGGACAATTACGCCGGCACCAACTTCCACTTCGGCGTGCGCGAGCACGGCATGGGCGGCGTGGTGAACGGCATGGCGCTGTCGTACCTGCGCTCCTACGGTTCGACCTTCTTCGTGTTCACCGATTACATGCGCGCGCCGATCCGCCTGTCCGCGATCATGGAGCTGGGCGTGGTGTGGGTGTTCACGCACGATTCGATCGGCGTCGGCGAAGACGGTCCGACCCACCAGCCGATCGAGCATCTCGCCATGCTGCGCGCGACGCCGGGCCTCGACACAATTCGTCCGGGCGATGCCAATGAAGTCTCGGTCGCCTGGAAGGCGGCGCTGGAGTCCGGCAACAACCCGACCGCGCTGGTGCTGTCGCGGCAAGCGCTGCCGACGCTCGACCGGAGCAAGTTTGCGCCGGCCGAGGGGCTGTTGAAGGGTGGCTACGTCATCGCCGATTCGGATGGCGAGCCCGAGCTGATCCTGATCGCCACCGGCAGCGAACTGTCGCTCGCCATTGCCGCGTACGAGAAGCTGATCGAACAGGGCATCGCCGCGCGCGTCGTCTCGCTGCCGAGCTGGCATCGCTACGAGACGCAGGACGTCGCCTACAAGGAGAGCGTGTTGCCGAAGGGCGTGCGCGCGCGCCTCGCCATCGAACAGGGCGGCGAGATCGGCTGGGATCGGTATGTCGGTCTCGACGGCGCGACCATCACCATGTCGACGTTCGGTGCGTCGGCCCCGCTTGCCAAGTTGCAGGACAAATACGGCTTCACCGTCGACAACGTCATCAAGGTGTCGCGCGAATTGCTCGGAAAGGACGCATAATGAGTCTTCTGAAAGATCTCACCAGCCACGGTCAGGCCGTGTGGCTCGATTTCGTCGATCGCAAGTTCCTGGAATCGGGCGGCCTCAAGAAGCTGGTCGACGAGGACGGCGTGACCGGCGTCACCTCCAATCCGTCGATCTTCGAGAAGGCGATGGGCCACGGCGACGCCTATGACGAGACGCTCGCCAGCTTCGACAAGGAGCACCCCGGCGCGGCGACGATGGACCGCTACGAATATCTCGCGATCCAGGACATCAAGGCCGCCGCCGAGACGCTGGCGCCGGTGTACGAGCGGCTCGACGGCAAGGACGGCTATGTCAGCCTGGAAGTGTCGCCGTACCTTGCCAACGATACCGACGCGACCATCGCCGAGGCGCAGAAGCTGTGGCAGGCGGTCGACCGCTCGAACCTGATGATCAAGATCCCCGGCACCCCCGCCGGCATGCCCGCGATCGCGGCGACGATTGCGGCCGGCATCAACGTCAACGTGACGCTGCTGTTTTCGAACTCGGCGTATCAGGCGGTCGCGCTCGCCTATGTCGAGGGGCTTGAGGAGCGCGTCGCGCGCGGCGAACCGATCGACCGCATCGCCAGCGTGGCGAGCTTCTTCGTCAGCCGTATCGACAGCAAGATCGACGATGCGATCGACGCCCGCGTGAAGGACGGCGACCCCGAGAGCGAGGCGCTGAAGGCGATCCGTGGCAAGGTGGCGATCGCCAACGCCAAGCTCGCCTACGACTGGTTCCTGGAGTTCTCCAAGAGCGCACGCTGGCAGGCGCTCGCCGCCAAGGGTGCGCAGGTCCAGCGGCTGCTGTGGGCGTCGACCGGCGTCAAGAACCCGGACTATCGCGACACGTTGTACCTCGACGAGCTGATCGGGCCGGATACGGTCAACACCGTGCCGCCCAAGACGCTGGATGCGTTCCGCGATCACGGCACGCCGGGCAACACGCTCGGCGGCGGCATTGCCGAGGCGCGGCAGGTGCTGTCGGAAGTGGAGCGGCTCGGCCTCGATCTCGATGGCGTGACGGACGTGCTGGTCGAGGAGGCGGTCGCATCCTTCTCCAAGGCGTTCGACGACCTGCTCGGGTCGATTGCCGCGAAACAGCCTGCAACCGCCTGACCCTTCACCCGTTTCGTGTCGGGCGACGTCGAGACACCTGAGCCAGTTACCGGCCCCTCGACGTCGCTCGGGCCGCAGCGCGTTGGAGGAATGACATGAAGATCGGTATCATCGGCCTTGGCCGGATGGGCGGCAACATCGCGCGGCGGCTGATGCGCGCAGGGCACGAGACGGTGGTGTTCGATCGCGACGAAAAGGCTATCGCCGCGCTGGTCGAAGACGGCGCGGTGGGTGCATCGTCGCTCGCCGACATGCAGGGCAAGCTCGCCGATCCGGCGATCTACTGGGTGATGCTGCCCGCCGGCGAGCCGACCGAGCAGACCGTCGCCGCGATCGGCGAGCAGTGCGGCCCGGGCGGCATCATCATCGATGGCGGCAACAGCTTCTACAAGGACGATATCCGGCGGTCCAAAGCGCTCGCCGAGAAGCAGGTGCATTACGTCGATGTCGGTACGTCTGGCGGCGTATGGGGCCTGGAGCGCGGCTATTGCATGATGGTCGGCGGCGACGACGCGACGATCAAGACGCTCGACCCGATCCTGGAGGCGCTTGCCCCCGGCCTCGGCACGATCCCGCGCACGCCCGGTCGCGACCCGGAGAAAGAGGATTCGCGGGCGGAACTGGGTTACATCCATGCCGGACCGGCCGGCGCCGGGCACTTCGTCAAGATGGTGCACAACGGGATCGAATATGGCCTGATGCAGGCCTATGCCGAGGGTTTCGACATCCTCAAGGGCAAGTCCTCCGAGCATGTCGCCGAGGATGAACGGTTCGACCTCAACCTGACCGACATCGCCGAAGTGTGGCGGCGCGGCAGCGTGATCTCGTCGTGGCTGCTCGACCTCACCGCGATCGGCCTCGCCAAGGACCAGATGCTCGAGCAGTTCTCCGGCAACGTCGCCGATTCGGGTGAAGGCCAGTGGACGATCGACGCGGCGATGGAGGAGAAGGTGCCGGCCAACGTGCTCACCGCCGCTTTGTACGCGCGCTATCGCAGCCGGGTCGAGCATACCTTCGGCGACAAGCTGCTGTCGGCGATGCGCTTCGGGTTCGGCGGCCACGTTGAAATGCCGCAATGAGCGGTGGGACCAAGGACGGTATCCGACTGTTCATCTCGGATCTCGATGGAACGCTGGTCGACAAGAAGAAGCAGCTTACCCCCGGCACGATCTCGGCGGTGGCGCGGCTTAAGGCGGCGGGGATCGGCTTCACCGTCATCTCCGCACGGCCGCGATCGGGGGTGATGCCGATCGTCGAGACGCTGAAGCTCGACGTGCCGATCGGCGCGTTCAACGGCGGCACGATCTTCAAGCGCGACGGCACGGTGCTGAGCCAGCACCGCATCCCGCCCGCCGTGGTGAAGGGCATCTTCGAGATGGCGCAGGGACTCGCGGTCGCGCCGTGGCTGTTCGCGGACGATCGCTGGTTCGCGCTTGCCGAGGAAGGCCCGCACTTCGCCAGCGAGCGGGTATCGTCGGATCAGGCGCCGGTCGTGGTGGAGGATTTCAGCGCCTGGTACGACCATGCCGACAAGATCACTTTCGTCAGCGATGATCCGCCGGTGCTCGCCGGGCTGCTGGAGAAGGCGCAGGCGGCGTATGGCGATCAGGCGACGATCGGCCAGTCGCAGACCTATTATCTCGACGTGACCGCGACGCCCGCCAACAAGGGCGACGGCATCGTTGCGCTGGCGGAAAGCTTCGGCGTGCCGCTGGGCCAAGTCGCGGTGATCGGCGATCAGTTCAACGACCTGCCGATGTTCGCGCGCGCGGCGGTGTCGATCGCGATGGGGCAGGCGCCGGACGGCGTGAAGGCGAAGGCGCAGCACGTTACCGGTGCGAACGATGCGGACGGGGTGGCGCAGGCGATCGATTCGATCATCCTCGCCTGAAGCAGACCGGTCGACGCCTCTCCTCCGGTGGTGGAGGGGAGGCGGTCGTCCCTCAGACGACGTTGGGCAGCGGTGGGTCGCGGAGCGGGATGACCCCCTCGCGCAGCGCGGCGGCGTAGAGGAGGCGGTTTTCCGCGGCGACACGGTCCGCGAGGCGTTCTGCGATACTATGGGTTTCGTGGCAAAAGCCTGCCCAGTCGTGCTGGATCGACAGCGAATCCCACTCTTGCAGATAGCGGCTCCAATCGTCGCGCAGCTCCGCAAATTCTCGCTCGAAGTCGGCAGCGATACGCGGGAACGCGTGGCGTTCGTCCGCGATCAGATCCGGATAGAGCAACGCATCTTCACGCGCGAGATGTTCGCGCATTTCGTCGCTAAGGCGGGACAACGCCAGCATCGTGTCGACCGGATCGGGCGCTACCGCATCGACATGGTTGAGCAACCGCACGAGCGCCGCGTCGATACGATCATGCTCCGCAATCAACCGTTGGTAACTCATATGCTTCCCCAGCGTCTCGGCAGAGAGGATACAGCGGCATGGTTTACGATCGATGTTGGGCGAGCGTGCTTACCGCGTCAGCGTGCCCATTCTGGGCAGGCGCCATGTCAGCGTGGCATCAGTTTCATCAGCGCGCCATCGTCCTGTAGCAGCCAGATCGCACCGTCGGGGCCTTGCACCACGTCGCGGACGCGCGTGTTCATCGCCCACTGGTCAGCCTTGGTCGCCTTGTCGCCGTCGAGCTTCACGCGGATCAGCGCCTCGCCGGAAAGCGCCGCGATGAACGCCGATCCCTTCCACTGCGGGAACAGATCGCCCGAGTAGATCATCAGGCCGCCGGGCGAAATCGATGGGTCCCAGAACGTCTTGGGTGGCTCGAAGCCGTCGCCGGACTTGTGATCCGGGATGTCGGTGCCGTCGTAGTTGCTGCCGTTCGATGCCTTGGGCCAGCCATAGTTCTTGCCGGGCAGGATGACGTTCAGTTCGTCGCCACCCTTCGGCCCCATCTCGATCTCCCACAACCGCCCGCCCGAATCGAACGCGAGACCGTAAGGGTTACGATGCCCCATGCTCCAGATTTCGGCGGGGGCGGTGTTCGTGCCTTCGACCGCCTGCTGCGTGCCCTTCTCCTTGAACGCGGCGCCAGTGTTGGCGGGCGGATCGAACACGGTGACGGTCGGCGTGCCGGCTTGCTGCGCGAACGGGTTGCCGGGTGCCGGTTTGCCGTCGAGCGTGAGGTGGAGGATCTTGCCGAGCTTCTGGTTGATGTCCTGCGCAGGCGTGAAGCGCTGGCGTTCGCCCGAGGACAGGAACAGCGACTTGCCGTCGGGCGCGAAGGCGATCACCGCGCCGAACTGCCCGCCCTTGCCGTCCGATCCCGATCGCCACAGGACGTTCGAGCCTTGCAACTGCGTGCCTACCAGCGTCGCGCGGGCAAGCGCGAGGCCGACGCCGTTCGGGCGATCTTCCGAATAGGTGAGATAGAGGGCGTGGCTCGATGCGAAATCGGGCGCGAGCGCCACGCCGAGCAGACCGCCTTGTTCGATGTCGGCCACCTTGGGCACGCCGGCGACGTCCCGAATGTGGCCGCTCGGGTCGCGCAGCTTCAGCTTGCCGGCCTTTTCGGTAACGAGCAGGCTGCCGTCGGGCAGGAACGCCATCGCGAACGGCGAATCGAACTGGCCCTGTTTCGTCGCGGTGAACGGCGGGCCGGACTGCGCGGACGCGACGCCGGTGCTGTTCCCTCCTGCATTGGCGGAGGGAGGGGTGCAGGCCACAAGGGCGAGCAGCAACGCGGGGGCGAGGCGGATCATGCGAACGATCCTAGCGTGTTAGCCGTACCTGCCAAGCGGCAAATGCGGATGCGCTTGCCAGCGTGCCCCTTTCGGCCTATATCCACGGCACATTCTCTACATCGTTATGGTGAAGAGGTCGGGGCCAACCGGTTCCGGCGGCAACCCTGCTTGTTTGGAGCAAAGATGGCGGACCCCGATCTGATCCGGGCCAAGCTGACCGCGTTGATCGAACCCGAGGCGAAGGCGCGTGGGTTCGACTTGGTGCGCGTCAAGCTGTTCGGCGGTTCGGGCGACCTGACGCTTCAGGTGATGGCCGAACGCCCCGACACGCGCCAGCTGACGATCGACGATTGCGCCGACCTGTCGCGCCGCATCTCGGAGCGGATGGACGAACTGGAGGCGGCGGGCCGCGACCTGATCGACGAGGAATATCGCCTCGAAGTATCGTCGCCCGGTATCGACCGCCCGCTCACGCGGTTGCAGGATTTCGCCGACTGGGCGGGACATGACGCGCGGGTCGTGCTCGCGCAGCCGGTGGAGGGGCGCAAGCAGATCACCGGGCCGATCAAGAGCGTCGATGGCGACCGCATCACCATCGAGGTCCGCAAGCAAGGTGACATGACGATCGGTTTCGCCGACGTCGGCGACGCCAAGCTGGTATTCACCGACCGGCTGCTCGCCGCGACCCGGCCGCTTTCCATGGAAGGCGCCGACGAGGAAGAATTGCTCGAAGACGATTCGGAAGAAGACGTATCTGGCGAAGATTCGGCGCTGGAGAGCGCCAAGGATAAGGGACTGAACTGATGGCCACCGCCGTTTCCGCCAACAAGGCCGAGCTGATCGCGATCGCGAATGCCGTCGCCAGCGAGAAGATGATCGACAAGGGCATCGTCATCGAGGCGATGGAGGACGCGATCCAGCGCGCCGCCCGCGCGCGCTACGGCGCCGAGAACGACATTCGCGCCAAGCTCGACCCAAACAGCGGCGATCTGCGGCTGTGGCGCGTGGTCGAAGTGGTCGAGGCGGTCGACGATTTCTTCAAGCAGGTGAACCTCAAGGAAGCCGAGAAGCTCCAGAAGGGTGCCGAGATCGGCGACTATATCGTCGATCCGCTGCCCCCGATCGAGTTCGGCCGCATCGCCGCGCAGGCCGCCAAGCAGGTGATCTTCCAGAAGGTCCGCGATGCCGAGCGTGACCGCCAGTTCGAAGAGTTCAAGGATCGTCAGGGCGAGATCATCACCGGCGTGGTGAAGCGCGTCGAGTTCGGTCACGTCGTGGTCGACCTCGGCCGCGCGGAAGGCGTGATCCGCCGCGACCAGCAGATCCCGCGCGAAGTGGTGCGGGTGAACGACCGCATTCGTTCGCTGATCCTCAACGTGCGCCGCGAGAACCGCGGCCCGCAGATTTTCCTGAGCCGCGCGCACCCCGACTTCATGAAGAAGCTGTTCGCGCAGGAAGTGCCGGAGATCTACGACGGCATCATCGAGATCAAGGCGGCCGCGCGTGATCCCGGTTCGCGCGCCAAGATCGGCGTGATCAGCCACGATTCGAGCATCGATCCGGTCGGCGCCTGCGTCGGCATGAAGGGCAGCCGCGTGCAGGCCGTCGTTCAGGAGATGCAGGGCGAGAAGATCGACATCATTCCGTGGTCGCCCGATATCGCCACCTTCGTCGTCAACGCGCTCCAGCCGGCATCGGTGTCGCGCGTGGTGATCGACGAGGAAGAGGAGCGGATCGAAGTGGTGGTGCCCGACGACCAGCTGTCGCTGGCGATCGGCCGTCGCGGCCAGAACGTGCGGCTCGCCTCGCAGCTGACCGCCAAGGCGATCGACATCCTCACCGAGCAGGATGCGTCCGAGAAGCGCCAGAAGGAATTCACCGAGCGTACCGAGATGTTCCAGGGCGAGCTCGACGTCGACGAGACGCTGGCGCAGTTGCTGGTGGCCGAGGGCTTCACCAGCCTTGAGGAAGTCGCTTACGTCGAGGCGGACGAAATCTCCGCGATCGAGGGCTTCGACGAGGATCTCGCCGCCGAATTGCAGAGCCGGGCGACCGAGGCGCTGGAGCGTCGTGACGAGGCCAATCGCACGCTGCGGCGTGAGCTGGGTGTCGAGGATGATCTCGCGACGATGCCGTATCTGACCGAGGCGATGCTCGTCACGCTCGGCAAGGCCGGCATCAAGACGCTTGACGATCTCGCCGATCTCGCGACGGACGAACTGGTGCAGAAGAAGCGTCAGGAACAGCGTCGCCGCAACGAGGACGCACCCAAGCGCGAGACCCGCAGCGAGGATCGCGCTGGCGTGCTCGGCGAATATGGTCTGTCGGACGAGCAGGGCAACGAGATCATCATGGCAGCACGCGCCCACTGGTTCGATGACGAGCCGGCTGCCGCACCTGCCGCTGCCGAAACGACGGAAGAGGAAGCGTAAGCCCCATGCCGTTCGTCAGCATCCGGATGGCGGGCTCCGCCACGCGCGAGCAGAAAGCGGGCGTCGTCGCCGACGTCACCGCCAGCCTCGTCGCGCGGCTGGGCAAGCCGGCGGCGGCGGTGCAGGTGGTGATCGAGGAAGTCAGCCCTGAAAATTACGGGGCCGGCGGTCAGTTGATCGCCGACCGCGACGCGCCCCAGAACTCGGGCAAGCCAGTGGAGGAGGACGCGCATGCGGAATCCCCACGATGAGGCGCTAGGCTCGCCAGCATCATCGGATCGTCGGGGCAAGCGCGGAACCGCGCCTGCCGCCGATGACCCTTTGCGCAAATGCATCCTAACCGGCGACCGTGCACCGCGTGAGGCGCTGGTGCGGCTGGCGCTGTCTCCGGACGGTGCGGTGCTGCCCGACGTGCGCGCCAAAGCGCCGGGGCGGGGTGCATGGATCGGCGTGACGCGCGCCGAACTCGAAGCTGCCATCAAGAAGGGCAAGTTGAAGGGGGCGCTCGCGCGGGCGTTCAAGACCGGGCCGATCGCGGTCCCCGACGACCTGCCCGAACGACTCGCCAAGGCGCTGGAACGGGCGACGCTCGACCGGTTGGGGCTGGAGTCGCGGTCTGGCACGTTGCTGACGGGTTCGGAAAAGATCGAGACCGCGGCGCGCTCGGGCCAGCTTCACCTGCTGCTGCATGCAAGCGACGCCGGCACCGATGGCAACCGCAAGCTGGACCAGGCATGGCGCGTCGGGCGCGATGCCGAAGGCTCCGATCTGAGGGGCTTGGTTTTGCCGGTGCCGCGCACCATATTGGCCGTGGCGCTGGGACGGCAGAATGTGGTACATATCGGCCTGACGGAGCGTAATGCTGCCGCGCGTGTGGAAGAAGCGCTCCACCGCTGGCTGCATTTTCTCGGACCCGACCCCATCCTCTCGCCTTGCGAAACGGCCTCGCAGGGCGCATCGGCGTCTCCACACGACGCCGAGGCAGAGATTTCCGGGCCGGAGCCCGATGCCGATACGACGTTACGAGGAATTTGAGTGAGCGATACGGATAACGAAAAGCCGAAACTCGGCATGCGCCAACCTCTTGGGGTGAAGCGTACCGTCGAAACTGGCGTGGTCAAGCAGAGCTTCAGCCATGGGCGTTCGAACAACGTCTTGGTCGAGGTGAAGCGTGCTCGCACGCTGCGCCGCCCGGGTGAGCCCGAGCCGGCCGCCGCCGCGCCGGCACCCGCCGCTGCCGCGCCGTCTGCCCCCGCGACTGCCGCGCCGCGCGCGCCAGCCCCGCAGGCCCGCGCGCCCGAGCCGCGCACCGCGCCGGCGTCGCCTGGCAATTCGCTGCTGTCGCGTCAGGAGCTTCAGGCGAAGCTGCTGCGCGAGGCGGAAGAGTCGCGGATGAACGCGCTCGAGGAAACGCGCCGCCGTGAAGAGCGTGCGCGTCAGGAAGCGATCGAGGAAGATCGTCGCCGCGCCGAGGACCGCGCCCGCGCGGCCGCCGCGCCTGCTCCCGAAGCTGAGCCCAAGCCGGAACCCGCACCCGAGCCGGTTGCGGAAGCACCCGCGCCTGCGCCCGCTCCGGTGGTCGCGGAAGCTGCGGCGCCTGCGCCCGCAACGCCCGCTCCGGTAGCGCCGACCCCGGCACCCGCACCGGTTCAGACAGCAGCACCGGTGCGCGCGCCGGTTGCTCCGCCAGCACCGCCGGCACCGCCGCTGACGATCACGCTCGACTCGAGCCTGCCCGCGCCGCGCCTGTTCACGCCGGTGCCGCGCCCGGAACGGCCGCGCCCCGCGCCGCCACCCCCGCCCGCGCCGGCTCCAGCCGCCGCCGCGCCGTCCAGCACGACCGCATCCGCCGCAGCGCCTTCGGGTGGTCTTGCGCCGAAGCGTCCGGGCAGCGAACCGCCGCGTCCGACGCAGCGTGACCGCAAGGGCGACGATCGCCGCACCGCCGGCAAGCTCACCGTCAACCGCGCGCTTGGCGATGGTGATGGCGCGCGTGCCCGCAGCCTCGCCGCGCTGAAGCGTGCGCGCGAGAAGGAGCATCGCCGCATGGGTGGCCCGCGCGAGGCGCAGGCCAAGCAGGTCCGCGACGTGCAGGTGCCCGATACGATCACCGTGCAGGAACTCGCCAACCGTATGGCCGAGAAGGGTGCGGATCTGGTCAAGACGCTGTTCAAGATGGGCATGCCCGTCACGATGACGCAGACGATCGACCAGGATACCGCAGAACTGCTCGTCACCGAGTTCGGCCACAACATCGTGCGCGTGAGCGATTCGGATATCGATCTCGCGATCGAGACCGAGGGCGATGCCGAGACGACGCTGAAGCCGCGTCCCCCGGTCGTCACGATCATGGGCCATGTCGATCACGGCAAGACCAGCCTGCTCGACGCGCTGCGCGGCACCGACGTGGTGCGCGGCGAAGCGGGCGGTATCACCCAGCACATCGGTGCGTATCAGGTGACGCTCAAGGACAAGTCGAAGGTGACGTTCCTCGACACGCCGGGCCACGAGGCCTTTAGCGAGATGCGCGCACGCGGCGCCAACGTGACCGACATCGTCGTGCTTGTGGTGGCGGCGGACGACAGCATCAAGCCGCAGACGGTGGAGGCGATCAACCACACCAAGGCGGCCGGCGTGCCGATGATCGTGGCGATCAACAAGGTCGACAAGCACGACGCCAACCCGCAGAAGGTGCGTGAACAGCTGCTCCAGTACGACGTCGTTGTCGAGGAGATGTCGGGCGACGTGCAGGACGTCGAAGTCTCGGCGATGAAGAAGACCGGTCTCGATACGTTGATCGAGAAGATCCAGCTTCAGGCCGAACTGCTCGAACTGCGCGCCAACCCCGACCGTATGGCCGAGGGCGCGGTAATCGAGGCGAAGCTCGACAAGGGCCGTGGCCCGGTCGCGACGATCCTCGTCAACCGGGGTACGCTGAAGGTCGGCGACGTGTTCGTCGTCGGCGCCGAGAGCGGCAAGGTTCGCGCGATGACCAACGACAAGGGTCAGCAGATCAAGGAAGCCGGTCCGTCGATGCCGGTCGAGGTGCTGGGTCTGTCGGGCGTGCCGCGTGCGGGCGATCTGCTCGCGGTGGTCGAGAACGAGGCGCGCGCCCGCGAGGTCGCCGAATATCGTGCCGGTGTCATCACCAGCAAGCGTACCACGTCGACCCCGGCGAGCCTGGAGAGCATGTTCTCCGCGCTGAAGGACAAGCAGGCGATCGAATACCCGCTCGTCGTCAAGGCCGATACGCAAGGGTCTGTCGAGGCGATCGTGTCGTCGATCAACAAGATCTCGACTGCCGACATCAAGGCGCGGGTGCTGCACTCGGGCGTCGGTGGCATTACCGAGAGCGATGTGACGCTGGCCGGGGCCTCGGGGGCGCCGATCATCGGCTTCAACGTCCGCCCGAACGCCAAGGCTCGCGAGATCGCCGAGCGGCAGAAGGTCGCGTTCAAATATTACGACGTGATCTACGACCTGATCGACGAGATCCGCGCCGGCATGGCGGGCGAGCTTGGGCCGGAGGCGTTCGAGACGGTGGTCGGCCGCGCGGAAATCCGCGACGTGTTCTCCGCCGGCAAGCACGGCAAGGCGGCGGGTCTGCTCGTCACCGAGGGCAACATCCGCAAGGCGCTCAAGGCACGCATCACGCGCAACGACGTCATCATCTACCAGGGCGAGATCGCCTCGCTGCGCAGGTTCAAGGATGACGTGGCCGAAGTGCGGGCCGGTCTGGAGTGCGGCGTGACGTTCACGTCGAACTTCGTGGATATCAAGCCGGGCGACTTCCTCGAAACCTTCGAGGTCGAGCTGCGCGAACGGACGCTGTGATCGATACGGGCGGATGGCGGGAAACCGGCCGTTCGCCCGTGCTCGAGGTTGTGGGTGACGTGATCTTCGACGTTGCACCCGAAGGATGCGGGTGCCTTGCCGAAGGTGTGTCGGCTGGTTGCCTGGCGATGCTGATCCTGGTGGCGGTGCCGATCGTGCCGCTGCTGCTGCGCTGACCCATGCGGCGATCGCGGCGTGTTGCACAAGAACCTGTCGAGCGCGTCGCGGTGGTGGCCCCAAGCGTCTGCTGGTTGTGCGGCCGACCGTTGGGTCGCAAAATCGAACAGCATCATCCGTTGCCGAAAAGCCGGGGCGGGCGCGAGACGGTGCCGGTGCATCCGATCGGCCACCGCGCGATCCACGCCGCCTTCACCAACGCCGAACTCGCGCAGCCGGGCGTTGCGGCCGGCGTGGCGAGTGACGCGCGGCTCGCAAGATTTCTCGCCTGGATTGCCGACAAGCCTGCCGACTTCCATGCGCCGACCGCGCGCCGTACAAGATGAGACCATGAAACCAGCCGAAACCCCCGAGACCCGCTCCGTCCGCCTGCTCCGCGTCGGCGAACAGGTGCGCCATGCGCTGTCCGATATCCTGATGCGCGGTGACGTGCATGACGAGACGCTCGCCAAACATGCGGTGACGATCACCGAAGTGCGCATGTCTCCCGACCTGCGCCACGCGACGTGCTTCGTGAAGCCGCTGCTCGGCAAGGACGAGGAGGCGGTGCTGAAAGCGCTGCGCACCAACACCGCCTATCTCCAGCGCGAAGTCGCCGGGCGGGTGCAGACGCGCTACGCCGCCAAGCTGAAGTTCGTCGCGGACGAGAGCTTTGACGAGGGCAGCCACATCGATACGCTGCTGCGCGCACCACATGTCGCGCAGGACCTCGGCGAAGGCGACGATTAACCCGCGAAAGTCCGCCTGAATGGCCAAGCTCTATTTCTACTACGCGTCGATGAACGCGGGCAAATCGACCAACCTGCTTCAGGCCGATTTCAACTATCGCGAGCGTGGCATGCGCACGCTGCTGTTCACCGCGGCCATCGACGATCGCTTCGCGGCGAGGACGATCACGTCGCGGATCGGGCTGACCGCGCCGGCACTGGCGTTCGATACCGCGACCGATCTTGCCGCCGTCACGCTGTCGCAGGATCCGACCCCTGCCTGCGTGCTGGTCGACGAGGCGCAGTTCCTGACCGCGGCGCAGGTCGATCAGCTTGCGTGTCTGGCCGACGGGCACGGCGTTCCGGTACTGGCTTACGGCTTACGCACCGATTTCCGGGGTGCGTTGTTCGAGGGGTCGGCCCGGTTGCTGGCGCTGGCCGATTCGCTGATCGAGATCAAATCGGTATGCGAGTGTGGGCGCAAGGCGACGATGAACCTGCGCGTCGATGCGGCGGGGCGGGCGGTCACGCATGGTACGCAGACCGAAATCGGCGGCAACGATCGCTACATCGCGCTGTGTCGCCGCCATTTCAGCGAGCGTTCAGCCAGCGTCCGGTAACGACCCGAACAGTCCGTTCGGAGTTGTCGCATGCTTAGACCGATGATCCTCGCCGCCATGCTGCTGGCGCTACCTGCAACCGCGCTGGCCGATGCGAAAGGCGATGCCAGGACCGGCGGCTGGCCACCCGAACAGATCGGCAAGGAAACCAGCATCCCGTTGCTGCGCAGCCAGAACCTCTACAATTTCGAGACGGATGGCGATCGCGGCGCCTGGTTGCAGGATCAGCAGCGGCGCTGGTATTATGCAAAGGTGCTGGGGTCGTGCCTTGGCCTCGGCTTTGCAACGCGGATCGGGGTGGACACGCGCTTCAACGGCGGTTCGCTCGATCGCACCGGCACGTTGCTGGTCGATGGCCAGCGCTGCCCGATCGACAGCCTGACCGCTAGCGCGGGGCCGACGCCAAAGCCCGGCAAGCTCAAGCCCGGCCTCAATCGCATCAAGCGGGGCTGACGCGGCCGCATTCCGCCGCTAGGCGCGCAGCGATGCATGGCTGGATCATTCTCGACAAACCGCTTGGGCTGGGGTCGACGCAGGGCGTCTCGGCGGTGAAGCGTGCGCTCAGGCAGGGCGGTTACGGCAAATGGAAGGTCGGACATGGCGGCACCCTCGATCCGCTGGCGACCGGCGTGCTGCCGATCGCGGTGGGCGAGGCGACAAAGCTCGCCGGGCGGATGCTCGACAGCGACAAGGTGTATGATTTCACGATCCGCTTCGGCGAACAAACCGATACGCTCGACGCAGAGGGCAAGGTGATCGCCACTAGCGACATGCGGCCGACGCGGGTGGCGCTTGAGGCAGTGCTGCCACGCTTCACCGGCCCGATCGAGCAGGTGCCGCCCGCCTATTCCGCGCTGAAGGTGGATGGCGAGCGCGCCTATGATCTCGCGCGGGCGGGCGCGGAGGTGGTGCTGGCGACGCGCGCGGTGACGATCCATGCGCTGACGGTCGCGGCCGTTGCGGACGCCGCCACGCTCGACGACGTCACGCTGAGCGCGCACGTCTCGAAGGGCACGTATATCCGCAGCCTCGCGCGCGACATTGCGCTGGCGCTTGGCACGGTCGGCTATGTCACCATGCTCAGGCGCACCAAGGCGGGGCCGTTCGACCTTGTCCAGGCGATATCGCTGGACAATCTCGACCAACACGCTATGGCGCGCACCCTTGAACAGATACTCCTGCCGTTGAGGGCGGGGCTGGACGACATCCCGGCTCTATCCCTCACCCCCGACCAGGCAGGGGCGCTCCGACAGGGGCGTGTGCTGGCCGGGATCGCCGCTGAAGATGGCCTCCATTTCGCGCTGCTGGGTGATTCACCCGTCGCGCTGGTCGAGGTTAGGTACGGAAACGTCCGGGTCGAACGCGGCTTCAATCTGTAACGATGTCGAAGGAAAACATATGACGATCACCGCAGAAAAGCGCCAGGAACTCATCAAGACGCACGGTCGCGCCGAAGGCGATACCGGCAGCACCGAAGTCCAGGTCGCCATCCTGACCGAGCGCATTCGCAACCTGACCGAGCATTTCAAGGGCCACGCCAAGGACAACCACTCGCGTCGCGGCCTGCTGATGATGGTCAACAAACGTCGTTCGCTGCTCGACTATCTCCGTCACAAGGATGGTCAGCGCTATCTCGATCTCATCGCGAAGCTCGGTCTTCGCAAGTAACCGAAACGGCGCCTCCGGGCGCCGTTTTTTTGTCTCCGCCTGACGCGGGGACTGGCAAACACTCTAACGCCGCGCGCCCGTTTAGGGTATGTCGCGGCTGGGCTCCGGTGCAATGCCGGGGAACACCTTGAGGGATGGCAATTCGGCTCATCCCCCACGTCGGAGCCAAGACAGGCTCCACACCGCACGGGCCGGTCAAGCCCGCACATAGGCCCCGTTCGGCATCTGGCCGGCGGTGTTGAAGGAAATCCCATGTTCAATACGAAAACCAGCAGCATCCAGTGGGGCGGCAAGACCCTCACGCTGGAAACGGGCCGCGTTGCCCGCCAGGCTGACGGCGCGATCATCGCGACGCTCGGCGAAACGGTCGTTCTCTGCGCCGTCACGGCAGCGCGTTCGGTGAAGGAGGGGCAGGATTTCTTCCCGCTCACCGTCCACTATCAGGAAAAGTATTCGGCGGCCGGCCGCATCCCCGGTGGCTTCTTCAAGCGCGAGCGCGGCGCCACCGAAAAGGAAACGCTGACCAGCCGCCTGATCGATCGCCCGATCCGTCCGCTGTTCCCGGAAGGGTTCTACAACGAGATCAACGTGATCTGCCAGGTTCTCAGCTATGACGGTGAGAATGAGCCGGACATCCTCGCGATGGTCGCGGCATCGGCTGCGCTGACCATCTCGGGCGTGCCGTTCATGGGTCCGATCGGCGCGGCACGCGTCGGTTACATCGACGGCGAGTACATCCTCAACCCGACCAACGAGCAGATCAAGGCGGGTGACCTCGACCTCGTCGTCGCCGCCACCGGCGACGCCGTGATGATGGTCGAATCCGAAGCCAAGGAGCTTTCGGAAGAGGTCATGCTCGGCGCGGTGCAGTTCGCGCACAAGGCGTGCCGTGAAGTCGTCAACGGGATCATCGATCTCGCCGAACAGGCTGCCAAGGACCCGTGGGAAATGGCCCCGCAGGCCGACCTGTCGGCTGCCAAGGACAAGCTCAAGAAGCTGATCGGCAAGGACATCGCCGCCGCCTACAAGGTGACCGACAAGTCCAAGCGTTCGGGCCTGCTCAACGAGGCGCGCGCCAAGGGCAAGGCTGCCTTTGCCGATGCCGCCCCGCAGGACCAGATGGCTGCCGGCAAGCTGATGAAGAAGCTGGAAGCGGAAATCGTCCGCGGTGCCATCCTCAAGGACGGCCAGCGCATCGACGGCCGCAACACCAAGCAGATCCGTCCGATCGAGGCGATGGTCCACTTCCTGCCGCGCACGCACGGTTCGGCGCTGTTCACGCGTGGCGAGACGCAGGCGATCTGCACCACCACGCTCGGCACCAAGGATGCGGAGCAGATGATCGACGGGCTGACCGGCCTGTCCTACGAAAACTTCATGCTGCACTACAACTTCCCGCCCTATTCGGTCGGTGAAGTCGGCCGCTTCGGTGCGCCGGGGCGTCGTGAAGTCGGCCACGGCAAGCTCGCCTGGCGCGCGCTGCATCCGGTGCTGCCGTCGAAGGACGAGTTCCCGTACACGATCCGCGTCCTGTCGGACATCACCGAGTCGAACGGCTCGTCGTCGATGGCGACGGTGTGCGGCGGTTCGCTGTCGATGATGGACGCCGGCGTTCCGCTCAAGCGTCCGGTATCGGGCATCGCGATGGGCCTGATCCTCGAAGGCAAGGACTTTGCGGTTCTGTCGGATATCCTCGGCGACGAGGATCACCTCGGCGACATGGACTTCAAGGTCGCAGGCACCGAGGCTGGCATCACCACGATGCAGATGGACATCAAGATCGCCGGTATCACCGAGGAGATCATGAAGGTCGCGCTGGATCAGGCCAAGGAAGGCCGCGCGCACATTCTGGGTGAAATGTCGAAGGCGCTGTCGTCGACCCGCAACGAACTGTCGGCGCACGCACCGCGCATCGAAAGCTTCCAGATCGACAAGTCGAAGATCCGTGAAGTGATCGGCACCGGCGGCAAGGTGATCCGCGAGATCGTCGCCACCACCGGCGCCAAGGTCGACATCGACGACGAGGGCGTCATCAAGGTGTCGTCGTCCGATCCGGCGCAGATCGAAGCCGCAATCAAGTGGATCAAGGGCCTCGTCGAGGAAGCCGAAGTCGGCAAGGTCTATGACGGCAAGGTCGTCAACCTGGTGGACTTCGGTGCGTTCGTGAACTTCATGGGCGGCAAGGACGGTCTCGTCCACGTCTCGGAGATCAAGAACGAGCGCGTCGAGAAGGTCTCGGACGTCCTGAAGGAGG
>Ga0265798_10000418_pt1 | contig 74530 bp, 49 predicted proteins | sample P3T30metagenome_FD_192430 | JGI IMG/M metagenome (GOLD analysis project Ga0265798, IMG submission 192430) | Plant litter microbial communities from East Loma Ridge, Irvine, California - P3 T30 | ecosystem: Environmental > Terrestrial > Plant litter > Unclassified | place: USA: California... | reverse complement strand
AGAGTTTTTTAGTGCGCTCCCATCGCCTCCTGCATCTAAATGATGATAGAGAATTGTTTCCCGAAGAGTGCTCGCTGGGCTAGCGGACTATTTACACGAGCGGATGGGCAAAGCGGAGCAGTAAGTAGGGTGTTGTTAAACAAATAGGGTAAAACCTCCGACTCGGCTTTACACGGGTTTGCTCGGCGGCTGCCAGGCCGCAATAAAGTCCATATCAAACGGGGCTTCGACTAGCGGAGGCAGGCCGGAGAAGTCATACTCGGCCTTGGTTAAAAGTTTGGTACAAAAGTTAAACGGGCGGGTTGCTGGGGGCAGGTTTGCGGTGGGCGTGAATGACCACTTTGCGGTGGCGTAAGTATTTGTAAAGGTAACTTTGCAGATGCGCAGGCGCTGAGCAATCTCGTTGACGCCTAATTGCTACTCGCGATAGAGGGTTTCGGCAATGATGGCCGTGCGTTCGGCCTGCTCGGAGAGGCCTCGCTGACGGCCGCCAACCCGCCCCCGGACCCGCGCCGAGGCCAGCCCCGCGTGGGTCCGCTCGCGAATCAGCTCGCGCTCAAACTCAGCTAGGGAGGCAAATGAGAACAACCCCTAGACCACCTCAACAAGCACTATGAAAGCTTCTCCGTGATTGGGCTCGTAGTGCGCGATGGTAATGCACCACCAGGTTACTGGCGATGTCGTCGTGTGCTACGACCGCTTCACTTCGGCCGCTCACACTCTTGCCAAAGACAAGTCATTAGGGTATAAAAAGTTGGTTCAGGGGTCTACTAAACGTCCATCAGTACTTTTTCTGTGCAATATTCTTTCGTAATCTGTGCGCCCCGCGAACTACTACTATGTCACTCTTCATTTTATTTACATTTATTTTTGTGGAATGTAACTTCCTAATGTATACTTGTGCCACTATAATCTGACTATTGGTCTACACCAAGAGTCACGCGCGCTGCCTCCGCTCTAATTATAAATTTTACGGGTTGCTTTAGAATACTTACTATCCTAGCAGACGCTAAGTCTTTCCTTTCATGCCTGTTCTTTTCTGAGTGTTCGCGCCTTTCTCAACTCTTTCCTTATTCGGAATAAAGCGGTATGCCTGAAAGCATAGTCGCCTGTAAAGGGCATTAATGCCTAAGCGATTTCAAAATCGGCTGGATCGACATGCCCGCGTTTATTTTTCTGTCCGTAGGCCACGGCCGTTGGCGCTTTATTGTTCCCCGTAGTTTTGCCAGTTGGGTATACTGCTTTTTATAGTAACAACTCACCACCCACGAAGATGCTAGTACCTACCGATAATCGAGCACTTGCTTAGCGGCATAACCTACTGCCTATAACACTTTTTTACTCCTTTTCCATGAAATCGCTTACGCTTCGTGAGTCAGTATACATACTGGCTGCGGGTTTCCTATGCACGTTATTAACGGCATTTCCCAGTTGGGCACAATTCGCTAGTAATGCGCAGAATTTGAATGCGGCCATTACGCCCCTTAGCTCAGGGGGAGGTATCGCTACAGGGGCCGTAGTGCAAGTAAACGGTATTCCAGTTAATATATACCGTGGCGTTGTTTCCCCCAATTTTTTGCTTGCTTCGCTCGCTGGTAGAGATCTCGTAGTGCCTGTCACGCTGGGTTATGATGGGCAAGGCGTGCGCGTCAGCAGTATGGCTGGGGAAGTTGGCACGGGGTGGGCGCTGACAGCTGGCGGCGATATCGCCTGCGATGTGCAGGATGAGCCCGACGAAAGCAGAGGCCGCTCCATTGACTGGCTGCGCGTGTTGCAAACCAAGCCCGGCGGCGACGGACTAGAGCGAGTGTATCAGGAGTACATGTGCCGGTACGGTGTGAAAGAGTACAGTGATACTGAATATGATATTTATCGTCTGAATGCGAATGGATTGCAAGCTCGCTTCTTAATAAAGGACGGGGTAGTTTTAGTACTTGACAATCCCTCCGTCAAAATAACGCCCGTCTTCAGTGCCGGTGCTCAATCGCGAATTAGCTCGTTTACCGTAACTGATAACAGCGGATTTATTTACACGTTCGGCAGTTATGAGATAACTACCTCCCGTACGGTATCAAGCCGCGTTGGCAGCACCAGAACGCCCCTTACGCACACCTCCACTTACGCCTCCCGGTGGGTGCTGACGAAGATAGAGTCGGCCAACCACGAAATAGCTAATCTCTATTACACCTACGGTAACCCTTTTTCTTATTCCGTTAATAGTCTCAGCGACTATCAGGCACTGACAAGAAATAATGTAGCCTATTCTGAAGGGGTAGCGATGTACAACAACATCACTACGGTTAGTGTCAACAGCCCACTGAAAATTATTGAGATTAGCTCACCTTATGGCCGCATCCTTTTTGAGCGCAGTCTGGGCCGAAAAGATATTTCTGATAATGCCCTAACTACCATCTCTACTTTAGGCACTGATGGAAAAATAATAACTCGGACAAAATTAAATTATTCCTACTTTATTTCACCTGGCTCGACTACGCCAACTGAGCAAAATAGCCGCCTGCGCCTCGACCGCATTACGCTGCTGGCGGATAATTGTGCGGCTGACGTTACTCGGTTTGACTATTTCCAAGCCGGTGAGGTGAGTCGTCAATCGTTGCGACAGGATTACTACGGGTTCTACAATAATAATACGGCTAACACCCTCATGCCGCCCGTACCCGGGCAACCCCAACTGACCTCCGGTAATCGGAACGCTGACCTTAGTCAGATGGTCAATTGTGCCTTGAAGCAAATAAATTATGGTGCTGGGTCCTCGGTGGCACTTGAATACAGCCTGCATTTGCCCGACAATGCCAACTCGCAATTTGCGGGGGATGGCCTGCGCATCAAAAAAATCACTGCCAACGACGGTAATGGCCACACGTTGACCGAGGAGTTAACCTACGATCAGACGAACAACGGAATAACCCCGCAGTGCTACGACTTTCGGGATTTTCGGACTAACGACGATTGCGCGAACCTCAACCAAGATGGTGCTTACACTTATCACCGGTGCGTGTTTCGCAGTTCGACACCCATTGCCGGACAAGCCGGCGACATATTTGGCTACCCCAACGTGACGGTAAAGCACGCCAACCAGTCTAAAACGGCCTATACATTCAGTTCCTATAGCTCAAATCAGGATACCTGGAACCCAAACTCTACGAAATTTCAAGTTTTTATTTTCGACCGCCGGCCCAATGGCGGTGGCGACTTAGATGGCAATAACTGCTTTAATTTCAACTGGGTCCCCCAGCCTTGCAACGGGCGCTCATACAACGTAGATCAGCGAAGTCACTACGCGCGGGGTATGTACCCCCAACTGTCGATCATGGAGCGCCCCTACGGCGTGCTAAATGATAGATCTGGCTACCGGGGCGCCTTGCTGAGCCAGCAGGACTACGCCGCTAATGGCACGCTACTGCGCGGTGTCAGTAATGAGTATAACTTTCCAACTTTCAGCGCCGACATCGGGGCAGTGTCAGCCCGCATTGGAGCAGAGCAGGACTATTCTGGAGGTGGCTCGTCTATCTACAATTACTATTACAATGTCAAGTTTTACACCCATGCCCAAGCTTGGGCCCGGTTGGACAAACAGACCGTCATAGTATATGACCAGAACCTTGCTGCCTTCGCAGTCACTACTAACGCGATAAGCGACGTCACCGAGTATACCTACGATGCTAATCGGCCATACGCCAGCTTTTTACCCAGCCAGGTACGCACTTATTCCACGGCGACGCCCAACGTAAGCAAAGTGGTACGTACGCGCCGAGCCGACGAATTTCTAGTGTATAGCTCGGGCAATCAGGTACCGCCGGCCGGCACGTTCATTGAGCATCTGTTGAGCCGCAATATGCTTAGCACGCCCGTAGAGCAGTTTACTACGCTTAATGGGGCCAATTGGCAGTCAACCATTACCCAGTCGGTATTCTCTCAATTCCGGCAGGAGAACAATCGGCTACTGCCCGACCAGGCCTTCTCCTGGCAAGGCTGTAGCGATGGCAGCTGCCCCTTTTCGCAAGCCTACGCCACTGAGTATACTGCGGGTGCCGGAAACTGGTACATCGCCAAGGATTCGCGCTATCAGCTTACGTCCCGGGCAGCTCGCTACGATGCGGCGGGCAACTTGCTGAACTTAGAAGACCGAGCGGGCTTGGCGCAGGCCCAAATCTGGGGTTATGCTGGCCTGTTACCCATCGCACAGGTGTCAAATGCCCTCGCTGGCTCCGGCGATATCTCATTGCCTACTACGACTGGGCACACTAGCTTCGAATTCGACGCAGCCTCCGACGCGGGAACCTGGGATAACCTCTTTCAATACAGCAATGAGGCCAAGACGGGCACCCGCAGCATATCGCTTTCCAGTCCCAACGCCATTTACGGACCCGGTAAAATATTCACGTTCGCGCCTGCCCAGCAGCGAGGTAAATGGCAGTTCAGCTGCTGGGCCAAAGTGCCACTGACCAGCGGTAACGCATCAGTATTCAACCTAGTTACGGTACTGAAGGATGCCAACGGCAACGACCTGAAGTGGACCGGGCCCAGCTTCTCGGCGGGGGCAGGGCAGCCCTGGAAGCTATGCACGGGAACCTTCGATTTCGACGATGCATCGGTTCGCTCTTTAATTCCGGCTGGCCAGTACGTGCGGCTTCAGTGCTACGTGTGGATCTCGGGCGGGCAGCCCCTGCTGGTAGATGAATACCGAGCACGCCCCGCCAGTGCCCGCATGATTACCCAGACCTACCTGCCGGGTATCGGCAAGTCATCGGAAACTGATGCTAATGACGTGACGCTGTACTACGAATATGCCGATGACCACCAATTGGCTTACGTCAGGGATGAAGCTGGCAGCATCATCAAGCGCCTTGTACGCCACAAGGCGCAGGACAACGAAGACGCGACCCTGACGGCCTACGTGGGCAGCAATTCCGCTTATACCACCAATAACCCAAATTATTTTATTGGCGAAGTCCTCGAATGTAACGAATCGACTTACTATTGGAATTTCGGTGATGGTGCCACCAACATCACAACCGCTACTAGCTCGGCGCATAGCTACCAGCAACCTGGAACTTACACCGTCACGGTCACCGCCGTCAACCCTACCCGAGCCCCGCTAGAGCAAACCATATCGATCACCATCTACGACGCATTTGCCGCCGATATCACCGTGGACTCGGGTAGCCTGTACGGTGATGTGTGCTACAACCCGCCCCCCGTAGTGCTGCGGGCACAGCCAACAAACGGGTGTGGTGCTCCCTACACCTACCAATGGCAGGAAAATGTCTACGGCTATTGGTCCGACATCTCAGGGGGGCAGAACGAAACCGTGACGGTTTATCATGGCGTCGTGGGTTCGAAAAGCTACCAGTGCATCGTCAAAGACAAATGTGGCAACGTCGTAACGCCCCAAACCTTCATGACGACTGTGCGCAACTGCAATGGCCCCATTGAAGACTACTAAACCCTGTCTTGTCCATCTCTCCTTTTCCTATGCGTTTCTCTACCATTTTTGCCCGTACGCTGTGGGGCGTACTGTTCGTCTTACGGGCCACCCTTGGTCACGCTCAACTCGTTATTTCGCCCAGCGGTACGGTTACGCTTGGCACGCAGGGTACTCGTTTGCAGGCCAGCAGCGGTTATACCTCCTACCAATGGACGTATAATAACACCACCGTTCTGATCACTAACACCGCCTCCTACACGGCGACCAGGCCGGGATACTACCGGGTGCAGGGCGTTCAAAACGGGCAAACCAGTATATCGGCTCCCGTGCGGGTAATCTTGCCCGCCCCGACGCCGGGCAGCGCCGACCGCAATTTCGCTTACGAGCAGAACGTGCTGCAAAACGGCGTCACTTCGTCGCTCAATTTGGATGATGCAAGCGGCGTCAAGAGCGAACAGACGATACAGTACACGGACGGCTTGGGGCGCCCGGTGCAAAAGGTCAACTTGAAAGGCAGCCCCTTGGGACGGGACATTGTCAATGTGCAGGAGTACGACGCGGCCGGCCGCGAAAGCCGGACTTATCTGCCATATACCGTGAGTTCGGACGGCCAGCTACGGACAAATGCCGTTGGGGAGCAGCAGAGCTTTTACGCGTGGACCCCCAAAATCGCCACCTCGGCGGGAGGACCAGCTTACGCCGAGCGCGTGTTTGAAGACAGCCCGCTCAACCGAGTGCTGGAGGTTGGTGGTGTTGGTACTGCCTGGCAGGTACAGCGCAATGGCAACGGCACTTCTACTTTTCAGGGGCATACGAGCAAGACGCGTAGCCGGACTAATACCGCCGACGTGGCCGATAAAGTAGCGCTTTGGTCATATACGTCAAGCGCTAGCGGCACCATTGGCACGGCCAGCTACGCGCTGGCGGGCATCGGTACGTTGCGGGTACAGGAAGAAAAAGATGAGGATGGACGTCTGAATCAGACGTACAGCAACGCCTTAGGCCAACTAGTAGGCAAGCGAGCCCTGACCCAAACGTCGACAAACCGCAATAACCCCATTACCGGCTACGCCTACGATATAGTGGGCCGGCTGGTGATGGTGCTGACGCCGGAAGGCATGCAGCGGGCCGTCGAAGACAACGAAACAGTAAATACTGCCTTTTTAGAGCGCTGGGCATACTTTTTTGAGTATGACGCTCAGGGGAACCAAAGTGCACGCAAGGTGCCGGGTAAAGATTGGATGTACATGGCATATGATCCCTGGGACCGCCTAGTGGCGACTCAGAGCGGCAACCAGCGGACAGGAAATTCCGCGCAGTGGACGTGGAATTATATCAAATACGACGAATTGAACCGGCCGGCCGTAACGGGGACGTTTTACTACAGTGGCAGCCGCAACGCCTTGGCCACCTCACTTGAGCAGGATGCGGCAACCGGCACCATTGGTCGCTACGAAAATAGCGGTGTCAACAACCCCATAGGGGGCGTTACCATCGGCTATACCCTGGATAAGTCGTTTCCCAAGAATCCGCCGCTCGCCCTGGTATCCACGGCGCAGTACTACGATTCTTACACACTTGTTCAGAATAATTATTCCTCTTTGGGTTACGTGCAGGAGAACAGCGCAACGGGGATTGTACTGCCCGCCGCCGCTTCGACCCGCACGCTGGGCCTACCCACGGCCAGCCAAACTCGGGTACTGGGGAGCACTCAATGGCTGGCTTCTGCCCTTTACTACGATGATCGGGGGCGCCGAATTCAGTCCAACGTCGAAAATCATCGGCGCGGCTTTGACCGGCTGAGTACTCAGTACGATGATGCAACCAGCCGGGCACTAGTAACTTATCTCTACCACCGGGTAGTGGACGCTACACCCACAACCGCTGGTAACGATACCCATTCTGTGCGCTACCGCTACACCTACGATAATAACGGCCGACCACAGGGCGTCTACGCGCTGCTGGATGGCCTCAACGGCAACACCGACGAGAAGCTCTTGTCGGTTAACGAGTACAACGAACTGGGCCAATTGGTAGACAGTAAGCTCGGCTGCTTCCAGCAGGCTAATGCAGCTACCGGCGTGTCGGCCCGCTACCTGCAATCAGTAGATTACCGTTACACGTTGCGGGGGCAGCTCGACAAAATTAATAATCGTAATATTTCGGGTGTCTCGCGGACGGATAGCTGGCAACTACAAGGCCAGGAAGAATGGCTGGACTCGCATACGCCCAATGAGGATGCGGATGCATACGCTGACCTCTTTGGCTTGGAGCTACAGTATGACCGGGAGCATACCAGTAGCGCACCAGCAACCATAAGCTACAACGGCAATATCTCGTCGGTGATGTGGCACAGCCGCTCGCCCAATAACAACAAGCTGCGCGGCTACCGTTTCGAGTACAACCAACTCAACCAGGTAACAGCCGCTCGTTATAGTGCCTACGATTACAACTCCGCCACGGGCTCCTATGACTGGAATGCCGAGAAGTACGACGCCCAGGGCAAGGGTCGCTTTACTACCGATGGGCTGAGCTTTGACCTCAACGGTAATATCACGGCCTTAAATCGAGTCGGCCATCTCTACGCGGCCGGCCCTACCGCCGGACAGTACGGGCCCATTGACCAACTCGGCTATACTTACGATGGCAACCGCCTGCGTACCGTTAGTGACGGAATATCGGCTTCGGCTGCGCCTAATGACTTTGAGGACAACGTACAGCAAGCCGACGAGTACGACTACGACGCCAATGGCAACGCGACCGCCGACCGCAATAAGGGGATTACGGTAACTTACAACGAATTGGACCTGCCTAGTCGCATCACGTTCAGCCGAGCCAACAATTCTACCCTGGATTTCGTGTACTCGGCCACCGGCGAAAAGCTGGCCCAGATACTCACAACCAGGACCGGCACTACCTCCACCCAGCAGGTCGATTACATCGCTGGGTTCATTTACGGGCAAGGCAGCCGCCTACTGTTGACTACCCCAACCGGACGTGCCATCTTCGAGCCTGCCCGCAGTCAACCTGACAAATGGGTGCAGGAATACCATCTGCGTGACCACCAAGGCAGTTTGCGCTTAGCCTTCCGGGGCGGCGGCACCGATTTAATGGCCAAAGCTACGATGGAGCCTTCGGCCAGCGTACAGGAGGAGGAGCAATTTGACCACCTGGCGGAAACGCGCCGCCATGACCCCGCCCACGCCCGCACTGGGGAGTACTCAACCCTCCTCAACGCCCGGCAACAAAGCGTCGGGCCTACGCTGTCACTGCCAGTTAAGGCCGGAGACAGTCTGCGAGTGGAAGTGTTTGGACGCTACGATACAAAACGGGCAATGGCCGCCGCACCTGCCATCCTGCCGGTACTCGACTTGGCTAACAGCTCCATCCCGCCCGGCCAGTCGTTGGAGCAACCTGTGGCCGCGCCGCGCAACGGGGCTGGCCGAGGCTTAACCGCTGGCTTAACCGTAGTCTGGACCGGTTTTTCTCACCTTTTCCATCGCTCAGTCGCCCGCCCACAGGCTTACGTGCGCTACAACCTTTACAACAAGGATAGCGTGCTGGTGAAGTCGGACGTCCAACTACTAGACGATAGCGCTGATAATGCCTGGCAGCAGCTTTTACTCAATCTGACCGCCAAAGAAGATGGCTACGTAACGGTCGCGCTGGAAAATAACAGCGCCAAAGATGTGTGGTTCGACGATATGCGAGTCGCGAGCACCCAGGACATGGTTGTGCAGGAAAACCATTACGACCCGTTCGGACAGAACCTGGTAGACATCGAAACCCTGGGCGACCCCGACGCTAAGACTCAATACAGCGGCAAGGAGCGCATTGGCGACCTGGGGCTCGAATGGGCTTACTATGGCGCTCGCATGTATGACAGCCAACTAGGCCGCTGGCACAGCCCGGACCCCGCGGCTCAGTATTCGTCGCCCTTCGTCGGTATGGGTAACAATCCAGTTTGCCGCATTGATGCCGACGGTAAGTTTGCTTTTATTCCCGTGCTCATCGGCGCTGCCATTGGGGCCTATTCTGGCTACAGCTACGGTAAATCAACCGGAGCTTCCGGTTGGGCCTTGGCGGGCTACGCCTTGGGAGGCGCCGTTATTGGCGGCTTCTCCGGCGGTATGAGTGCTGGCATCATGGCTAGCGGCAGCATTGCCAGTGGTACACTCTCTATGTTCGCCGGCTCTTTTATTAACTCAGTAGGAATGAATATTCTGACGCAGGGTAACTATTCCAATAAACTGTTTTTCGGAGCAGCTTCAATTGATATGTCCACCGGTAATATCGGGTTTCTGGGTAAAAGAGGAAACTCGCTGGCTGATAATATTGGTTACGGAGTAGGAGCCTTCTCAAATGCGTCTGACGCGTACGGAGCAGCTATGGGGGCTTTTGGCGCTAAGGCAGAAGACTACGACCTGATTACGAACAACGATGTTATTGGCCACTCGGCGTTGGTCAAGAACGGGGAAAAAATCATATCCGTTGGGCCTAGTGAACAGCTTTCTAAAAACGAACTGCTTTTTGGTAGTACTCCGGGTACCAACGACTGGCCAACGCACGCTGACGAAGTCGGCTTTGCGGGCCTGACGAGCAAAATCAATATTACGAATGTCAAATCCGGAGTTCTAGAGCCGTTTGCCAATACTACACTTAGCAATCTTAACTACGGAGTAATACATTCGGGTGCTTTCAGCTGTGTTACAGCTACCTCTACGGCACTATTGAAAGCTGGCGTTCTCAATATCCCAGTACTAAGGCAGCCAGTACTTTTGGAATTACAGATGTTAGTACGCCAGAATCCGTATTACTCCCAGTACTTAGTGCGTTAACACCCATGCATAAGCCCTTAAGATTTTTCACTGCAGTGGGGATTACCCTACTGCTCGGATGCAGCAGGAAAATCTCGATGAAAGAACATGATGCAGAATACGATATGGCACGCCCGTCTATGGCGGGTGTACCATTCTTTTCTACCACCAAAGCTCATCTAGATGAAGTATGGGGTCCTCGCAAAGCCCTTTATTATATGGGAAGTGATGAGAAATACCATTATATTATGGCTGTGTATGAAAAATTTAATAAGAGATTGTACTTTTACACGATACCAGCTGAAGTAAAGATTCAGAACGAGCTCGTAAAATTTGAAATGAGTACAGAATATAGTAAGTATAAAAAAACAATATTTATTCAATAAAATTGTGTGTTGTTAAACAAATAGGGTAAAATTTCCGACTCGGCCCTACGCCGGTTTGCTTGGCGGTTGCCAGGCAGCAATCAAGTCTATGTCAAACGGGGCTTCGGCCGGCAGGGGTTGGTCGGAGAAGTCGTACTCGCCGTGCAGATTCAGGTGGCGGTAGGAGAGCACGGCTGAAGGCGAGAGCGTGGCCAGGGTGGCGGCCTGCTGCTCGGGCGGCAGCCGGGCCAAGTGCTGGGAGAGGTGCAGGTAGTTCCAGTAGATGATGGCGTTCATTAATAGGCGCTTGCAGGTTTCGGCCACCAGCTGCTCGGAGCGGTTGGTAGCGTGAAACTCCTGATTGCGCCCGTGCCAGGCGGTGGGCACTCTCCCCCTTGTTGAGCTGCTTCTGGATGCGCTGGCGCAGCTCCATCTGGTCGACGTAGCGCAGTAGAAACTCGGTTTTGACCAGCCGGCCCAACTCCTTCAGGGCCCGGTAAAGCGGTTGCTGGCGGGAATAGGAGTTGAGGCGGCCAAACAAGCGGGAAGCCTCCCTGTGGCGCAGCTTTAAGGTCGCAACCAAGCGCAGCACCTCGTCTCAGTGCCGGGCACTGCGCTCGGTGTCGAGGCGCACGTCGGGAAGCAGGATTTGTCCTAACTGCCGGTGGGCCGCCACCGGCTCCCAGCTGTAGAGCTGCTGGTTGGTGAGCTGGCGGATGCGCGGCTCGTAGGCGATGCCCAGCATCCGCGTCACGGCGAAGATGACTTCGGTGTAGCCGTGCGTGTCGGTGCTGTGCACGTCGGTGGGCCGCACGGCGTGGCGCAGCAGTCCGTCCAGCAAGTGCGTGGCTTGGCAGTCGGCAGCGCTGAACACGGTCGAGTCGAAGACGAGCAGCGTTTCGTCTACGTAGGAGTAGGCCGTCAGGCCCCGGCGATTGCCGAAGTACTAGAACTAGGCACTACCGCCGAGCTAGTCCACGGCCAGGTCGTACTTCTGCCCGTCGCTGCTGCTGTGCAGCACATCGGGCAAGAAGCGAAAGGCCTCGCGCAGGCGCAGCTGGCGGGTGAAATCCAGAACCAGCTCGTTGGCCTGGCGCAGGTTATCGAGCGAGAAATGCGTACTGGCCAGACGCTGTAGAGCCGCTTCGTCCACCTGGGGGCGACTTGCGCCAGGCGGTGTAGGCCCAGGTTGCCGCCGAGTCCCATTAGGGTCGCCAGCAGCTGCGACAAGGGCGGTGGGGTGCGGGCGTGCTTGCTGGGCAGCGAGCCGAAGGCCGTATCAAATTGGGTGAGTTGGGCCACGGTGGTCAGTACCTCGCGTAGGGGCACGACCCGGTGACGGGGAACAGGTGGGCCGGTAAGCGCGGCTGCTCAGCCGGCAGTCGGGGCGTGGTAAGGCGGTAGCGCCCGGCTGGGGTACGGTGCGCGTGCGGGTTGGTCGCTCCGCTCAGGTGGGCGTTCGTAGCGGCAAACTGGGCTTGCAACTGCGTCTGGAGCGTGGCCTGCACCGTGGCAAAATCCTTCCAAGCACTCAGGCCCGCCTGCTCCAGCAAGGCCTCGCACTGCTTGGCCCACTGCGCGGCGGGCAGCAGGTAGTGCTCAAAAGCCCGGTACTAGTAGCAGCAGGTGAAGTTGAGTTGGCTGGACTTAGTGGCAGTCGCCATTTCCAGGAACAGCAGGGCTTTATAAAGGGAAGTGCGCAACCGACCCTGCGCATCGAGTACGTACGCCCGTTGCGTGAGTGAGAGAAAGTCCAGCGGTACCTGCGCGCCCAGGTGCCCGTCGTGCTGCTGGTAGTACTGCACGGCCCGCCAGAGGTCGGCGCGGGTGGTCGCCTCCTCCACGGTCAAGGCTTTGACCAAGGCCCCGAGCTTGGTCTGCAGGCGCAACGATGCCGAAGCCAGCGAGCGCATCGCCCGCCTGCTGCTCGGTGGCTTGGCGTAGCTTTTCTAGCTGCTGGTGGTCCTCGCTGAGCTATGCGGCCGTGACTTGGTGGCGCTGCAGCAGCGCATCGATACCGGCCAGCTTCTGCTCGGCGGCGACATCAGGCGCATCGACCAAGGCGCGAGTCTGGGTCAGGGCTTGCAGGTGCCGGTAGCCCCGGCCCGTAACCTGGCTGGTCAGCTGCTGTGTAGCCGTGCGCTGCTGATAGGGCGTCTCTTTAACTTGCTCGTGGCACTGGTTGGCGGCGCTGGTTACCGTTTGCAGCAGCGTGTCGACCAGGGCGTCGCCCAGCTCGTAGTACTGGTGCACGACGAAGCTGAGCAGGTAGAGGTAGCGCCGTTCATCGCGGCGGTAGAGTTGCGCGGCCTCGGCGCGCAGCACGTACTCAGCGTAATAGGTGATGACCTAGTCCGAGAGGCGCAATCGCTGCCAGAGCGGTTGCAGTTGCTCGAAGAACTGCCGCAAGGACGCAAAATGGGTGACCCGTTCGCGAATTTCCTCGGCCCGCAGACCTTGGCGGATACGCTTGAGAAAGGTGAGGGGATAGCGGCGGCCCGTGTCCGCCTCACTGGCGCCGGGTTCGTCGGAGTCAGCTGCTAGCAGCCGGTCTAGCAAGCGCTGCTCGCCGAGTTACAGGTGCTGCTGTAAGCGGCGGAGCAGCTGTTTCTCAAACGCGAGCAGGGCCCGCGTGATAAGGTCGGCCAGAGTATTGTAGGTGGGCAACTCCAGTCGGTGCTCGTGCAGAAACAGCACCAGGTAATAGAAGACCGCCGACGGCTTGAGGTGCTGGCTGCTCAGGCGCACCGCCTCCTGGTACAACCGCTCCGTCGCGGCCCCGTCGAACCGGCCGATGCCCAGTTGCTCGCAGATGAGCCGCTGGTGGGCGTAGTACCGGGCATCGGCGTAGCGCAGCGGGTCAAAGTCGGTGGGCCCCAGCCCTAGCTGCTGGGCTACGTACGCCACATCGGCCGCGTGGTAGCGGGTGGCTACGTAGAAACTCTGACTAATCTGGAAGTAGCCCAGCTGCAAGACAAACCCGACGCGATTGGCAGGCACCAGCATCCAGGCAAAGTGCGCATCGGCCCATCCAGGGACAGTAAAGACCCGCGCCTGCTCGGCCGCCGGTACTAACGGGGGCTGCTCGTAAAGCTCGCGCTCCTTGCCTAGGTGAATCCGCAGGTACGTGGCCATAAGCTGCTCAAAGTCGATAGCGTAAACGACCGTTATCCTTATCGCCCGTTTATAGCGTTAATGTACGTGTAAAGGTATCGAAAACCGATACCTTTACGGGGCACTTTTACCTTATCGCTAACCTACCCGTTTTGCCTATGATTTTCGGTTACGTCCGCGTCTCCACCAGCGCTCAATCGGCCGACAGCCAAAAGAGCCTCATCGCCCGCTACCTGGTCGAGCACCGCTGGACCCTGGACGAGTGGATTGAAGTCGAGATGTCCTCCCGAAGGACCGCCGGGCAGCGCCGCCTGCCCGAGCTGCTGGCCAAGGTCGCCGTCGGCGACACCGTGATTGTGTCCGAACTCTCTCGCCTGGGCCGCTCGCTGCGCGAAGTGCTGGGCCTGATTGAGGAACTGATTCACCAGAAGCGCTGCCGGCTGATTCTCATCAAGCAGGGCCTGGACTTGGACCCGCAGAATCACCGCGACATGACCCATAAAATCCTGCTCACCATTTTCGCCATGCTGGCCGAACTGGAGCGGGACTTCGTCTCCGAGCGCACGAAGGAAGGCTTGCGGGCACGGCGCGAGCAGGGCATCGTGCTGGGCAAGCCCAAGGGCGTGGTGCAGCCGTCGATGTACGATGCTGACCGCGACCGCATTCTGCACCTGCACGCGCTGGGCGTGCCGCTGGCCACCATCGTCGGCGTACACCTGAAGTATGGCAAGTACCTCTCGTTGAAAAAATACCTGGCCAAACTACAGCGCCAGCCCAGCTGGAACGCGTCGGCTTAAGGTAATGAGCCGGAAGTATTACCTTATTTAATAACGCCTATGTGGGGGTAGGTCTAACGCTACCTCTACCGCTTGCCTGATGTCCACCGCCTTCGCCTACCGTGAGCAGTATGCGTCACCGCCCCTTACCGACTGGATCCGCAAGTTCTGGGTGCTGGACAACGGCCGTAACCCTGCGCCTGTCCTCAACAAAAACGTGCTGCCTAACAGCTGCTTCAATCTGGCCTACGTCACCGGGGAAGGGCTACTCATTCACAACCGACGTGGGCCGCTCGCCATGCCCGCCGCCAGCTACTTCTGCGGACAGGCGCGTGGCAGTGTCGACGTGGTCATTCAGCCTCACACGCACGTAACGATGGTGCAGTTGCATCCCTGGGCGCTGGCAGTCCTGACCAGCCACTCCCTGGCCGGTACGGCTGACGCCATTGAGCCCTTGGCCGACCTGCTGCCCGAACTGGCGCCCCTGCACCTCCCGTCGTACACGCTCCCAGAAGTACCGCGTGGGGAGGAGGCCGTCGTACGCCTGATGGAAACAAAGTTACCTTCCCTCGCACAGCCGACGGCACCGGCTTCGCTGCTGCACCGGGCGTGTCAGCGCCTGCAGCAGGCGAAGGGGTGCCTTGGTATTGCCGAGCTGGCACAAGAACTGGCGTGTTCCACTCGGGCGGTGGAAAAGCACTTCAAGCACGGCCTGGGCCTGACACCCAAGGAATTTACGACCGTGCTGCGCGTGCGCGGGGTGGTGGATACGCTGCAGGCGCCGGGCCAGCGGCAGCCGCTGGCGCAGGTGGCCCTGGAATATGGGTTCTACGACCAGGCGCACTTCATTCACGCATTCCGTCGGCTGGTGCGGCAGTCGCCCAGTAAGTTCAACGTGGCCGACTACCTGCTGCCCGTAACGGGGACGGGGTACTAGGCATTCGCATTTTTACAAGCATCCGGCTGGGCTCCGGTACTAGGTTTGCCGCTGCTTCCCCGCTTCCGCCATCGTTCTGGCGGGTGGCGGAAGGGAGGCCGCTTCTTATTCCCGTTCGTTTTATGCCCAGAATGCTCTTGGCCAGCCTGCTTGTCTGTGCCAGCCATCTGGCCTCCGGCCAGACCGCCCGGCCCAGCCGCCCACGCCCCGCCCCGCCCCAGCCGGTGCTGGATGCCACCCCCGCTGCCGGGCCTGCCGTCCCCGTCGATAGCCTGTATCAGCGCATTGCTGACCTTGACGCGCAGGCATTTGCGGCCTACAATGCCCACAATGCCGAGAAGCTCATGTCGTTTTTCGCGCCCGACGTGGAGTTTTACCACGACACGGGCGGCCTGAGCACGTTCAGCCAGACGCTCCAGGGCTTTGCCGGCGTATTTGCCCGTAACCCGGACATCCGCCGCGAGCTGGTGCCGGGCAGCCTGGAGGTGTATCCTATCAAGGACTACGGGGCTATTCAGGTCGGGGCGCACCGCTTCTGCCACCAGGAAAACGGCCGGGCTGACTGTGGTACGTTCCGATTCATGATGGTGTGGCAGCGCCGGCCGGCCGGGTGGAAAATCACACGCGTGGTTAGTTATGGCCATTAGCAGCATGACCCGTCCGAAGATGCTGGCCAGCCTGCTGCTGGCCGGCGGGTCATGGCTGCTGGGCCCGACGCGCGTGGTCGCGCAATCGAAACCGGCCTTTCGCCTACCCAGCCCAGATAGTCTGCGTAGCTGGATGGCCCGCAGCCACGTGCCCGTTGTCGGGGTCGGGCTAATTAAGCGGGGCCGGGTGCGGCGGGTACGCGTGGTCGGGGAATTGCGCCCCGGTGTGCCGGCCCCGCCCAATACACTGTTCCCGGTGGCCTCGCTGACCAAACCCCTCGTTACCCTTACGGTGCTGCAGCTGGTGCAGCGCGGCCAGTGGAGCCTCGACGAGCCGTTGATGCGCTACTGGACGGACCCTGATTTAGCGACTGACCCGCAACTGCCTCGCTTGACCACGCGGCTGGTGCTCAGCCACCAGACGGGATTTCCCAACTGGCGCTACCAGCTACCCGGCCACCGGCTCGCCTTCCTGCACGCCCCCGGCACCACCTACGGCTACTCTGGCGAAGGTTTCGAATACCTGCGCCAAGCCCTGGAGCGCAAGTTCGGCTGCCCCCTGCAACAGCTCTCCGATGCCGTACTCGGGCGGCCATTGCGGCTGCGCGATACTCGCTACAGTTGGGCTGGCGATACGCAAGTGGATTCCACCCGCCTGGCCGTAGGGCACGATGCGCGGGGGGCGGTGGTGCGTACGCCCAAGCCCGCTGCGCCCAATGCGGCCGACGGCCTGGTCACGACTATGCGGGATTACACCCGGTTCGGTGCCTGGGTCGTGCGGCACGCAGGCCTATCGGACACCTTGTTTCGGGCCATGGTCGCGCCGGTCGTCAGCACGGGCTCGCCAAATCAGTTCATGAGTTTGGGCTGGGAAGTGCGGCCGGTCCGCAGCCAGCCGGGCCAAGAGTATCTGCTGGTGCATTCGGGCCGTGACGAGGGCCTCCTTACGCTGATTGTGCTGCTGCCGCGCTCCAGGCGTGGTCTAGTCATCCTGACCAACGCCGACAATGGCGGCCAAGTAGCCATTCAGGTACTGCGAGCTACGCTCAATTTGCCCGAGTTGGCGCCGTAAGTGGGCTATGGCGCTTGTCGCTGGCATCAGCTTGACCTTACCTTGGGGGTAGCCCAGCATAAGAAACCGAACTTTCCAATAGGGAATTCGGCTGGCTCTCCATCGCAAAAGCGGAGGCGAACGCTGCCTGCTCCTTTAAAATACAGTCCATTTTAGTCCCCATCTGTTATAGGAAGGCATATTGTGGGTGCGCATCTCAAATACGGCAAGTAGCTGTCGTTGAGTAGCTGTTTAGCCAGGCTACAGCCACCTTCGGTGCGAAATGCCACTGCGGAACCAGCCGAGTCGGAGGTTTTACCCTATTTGTTTAACAACACCCTGAGTAGGGCGGCAGGTAGAGGAGCCTTGCCCCGCGGGCTTCGACCCGTTGGGCCAGACCGGCCACTTTGTGGGCCGGCAGGTTGTCGAGTACGACCACGTCGCCGGGGACCAAGGTGGGGCCAAGTACCTGCTCGAGGTAGGCGGCAAACACGTCGCCGTTGACGGCCCCGCTCACGGTCATGGCCGCCTGTAAACCGCTCGGGCTCAGGGCTGCGACCAGCGTCACGTTGGGCCCACCGTGCAGGGGCGTGGCCTGGTGGGCGCGCTGCCCGCCTTCGGCCCGGGCGTAGCGGCGGCAATAGGTGAGGTTGGTGCTGGTCTCGTCCACGAACTTGAAGCAGGTAAAATCTTCGCTTTGCACGGCTTCGACAAAGTCGGCCCGCAAGGCCCTCACGCGGGTGGTGTCGCGCTCGGCGGCGTGGACGCTCTTTTTTTTCGCCGCCAATCCAGCGCCTGCACCGTCCGCCAGCGCGTGGTCTGGCTCACGGCCGGGCCGCCGATGGCAGCCAACCACCTACATAATTCCACCAGTGTGGCAGCGGGCTCCTGGCGTAAGCAGGCCGCCAGCTGGGCCTGGGCCGCCGCGTTCAGCAACGGCGCTGGCCCACTACGTTGCGGCAAAGCGGCGACGGAACCGCTCGTGCGCTGGCGCCGACGCAACTTGCGCACAAACGAATCCGACACGCTGAACTGGGCGGCCACTTCGCCAATTGTGCGGTCCCCTTGCTGGCAAGCAGCCGCCACGCGTTCACGCAGGTCGGTTGAATAGGCTTTCATGAACGGAAAGTACGTTATCCTCTGTACACAAACCTGGAATCCGCTCTAGCTTGCCTTGATGAATACAGATGAATTGAATGAGCTGGGACTGCACGACGTTCCTTTAGACGCCTTGGTGCTTGATTTTGACGGCCGCGCCCTGCGCCTACGCTTTTCCTTCTTCTGCGAAGAGGCTCAGGAGTACGAGGCCAAAGAGCTGGTCTTTTACCAAGTACAGCGCGTGGAACTCTCCGCCTTTACCCTCTCCTTCGCTGGGAACGGGGAGGTAGCTGACCATCGCGCCTTTGTGGAAGATGGACAAACCGGAGCGGAGTTCCTGTTCATGGACGGCTTGCACCAGCAAACGTTCACACTGCGCTTCCTCTACCACTCGTGTACTCTCCAATAGCTCCTTTCAGCAAACTACCAGCTGCGACCCGCTACTAGGTGCCAACGGGCCACTACGGCACCGGGGGAGTTTAAGAAACTCGTCGACGAATTAAAGTTCACGAAACGCGTTGCGGGGATGAGTTTCATAAACTCGTAACCAGGTGCTTTCCCGGGCCTGGGCAAACAGAATTTTAGGGGCAGTGGGGAAGTGCAACTATTCTCGCTCTCATCTGGGTTTCGTCCCTTTACATAAGCTTTCGTCGAGGACAAGTCTGGGAAAAGTGGCGGTTTTGGGCTTCCGGCCGAGGCGCGGCCGGCGTGGTACTTTGCCGGGGGCATGCCCTAGGTTTAGGGGTTTACGGCATGTATCCCCGTGTCCCATTTCGCACTGCGAGTCAGTAAGGGGGGCGTATTCAGCACCCGTAAAGTAAGTGGGAGCTTAGCAATTCCACCCGCTACGTAATAACGCGTCTTTAGCGGCCCTGGCCACCAAGCTCTACCACCTTCTACACGACCCCGCGCCTATGTTGCCCCTCCCTGCCGCCCCGACTCGCTGGTTTCGCTGGGCCGACCGGCTCTTGTACGCGGGGCTGGGACTGGCCGTGCTCACGATTGTACCAGGAGTGGGGCTGCTGACACTTTTTATCGTGCCCTGTTGCCTGTATTTGAGCTGGATGGTCTACGTGGCGAACTGGCCGGCGCGCCGGCTCTCGGGCTGGGAGTGGACCCGGATGGCCTTCAGCGCGCTGGCTGCTCAACTGGTGCTGGCTTGGCTGCTGCAAAGTGGCCACCTCCCATCGGCGTTGGTGTGTGGGGGGGAACTGCTGCTGGCGCTGGCTTGGCAGCGGTACCGGCAGGGGCCGGGCGGCGGGCGGCGGGCCGGGGTACTACTGGGGCTGTGGCTGGGCGTTGCTTGGCTGGGCCTGCGCGCAGGGGACTTGTTGGAGGCCGTGCGCACGCAGGATTCCCTCTGGACGCAGACGCTGCTGCTGACCGGCTCCGAGGCCAATGAGGTGGCAACCACCTCCTTCAGCCGGGGGCAGCCCGTGTTGTACGAAGCCTTGTTTCGGGCCGACCCGGACGCGGAAATAGTGGCCCTGCTCCTCCAGCACGGGGCGGACCCCAATGGCCGCTGGCTACGCGAGGATGGGACCCTCATTCAGCCGGTGGCCTTTGCGCTGGCGGGCTACCAGCGGGCGCAACTCCGCACCCCCGTGCTGCGTCTGCTGCTGCAAGCCGGCCTGAACCCTTGCCTGCCCGACCAGCATGGCCAGACGCTGCGGGCGGCCCTGACCGCTTTCGGACCCACCCTCCTGGCCGATAGCACCGCGCTAGCCCGCGCCGAAGAGCGGTTCGGCTGCCGCTAGGCTGGGGGCGCCCGCCGCCGGATGGGGGAAGCACCCAAAGACATCCTGCTACCAGGCGGCAACCGGCAACTTGAGCTTCCTACACAAACACCTCGCGTGGATGGGGGCAGACCTTTGTATGGTCACGCAGTTTAAGCAAGCCTATGAAACCGGCGCTAGGAGCCTCGCCTATGGGGTCAGGTATTCTGTACTCGCACTACGCGCACCGCCACGTCGCGGCCGAGCAGTGCGTGGCCGTGCACGGCCTCACCTACCTCATCGCGGGCAGCCTGCTGGTGAGTTAGGCGGCCAGCCGCCAGGTGTTCGGCGCGGGCAGCCTGCTCTTTTCACGCAAGAACTTTCTGGCCAAGTTTACCAAGCTCCCCGCGGCCACCGAACCGTTCCGCGCCATTACGGTCGTGTTGGACCACGACCTGCTCCGCGCGTTTAGCCAGGCGGCTGGTTGGGGCAGTGGCCCCCCGCTGGCCCGTCCCCGGCCGTGCAACCCGTGCCCCTCACGCCGGCACTAGCGCGCTTGTATGAGTCCCTGACTCCCGCCTTCGACGAGCCCCGGTCGCCGGCCCTGACCCGCGAGTGGCAGCAGCAAGCGCTGGCGTTGCTGCTGCAGGCGCAGCCCGCGTTGCAGCCGGTGCTGTTCGACGTTGGGCAGCCGGGTAAAATTGATTTAGAGGCGTTTATGCGGCAGAATTTTCGTTTCAACCTAGCTGGCCAGCAGCTGGCCGCGCTCACGGGCCGCAGCCTGGCCACCTTCAAGCGCGATTTTAAGCAGCTGTTTCACACCTCGCCCGCCCGCTGGCTCTCCCAGCAGCGCCTGGCCGAAGCCCACTACCTACTGCAGCAGGAAAACTGGCGCCCGTCCGAGGTGTACCAGGAAGTAGGCTTCGAGAGCCTGGCCCACTTCTCCCACGCCTTCAAGCAGCGGTTTGGCTACCCGCCTTCCCGCCTTCGCCCGACCTCGCCGGCCCCCTAATCCCCCTCCTTCTCCCATGCCTACGATTTTCATTACCGGTGCTTCCTCCGGCCTCGGCAAGGCCACCGCCCAACTCTTTGCCGCCCGCGGCTGGCAGGTCATCGCCACCATGCGCCACCCCAAACACGCCACGGACCTGCGGCAGCTGCCGGGCGTGCACCTGCTGCCCTTGGACGTGACCGACCCGGCCCAGATTGCGGCCGCCGTGCAGCAAGCCCTGGCCCTAGGACCCGTCGAGGTGGTCTTCAACAACGCTGGCTACGGCCTGATTGGCGCGCTGGAAGCGCTCTCTGATGAACAGATTACCCAGGTAGTGGCGACCAACTTGCTGGGCGTGATTCGCGTCACCAAAGCCTTCGTGCCCCACCTGCGGGCGAAAAAGACGGGCCGCATCATCAGCACGACGTCAATCGGCGGGCTCATCGCCTTCCCGCTGTATTCGCTCTACCACGCCACCAAATGGGCCGTGGAGGGCTGGAGTGAGAGCCTCTCGTTTGAGGTGGCCCCCTACAACATTCGGGTCAAAACCGTGTCGCCCGGCGGCATGGCCACTGACTTTACGGGCCGCTCGCTGCAGGTGGCCGAGCAGGCCGCTTATGCGCCCTTGCTGCAGCAACTACTAGCTGGCCAAGGGGAGGCGTAGCAAGCGCAGTTCTCCTCGGCCGAGGCCATTGCCGAAGTTGTCTATCAAGCCGCGATCGATGCGCAAGACCAACTGCGCTACCCCGCCGGGCCCGATGCCGTGGCCGTGTACGCCCAGCGGCTGGCGGTGGGCCCGGAGGCCTTTCGCCAAGGGGTAGCCCAGCAGTTTGGCTTGCCGCAGCCCACCCCGGCGGCGGCCGCTGACTAACGGGCCGTTAGCAGCGACAGGCTAAGAGGTTTTGCGAGCAGCAAATGCCGGAGTTGCTACTCGCAAAACCAGCCATTCAACTTAGCCGCGATAGCCACCCTAAGGGGCTCAACAATACACGGTGTCTGTTGTAGAAGTAGGTGGCTGACCAGCGGTATCTTAGGTCTATGCAAGGCCACAAGCAATTCGTTGATAAAGTCGTGCTGCGCTTCCAGTTGTCGGAGCGCGTGCCCAAGCAGAATCTCTACCGCCGCCTAGCCGAGCTGCTCGACTGGGACTTTCTCTATGAGCGGACCCAGGGCCTCTACAGTCACACGGGTCAGCCTTCGCTCGACCCGGTCGTATTTTTCAAGCTGATGCTCGTCAGCCGCTTGGAAAACCTGGTCAGCGACCGGCGCTTGGTCGAGCACTGCAGCCTGCGACTCGATATTCTGTACTTTCTGGGCTACGAGGTGGACGAGGACCTGCCCTGGCACTCGACCATCAGCCGTACCCGCCAGCTCTTTGCGGCCGCCGTCTTTGAGCACCTATTCGACCAGGTGTTTGCCCAGTGCGTGGCCGCCGGGCTCGTCACGGGCCACACCCAGGCCGTGGACTCGGCCACGGTCAAAGCCAACGCGTCGCTGGAGAGCCTGTGTGAAAAGCAGTCCGCCGAAGTGCTCATCCCCCCGCTGCACGTGGCGGGCGAGCCCGTGCCAGCCGTCCTAGCTGCTCCAGCAGCGGCCCTGCTTTCCAGCCCGGCCCATGAGCTACGGCGCGTGGCCACCACCCACGCCCGCTACCTGCGCCACGACAGCGGCCCCTTAGGGCGCGACCGGGCCCAGGCCCGGCTGCTGAGCAACAAAACGCGCTACAGCCCCATTGACCCCGACGCCCGCATCTCCATCAAGCCGGGGAAGGTGCGCGCCCTCAACTACCTGTGCAGCATGGACGTGGACGAAGGCCATGGCCTCATCAGCCATATCCAGGCCGATTTCGCCGACCGCCGCGATAGCGTGTTGCTGGAAAGCATCGTCGTGCCGCTCCACCACCGCCTGCTCACCCATGACTTGCTAGTGCGGGAGGTAGTGGCGGATACTAACTGCTCGAATGGGGTAAACTACGCCCTGCTCGAAGCGCACGGCATCACGCTCTGGATTCCTGTTTTTGGCAAATACAAGCCCGAAACGGCGGGCTTTACCTACGATGCGGAAACCGACTGCTTCACCTGTTTAGCCGACAAAACATTGCCTTTCAGAGCCTTCGACAATAATCAGGATGGAGGGCTCGGGAAAATATACCGGGCGGCTAGCCGAGACTGCCGCTTGTGCCCGCGCAAGCCGACCTGCGCCCCGAAGGTTAAGAAGCGCCAACTCATCCACACGGCCTACGCGCCCCACTACTGTCGGGCGCTGGCCCGGCAGCAGAGCCGACAGGGCCAACGCATGCGCCGGCTTCGGCAGCGCACGATTGAACCCGTTTTTGGCAGATTACTCCAGCACTACGGCTTACGCCGCGTGAACACACGGAGCCGAAGTAGTGCGCATAAAACGATGCTGTTGACCGCCATTGCCTTTAATCTCAAAAAACTGCTTAAGCACCAGTCCAAACAGACGTTACGCCTAGCCATCGCCCTGCCCAAGATGCCCCTAGAAAGGTGGTTTTTGTCCTTTTGGCGGCAGCTTTACCGCCTTCAAGTTCTGCGGTAAGAACGAGTCAGGAGTTCTGCAACAGCCACTGCACTTTGTTGTTCTACAATAAAAACATGTAAAAATTTTATTATATAATACACACTAGCCAATTGCAACTAATTGGCCCTGAGGAGTCATAAAAATATACTGAGCAACTTATTGGTTAGCTTTACTTTCCTTTACTACATTTGTTCGGTTTTGGAAGTATAAGCTCTTTTATTAGCATAATGGATAATAACTTAGCTGGAAAATACTTTTTAACAAGAAAAGCTAAGCTATTCACTTAGCATAAATACTTATAAACAGTCTCTATAAAAGCTGTATTTTGTCTTTGGCGTGCTCGTTACACTTCGAGAGTAGCTAAGGGTTCTATGGGTTTGCACCCATTAAAGTGCTCTATTCTCAGTTTTCCTATTTCTGTACCTAGTTGGCTCTCTCAAACTCGGACTTTGAGAAAGTGTAAGAAAGTAAACTACCGCAGGACTATGTAGCAAAGCGCTTTGCGCTCCGTCACAATAACTAGCTGGTACACCCGAAGGCATTTCGTATCCAAGCTGGATAAAGAACTGCTGGCCAACCCTCTCGCCAAACACCTCAAGTTGAACGGAGCTGCTAAGCTACTATTTCGACTGCCTGCCCTTCCCTGCCTTCTATCTGCCTGTCTATGCCCTACTGCTACGGTCGTCGTTTTTTATTTAGCTGGTTAGTATTGCTGGCGAGCTGGCCGTTAGCTAGTTGGGGGCAGTCGACCTGCGCACCCAGCACCAATAACCTGCTACTGAGACTGCCCCTAGATGAAACGAGTGGCACCACTGCCCAAGACATAACCGGCCGCTACCCAGCAGCTCAAGTGCAGAATGGCGGCATCTGGCACCCCACAGGCGGTATCCAAGGGACTGGCTGTCTGGAACTACCGGGTAATGCTTCTCTAGAGATTCCCATTTCCTCCGCCCAGCCTATTGCGTTTAGCATTGCCTTCTGGAGCAAGCCGACGCAGCTAGCAGACTTCAATAGTTTTTTCGGGGCCAGAATACCCGGCCGACCACTAGACGGCAACCAGAATCCGTGGGGTGCCATTGTCATTCAGGCAGATGCGCTCGGCCGGGTGTATGCCGGTACGCAGGACACCGATGCTAACAACTGGATAGTGACGCCAGCGGGTACTATGCAGCTACAGCAGTGGCAGCACTACATCTTTACCTATATTAACAACACGGGCAGCCTCTACCGCAATGGCGTGCTGCTGGCTACCAAAACCGGCATGCCTGCGCCAATGGCGGTACAAAGCCTGCTCATCGGCGGGAGCCAGGTGCAGGCTAAGAGCGCTTTTCAGGGCTACGTGGATGAGATATTGGTCTATGAGCGCGTCTTTTCGGAGAGTGAGGCCGCCGACCTGTACCGCTGCCAGCGCACAGCCGAGCCAGTGGTATGCCCCCCCCTCGCCTTAGCGCCCATTCAGCCCGTTACTATTAACCCCGGCGGTACCACGCCTTTACAGGCGATTGCCCGGCAGGCTGGCGCGGCTCTGAGCTTTGATGGCATTGATGACTTAGTCACTTCCCCAGATGTACTGGGTGACGTCGCCAATAATTTTACGGTGGAGGCCTGGGTTAATCCCATGGCTGAGCATGAGGTAGACTACCAGCAAATCGATGGGGTGAATGGTATTTATAACCAACGTTACCTCATCTTCCCCACCAATGGGGACGACAAGTTTGGCAGTGGTGGCCACGCGGGCATGGGTATCTCAGTGGGAACCAATGGGGTCAGCGTCTACGAGCATGCTGGGAGCTATATGCCGCCTTTGCTCGTATGGGCGGGCACGCTCACGGGCTGGACGCACCTGGCGGTGGTTTACCGCGACCGGCAGCCCTTTTTATACGTGAATGGGACGCTGGTGCAAACCGGCTTACGGAGTGCTAAGCCCTACGTGCACCCATCATTGGGAGTAGGAGGCGGGCTCTACGGCTACTTCCAGGGGCAAGCCGACGAAGTGCGCATTTGGCGCACGGCGCGTACTTCGCAGCAACTGAAGGACTATCTGCACCAGCCGGTTTCGCCCATTACTGCGGAAGTAGCAAGCTACTGGCGCCTGGACGAAGGCCGGGGCACCACCGTCGCCGATGCCAGCGGTAACGCGCACAACGGCACCCTAGACCGGGGAGCATTCGCCGTAAATGGCAATTGGCAGAGTCCGACCCCACCCACTACCCCTACAGGTTCCCAATGGGTCAGTTCCTCCGCCGCCCCCCTGGCCGACGACGTATCGTATAGCTGGAGCCCGGCGATGGGGCTGGACCAGACGACGGGTGCCAACGTCAACGCCCGCCCCGCCGCGACTACTACCTACACCGTAACGGCGACCAACCCCTGTGGGCAGCAGGCAACCGGGCAGGTGACGGTGACGGTAAAAGCTCCGGCTAACCTGCCGCCCGCCGTGCCTAGCGATGACCTGAACCGCAACTGGTCGTTCTCGCGCACCTATGACCTGGACGGCAACATCACCGGCGAGAGCAAGCAGTTCGTCGATGCGATGGGCCGGCCGACGCAGGCCCAAACCAAAAACCTGGCCGAGCACCACGTCTTTGCGACCCAGACCCTGACCAATACTGGCGGCGTGAGCGTGCTCAGTACGCTACCGGCTCCCATCAACAACCAGGAGTTCAACTACCAGGAAGGCTTCGTTACGGCGACTACCGTGCCGGCCGGTGGCGGAGCGCCGGTCAGCGCCGACTACGCCGCCCGCAACTTTGAAAAGCCGACCGGCAGAATGGCCGACCGGCTGGACGAGACCACGCCCGGCACGCTGGGCTACTACTACAGCACCAACAACACCTGGGAACCTGCCATTGCGGCTACCCGCAACCCCTATAGCGTGTCGGAGCCCATCGCGGGCCCCCTTGGCGGGGTGCGCCGCGCCGCCGGGCCGGGCGACGAGCTAGCCTTGGGCTCGGGCCGCGAAACCCAGGGCCGAGAGTTTCCGCTGCTCAACGAAATGGACCACTACAGCCGGCTGCGGGCGTTGTTCGTGCCCGGTAGCCCCACGCCCAGCCTGCGCGTCCAAGGCCTGAAGGCGGTGAGTGTGAATGCGAACGGGGTGGAAGGTATCACCTTCGTCAACCGGGAAGGCCAAACCCTGGCCACCTGCCTGAGCAACGATACCTACCCGGCCAGCACGCTGACGGGCAGCCTGGCCCTGGACCCCACCAATGCCGCTGGCAGCCCCGTGTACCAGGACCTGCATATCGCGGCCTCCGTCATGACCACCCTCGTCTCGGTCACCGACCAGGGACCCAGCGGCACCCCCAGCAGCTTTGTCGTTATCGACCTGCTGCAAACGCCAGTGGTCGAAACGGCCTACACCGGCGCGCAAACCCTGCGCCTGCCCCCCGGCTTCTACCGCCTGCAAGCCACGGCCGGCAGCCTGGCCTTCTCCTACCAGGTACACTACGGCAATTTTAGCTACGTCTTCTACGACGACGCGGGCCGGCCCCTGGCCAGCGCTGCGCCCAAGGGCCTGGACGAATTGCTGCGCAACGGGCTGGACGCTGCGCCCGTGACCATGCCCGAATTCGTGACCACCAAGGTGTTCGACACGGCGGGCCGGGTGCTACAGGTGACCACCCCGGACGAGGGAATCACCCGCTACGTCTACGCCCGCGACGGCCGCATTCGCTTCTCGCAGAGTGCCGTGCAGGCCCGGCCCGCCAACGGTATGCCGCCCCGCTTCTCCTACTCCAACTACGACGCGGCGGGCCGGGTCGTCGAATCGGGCGAGTATACCCAGGCGGCCACAGCCGGCCAGGGGCTGGTATTTGAGGACATGCTGACGGCTACGCCGGCGGCCAACAGCGTGCTCCAGGAGAGCCTGCTGGAGGAGCGCGTGCTGGCCGGGGGCACCCTATCGGCAGGCAGCCTGGAGCTGGCACGCTGCGCCCAGCGCCAGCAGGTATGGTACGACCGGCCCCAGGCCGACGCGGCGCTGGGCAGCCGCCAGCAGGACTTTGTGCTGGGGGCCGTGGCTAAGACGAGCAACGGGCAAACCACGACCTGGTACAGCTACGACGACCGGGGCCAGCTGACCTGGCTGGTGCAGCAGGCCCCCGTAGTGGGCGTCAAGACGGTGGACTACCGCTACGATGGGGCGGGCAACGTAACCCAGGTAGCCTACCAGCAGGGCCAGCCCGATGCCTTCTACCACCACTACACCTACGACGCTAATCAGCGCCTCATGCAGGCGGCTACCAGTACCACTGGCGCCAACCAGCAGGTGCAGGCGCGCTACTTCTACTACCTGCACGGCCCGCTCAAGCGGGTAGAAACGGCCGACAACCTGCAAGGCACCGACTACACCTACACCGTGCAGGGCTGGCTGAAAAGCATCAACGGGGCCAACCGCCACCTCGACGGCGACAGCCCCGCCAACAACGGCTTTGGCAAAGACCTATTTGGGCTCACGCTCGACTACTTCGCCGGTGACTACCGCAGCGCGCGGCCCGGCCTAGCCGCGCCCAGCATTCTCAACGCCCCCGCCACCCGCTACGACGGCACCGTGCGCTCCGCCGCCTGGTTTACGGCTGCCAACCCTACCCTGCGCCAGCAGGTGTTTACTTACGATGCCAAGGGTCAGCTCAAACAAGCCGATTTCGGGCAGGTAACGCCCGGCAGCACACCCTCGGCTCCAGGTATCTTCCTGCCCACGGCGGCGCAGGGCTACGAGGAAGGTAACCTCGACTACGACCCCAACGGCAACCTGCGCACCCTGCGCCGCCGCGACGGGACCGGGCTAGCCACCGACGATTTCTCCTATCAGTACACCGCGGGCACCAATAAGCTGGCGGCCGTCAACAATCCCAGCGGCGCGCCCGTGCTCGACTACGAGTACGACGCCACGGGGCAGATGATACGGCAGCGGGATGAGAAGGGCCAGCGCTACCTCACTTACGACGTGTCGGGCAAGGTTACGGGCATCTACCGCAATGCCGACCATACGCAGCCGCTGGCCGTCTTTACGTACGACGACCGGGGCTTCCGAGCCAGCAAGGCCAGCTACGACCCGGCCACCTACCAGCTCAAGCAAACGACCTACTCGGTGCGCGACGTGGCGGGCAACGAACTCAGTACCTACGTGCAGGATGCCACCACGCCCGGCAGCCTCTTGCTGCGCAGCGAGGTGCCGCTCTACGGCAGCAGCCGCCTGGGCACCCTCACGCGCCTGAATAACGGCACCCTCGACTATCGCTACGAGCTCAACGACCAGCTGGGCAGTGCCCGCGTTATCTACCACCGCCCCACCACCGTGACGGAGGTCGAGACCATGGAACTGAGCGGGGTTCCCAGCCGGGCCGCCTTTAGCAACGACAACCGGTACCGGGTGGCCGTGAGCGGCGCGCCGAGTGGCGACTACGTGGCCCGCCTGACCAACTCGCAACCCGCAAATGAGGCGCTGATGCGGGTGCTCCCGGTGACCAAAGGCGATACGATTACCTTTTCGGCCCTGGCCCAGTGGAAGCAGAATGCTTCCGCCGGAGGCACGAGCATGACCCCCTTCGTGCTGGCGGGCGCGGCGGCGGGCGTCAATACCCTCTCCCAGCGCGGGGCCGATGGCCAGACCACGGTGTACCCGACCAATAACCTAAACTGGCTCTCGCAGCTAGCCCTAGGCCTAGGCATCACCCTGGGCAAGGGGGCGGCTACCAGCCTGGGGGCCACCTCCCTGCAAGGCTGGATAAAATACCGGGTGCTGGACGCACAGGGTAATCTCATGCTCGATGCGCAGGGCCAGCCGCTGGCCGGGGTGGACTACCTGCTGGGCACGGGCAAGTGGGAATACCTGCAAACCGGCGTGCGCGTGCCTGAGGACGGCACCATCGAAGTGACCGCCGGCACGTCGGGCACGGGCGAGGCCGTGTACTTCGACAACTTACGGGTAGAGCAAACCGCCGGCACCATCGTGCAGGAGCAGCACAATTATGCCTTTGGGGCGCCGATGCTGGGCCTCAACTACGTCATCGGCAGCAAGAAGTACCGCCACGGCTACCAAGGGCAATTTGCCGAAAAAGACGAGGAGACGGGTACGGATGGTTTTGAGCTACGGCTTTATGACTCCCGTATCGGTCGTTGGACTGCTCCCGACCCTGAAGGACAATATAATTCACCTTACGTAGGAATGGGTAATAATCCAGTGTCTAATGTAGACCCAGACGGTGGATTTGCGGGTGTGGCAGTAAATTGGTTTAATACTGCTTTAAATGCAGTAGGCATAGGTAATATAGTAAAAAGCGCGGGTGTTGCGGCTACTTACTATGGACCTTCGTTCGCGCAGATAGGAGGGATAGGATTACAAGCTGGTATTGGAGCGGCAACAAGCGCAATTTCTTATAGCATGAACTATAATGGTCAATCTATTTCGATGACAGCAACCACCGCTGGCCATTCTAGGGTAGTTGGAACTTGGACTGCTGCTTCAGGAGCTGAAGACTTACAAAATGCTGCTTACTCAAACGTAAGAGGCAGAGGGCCTGTTCCTGAAGTCAAAAGCGGCTACTTTATAGACTTGACTATTCCGGTATCAAATGCTCGTATAGCAGCAAATAAAAATCTTATACGTGGCAATGGACTTGAATACATACCCAAAGATGATTTATATCATGCCTGGGGTAAAATGCGTATTCGTTTACAACCGAATAATCCTGAAGAAGTACCTAGCAGTCGTGATGCGAACTCCTTTTATCTGCACGATTCCAAAAAAGGAAAATCACATGGCTGCATAGAATGTGATGGAGACCTCTTTACAAAGCTTATACAACTTAAATCTCAAGGAGTACATAGAATACAAGTGAGAGTAGAGTATAAGAAGTTTCCAGGGGTTGATGTGCTGTTTCAAACAAATGGAAGAACTGAATTTTTATTTGACCCAAAATGATTACATTAATTCTGCTGCTCACAAGCATCTTAGTACAAGACACGGGCAAATCGCCCGCCATCAACGTCAAGCAAAAAACTATTTCATATGGCGAGTACTTAACTGTGGAGATTAATAATAAGACAGGAGAAAAAGTACTTTATTATATTGACCTTGAAACCTGGAATGGAAGGCATTGGATAGAAGCAGACCCAGACATTTTCAATGAAAATTATGATAAAATATTTTTTACCAAAAGCTTAGCTGCCAATAAAGTCTTAACTATCAAGTACAAGAGTTCTCTTATGAGTGACGCCTATTTAGATAGACATAATCTGTATAGATTCTCTCTTAAATACTCTAAAGCAGGAAAAATTTTCAAATCTAGTTACTCGAAAACGTTTATCATGAACAAGTAACTATAATGGATTTATTAAATAAATGAAATTTTTTTTATTGACATTTAATTCATTACTAGCTATCAATTTTAGCTATAACAAAGCTATTCCACACCAACTTAAGTTGTATGGAATTTTTAAAAACACCATCAAAATAGCAGTTACTTGTAATTATAATAAATCTTATTTCTTTTTTAATAAAAAACATAATACTCAAGCAGGATTCATTCTAAATTTATCCCAGGATAATAAGGAGATAGAAAATCATTATATTTCTAATGAGTCTCTCTACACTCGCGTCCTGCAGTATCTCAACTACAACATTGCCCAAGACGTTTACCTGCGCCTGCCGGGCCGCCCAGATTCTGTAGCCGCCATTGCCGCCATTTACCCTAGGCAGTATGGTGCCACAGGCCGAAGCTCAGTGCTACTGACTTTTCCTGTTTCTGACAAGCAATTGCGCCGAGGCTGCACCATCACCTTCAAGGGTGAAAAGCTAGCGGTAGGTACTCACCGCTTCATTTTCACCACTGCCGATATCAAGACGGCACGCAGGGCACCCCGCCCTACCAACTAGTCTCCTACCCCGTTTTTCTGCTGCCCATGTTTCGTAATGCTACGCTGCACCGCGTTGTTGCCAGCTTCTTCTTGCTGGAGTTGGTAAGTTCACTCGCGGCCCCTAGCCTGAGCTACGCCCTGATGGGGCCCGGCCAGCCCGAGTTCACGAGCTACGAATCGTCTGGCTCGACCGATATGGTCAACTTGAGCACAGGCGACCTGACCTACAACGTACCCGTGCTGGAGGTGCCCGGCCCCGAGACTACGTTCTCGCTGCCGCTCACCTACCGCGCCGGCATCCGCCCCGAACAGGAAGCCTCCTGGGTAGGGCTAGGCTGGAGCATGAACCCCGGCGCTATCGTGCGCAACGTCAACGGCTACCCCGACGATGCCAGCGGGGAAATGAACGTAAACTCCTTCTCCGACCCTGGGCACAAGGGCTGGTACGGGGGCGTACCCGGCCTGTTGCAACTAGGCTGGGACTCCGAAACCGGCCGCTCGGGCGCGGCTAGCCTGCTAGGCTTTGTCAGCGCCTCCTGGAGCGGGGGCAAGCTTCAGTCCGGGGACATTGTCGGTATCGGGGCGGCGCGCGGCGAAGGCTTTACCCTGAATCCGGTAAAGCTGGCGGCCGCCGCCTTCACCGTGGCTACGGTAGGGGCCGGGGCCGGGGCATCTGCTGCGGCGTCGGGCACTGCCAACGGTATGAGTATGACGGCTAAGATATTGGGTAACGTTGGTGGCTCGCTTACCGGGTCGGTGGTATCAGCGGCGCTTGGCAAGACCGGGCCTACGGGGGGCGGCTTCAATCGCCCGACCATCGTGAAGGAAAAGACGTGGTTCCGGACTAACTATTGGGTGTTCATCAACGACACTACCAAAGAAGCCATGTTCGGGTCGCTCTACTTCGACCGGATGAGCAGCAACATCAATCCTAATTTTGGCTCTTATAATGACGCCAATAACTTCGGACCAGATGTCTTTGATGGCCCTGATAAGTACGCCGCCGGCCAGTCGCGCAAAGGGTATAAATTCAACTACAGCAGGGACTACAACAACAACGGAAATTTCGTAACGGAAACGGCCGCGGACATTCAACAGGCCACCGACCCGCTTAATCGCGACTACCACACGACCTCGCAAAACCCCATCAGCATTGCGCACGACGACTTCACCGTCATGGGTCCCGGCGTTTCCGGCTCTATTCGCCCCCAGCGCCTTGATGTAGGGAGCGTCGCCTACCCGCGCAACATGCTGGAGCACCACGATAAGTACAACCTGGTATCGTGGCAAAACTACAAAGTGCCCTTCCGCTACGAAAGCACGACCTCTAATACGTATACGCACGTCTCAAACGTGCGGCCCGTATACCTGACCCAGCCTATTGGTGTCGACGACTCGCAGTGGGGTAAATCGAAGCTTATCCTCACCGAAGAGAGGTTTTACAAGCCGGCTGCTCGCACGGAGGGCAATCGCAAGGGCCTGACGGATAACCGGCTGGTACAGGGTAAGCAAGTAGATTGGTTTACCAACAAGGAGCTAGCAGATGCCTACGACAACACGCCGGCCAAGCCCCTCATCAAAGAGTTTGCCGACCCCAAGCGTAACGAAACAAAACAGTACCAGGCATTCGACGGCTATACCCCCGTCACAGGGCCGCCATCCACCAAGTGGCCCTTTCTGCCAACGCATAGTTATGAGCCGCACTATGTGCCGGCTACCATGACGTCGAGCAACATGTTCCGCAAGCTACGCCCCGAAAGCGGCATTGGTGCCTTCGTCATCACCGCCGAGGATGGGACTACTTACCATTACTCCTTGCCAGTCTATCAACTGCGCCAGTACGCCAGAACTACGCAGACTACCGACCCGGCTGCTGCCGATAAGGGATTGGCTATTAATCGTATGGGCGGTAAAGGCAACGAGGCTTATAACTACGCTACGGCTTGGCTGCTCACGGCAATCACTGGCCCGGACTATGTAGACCAGGGCACGCTAGGTGTGGTCGATGACCAGGATATAGGTACTTGGGTGAAGTTCTCCTACGGCAAGTTTTCTTCCCAGTTCAAGTGGCGGCAGCCCTATGTAGGTACGGAGACAAACGCGGCCCAACAGGGCTATTCGTTTCAGGAGGGGGCCAAAGAGACGTACTATCTCAATACTATCAGCACCCGGACGCATACGGCGCTCTTTATCAAGAGCATTCGTAAAGATGGCCGGGGCCATTATACACCCGGGACCAGCACCCCGGAGGATGCCAAGAAAGCTTCCAACCTGGGTATTGACGAGCGTACGCCGGCTTCTTCCCTGCGGCTGGATGAAGTAATCGTAGTCAGCAATGATGATTTGAACGCTATCAAAACCAGCACTGGGTTCAGCGAGGATACCAACGGGAATGCAGCCTCTCAGACAGGGCTGGGAGGCAATGACACTTATGCCAATATATTAGACCAAAATGATGTATATGGCAGCGCTAACATCCGTTCGTTGCTCAATAAGAAAGCGTTGAAGCGGGTTGTGTTCAATTATAGCTACCGCCTCTGCGTGGGAGCCCCTAACTCCTTTGCCAGCGCCAGTTCTCCTCCTGCTTTGGGTACCTCCTATACGGCCACGAACCGCACGGGTAAACTCACGTTGGAAAGCATCGCTACCTACGGCGCTAACAATGTGAAGCTCATCCCGGATTTCCGGTTCGACTACGGTTTCAATCCAAAGTATGACCCCATCAAGTGGGATGGCTTTGGCATGTATGCCAGTGGTGCCACAGCAACCTCGCGCCGGCCAGCCACTGACTTTGCTACTGCCTCACAGGATGGCTCTGCCTGGTCACTCAATAAAATCACCAACCCACTGGGGAGCACCACCGAAATCACCTATGAGCGTGACCAGTATAGCAGCGTATCTGAATACTATACTGGAGTCAATGGCTTGATTGACCAAGGTATTGACGAGCCTAATGGCGTATTCAAGGGTGATAACACAGTTGATTTAACAACCATCTTCAAGGTAAATGATGTTGTTAAATTAAAAGGAGACTCTTACGAAAACTATGATGTCAGCGTGCGATATGGGGATTATAGCCAGACACCCAACGAGAATTATACCGAAAAGCAAAACACCTCATTTGAAGGCAATTACACTATTACTGATTTGTCAAGCAATGAGGTGACATTCTCTAGCCCTCCCCCGCGTCCTACTAATTATGGCTCTACTAGCTACACAGTGGGCGATGCTTCCTATTCATATTATGATGCAGGATATGGGGGATGCGGTGCAAATCTGAAAATACCTAAAAACCTGAACGGGGGTGATATTCGAGTAGCCGCCATTACTACTCTGGATGAAAACAGCAACAAATATGTCGTAAAGTACGACTATACAAATAGCCGCCAAGTTACTCGTAACAGCAGCGGCGTATTGTCAAAGGAGCCGGAATACATAAAAAAGCCAGACTTCAATCTGTATTATGAATTCGAAGGAGAGGTAAATTTATACAAGTTATTCGATTACCCGGCTACGCCTGTTATGTATGGCCAGACGACCGTGCTGCGCGGTAACTTCAGCACTCCCGATGATATCGACCAGCGAGAAGTATACGCCTTCTACACAGCTAACTCGTCAATGGTAAGTGTGGCGAAAGATGCTAGTGAGTCCGCCGCATATTACCCATTCCTGAGCGTTAGTCCTTCCATCGCTATCAAACGGCAAAACAATACCGTAAACGTTGACCTAGGCCTACTTGGACAAGCCAAGAGCATCAAAAAATACAATCGCCGGGGTACGCTGGAGTTTAGCACCGTTTTCAACTACAACAACTCACTGCCGAACGCAGACGGTATAGCTGGGCAGGGGACTTTCACTGAGAATGCGTTGACCTCCGAATTCTTGGATGTCGATAATAGCACCGACAATCTATCCATTTACAATATTAACTGGACGACGAAAAAGTACCTACCCACCACCTTGCTAAGTACTACCACCACTACGAATAATATAGCTGCTACGACGACCAACAAACTCTACGACTTCTACACGGGCACAGTACTGGAAACTTCGCTGGTCAATTCGATAGGTGACGCTTACCGCAGCAAAACAATCCCGGCTTATACCCTTTATGCGGGCATGGGCCCGAAGTCGGAAAAGGCTGGCAACCAGCACATGCTGATGCAAACCGCCGCTACTTCCTTTTACAAGGAGAACGGCACGGGTACCCCGGCGGTGCTCAGCACCGGCATTCAAACCTGGAAAAACGACTGGGCTTACCGCAGCTATGATGCAGCCTCTGATAGCTATAAGGCCGACGTAGGCGCCAACGCGCCCCTCTACCGGCAACACCGCACCTACGTTTGGCAATCGGCGCGTTTGAACCCAGATGGTTCCTACGCGGGCTACACTCCCTACAATTGGACTCAGACCCGGCAAGTACCGGGTTGGCTGAACGTAGGAGAAGTAATGCAGTATGACCACTACTCGCGCCCCCTCGAATCAAAAGATGTAAATGGCAAGTATGCCGCTCAAAAAACCGGCTATGACCAGGGCCTTACTGTTGCGGCAGCGCAAAACGCGCGGTATACCGAGTTTGCCTATTCGGGCGCGGAGGATGCCATTACCAGCGGTGCTTCTGCCAGCCACTTTGGTGGCGAAGTACGCGATGGCGGCCGGCAAAGTAGCGCTCAAGCCCACACGGGCCAGTTTAGTTCGCTGCTGACGGCTGCCAATACCGCTGGCTTTACCTACAAGGCAGTGGCTGGGGATGCCAACGACCTGAACACAAACCGGACTTACCGGGCCAGTGCCTGGGTCTACAACGCCGACCCGGCAACAGCGGCGGCCAACGGGGCTCGCTTGTACAGCAACGTGAACGGCACGATTAAGGAAGTAGGTATCGCAGACCCCAGTACCAAACGCGCGGGCAATTGGTACTTGCTTAACCTCTATTTCGACTTGCCGGCAAGCACAGCTGGGCAACCAGTAACGGTGGGTTGCCGCAACGTAGGTGGTGCAGACATTTATGTAGATGATTTTCGCTTCCATCCCGTGGACGCTCCTTTGCAAGCCACCGTCTACGACCCGGCTACCCGCCAACCAACTTTCACGCTTGATAACGACAAACTCTATACCCGTTATCAATATGATGAGGCCGGCAAGCTAGTCAAAGTTTACCGCGAGGTCTTGACGCCAGACGGCATTACTGCCCCAGCCGAGCGCTTGATTAAGGAGTCTTCCTACAACTATGCTCAGATGAGAACACCCAACTGGCTGGACGAAGGCTTGGTGTGCGCTACCAACGCCGCCGGGCAGACTACGGGTTACTTGGCCCGTCAGCTGCGCGATGTGAACTCAGCTAGCCCCACCTTCAATCAGGTTACCCGTACGACTACGAACGAGTTATCCGCAGACTGCCCGGCCGCCGCCTGTAGTGGCATGCAGCGTTATAATAACGCAACGCAGTCGTGCGAAACTCCGCAGGAGGTCGAGGTCAGTTGCGATGGGTCTACGGGGAAATTTTTCCACTTCTTCCAGTACCAGTATCAGAACGGGGACTTCTATCCGAGCAATGCAGCTCCTCAGCGAGTTAGGCGCCTATCAAATGTTCCTTGCAGGCCCTAATCTACTGTCATGAGGTAGGGTTGATTATACCGCAATTAGCCAACTACGCCCGTTGCAGAGTTCTGTAATGCCTTTTCTATCACTTCTATCCATGTTAGTGTTGCGCACAGCCCCTGTCTTCTTTTTATTTTTTCTATGCTCATGTGCTAAGCCGGAGGCTAAGTTATCGCTGGCTTATATTAATTCTGGGCAAGTGATGCAACAGTACCACGGTACCGCTGTCAAGCGAATTCAGATAGAGGCTAAAGCCCGGCTGTGGCAGCACAGCTTGGATTCCATCTCCTCCACACTTAACACGAAGCTGACCTCGGCTGAGCATGAAAGCCGCTTAGCATCTTACCGACTGAGTTACCAGCAAAGTCTACAAAAAGCTAGCCAAGTGGCTGACCAAGAGTTACTGGCCGAAGTGAATACCTACCTAAAATCCTTTGGAGCAGCAAAAAAATACGACTTAATTTTTGGAGCAAATGATAGTGGTAACATCGTTTATGCTGCTCCTGCTCATGATTTGACCAAGGAAGTGATTCAGGAGTTGAATCAGCAATACGATGCATTACACCCAAACGCTTTGCCTGTTCCAAATACAAATCTCAGATAGTGGACGTAGTTAGGTGAGTGCGTAAAGGAATTTTTACTAAAGTAGATCCCAATAAGACGTCAGTTTAGTCACGAAAAGTGTCATTCTTTCTGCTTGATAAGATAGCGTAAAAAGTTATTTATTAGCTGAGACAATACTAAGCGCTTGGGCCAGTGTTTGCAGATACAGGCGTTTTACCTGCTCAGCGCGAAAGGGCTTGCCGTGGCGGGTTACAAAGCGCAACATATTCAACTTCTCGGCAATCTGGGAGTAGTTGAACCCCTTCTCCCGCAGCAGCAGGATGTGCGCGGCCGCCCGCTCGTTGTGCTCATTAGCGTGCGCCTTCGCTACGCTCTGGTCTCGCCCTTTCTGGGTAGCCGCCGGCGTGAGGTTAGCCGGGGTACCGAGCTGCGCGCCCTGCGCTAGCTTAGCGGCGAGCGCTGCTTTGGTGCGTTGGGAAATGAGCTCCCGCTCATGCTGAGCAAGCACAGCAAAGATGCCCACGGTGAGGGTGTTCGCATTGGGCATGTCGCAACAGACAAAGTCCACTCCCGCATCGCGGAGCTGGAAAATGAAGCCGACATTTCTGGAAAGGCGGTCGAGCTTAGCGATGATTAGCGTCGCCCCTCTGGCTTTGGCTAGGGTAATGGCTGCTTGGAGTTGAGGCCGCTCATTCTTCTTGCCTGATTCAACTTCGACAAATTCTCCTACCAAGTGGGCGGCCTGGGTGAATGTAGACACCGCGACTCGCTGGGCTTCGAGGCCGAGGCCGGACTGACCTTGCTTCTGAGTGGAGACGCGTAGGTAGGCGACGTAGGATTTCACGGGTTAGGAGGATTTTGGGCAAAAGTACCCCCACTTACCCGGATTTCACAGTCATTGAACGTACGTTTAATAAACGTTATAAACTCCACCATAGACGTTACTTTTGTGCCAAACTCCGTTTTATGCTGCCCACGACCACCTCTTACGTCCCCTACTACCGGGTGAGCACCGCCCGCCAAGGCCAGTCCGGCCTCGGCCTCGAAGCCCAGCGGACGGCGGTAGCCGCTTTCGTTGGTGACCCGGCCCAGTTACTGGGGGAGTTTGTGGAAATTGAATCGGGCAAGAAGAATCAGCGGCCTCAGTTGCTGGCGGCCATCGCGGCGGCTCGGGCGGCGGGGGCGACGCTGTTGATTGCGAAGTTGGATAGGTTGTCTAGAAACGCAGGGTTCATCTTTGCCCTGCGCGACTCGGGCGTGGCGTTCGTCTGTTGCGACATGCCGGATGCCAATACCCTTACCGTGGGACTTTTTGCAGTTATTGCCCAGCACGAGCGGGAGATGATTTCCAAACGGACTATTGACGCGCTCACGGCTAAGAAGGCGCGGGGTGCAGTGCTGGGCACGCCGGCTAACATGACTCCGGCGGCCATCGCGAAGAGCTTGAATATTCGACAAGAGAATGCCCGTACCAATCAGCAGAACCAGCAGGCAGCGCGACTTGCGGGGTTACTGCATGCACAGGGATGTAAGTTGCAGCAGATTGCGCAGGAACTCAATAACGGGGGTTACCGCACTCGGCGGGGGCAGTTATTCTTTCCTATGTCCGTGCAGCGGCTGCTAAAACGGCGAACGGCGCAATAAAGAGGCGCTCAGTTTCCAACTTGCGCCACTCAGCAGTAGTATAGCTTAGCCAGGAAAAGGTAGGCTATCAAATGATTAAAAAGGCCATCCAATAATGGCAGCAAAAAGCGGTTTCAAAAATCTGCGCTCTTGAAACCGTTTAGACTCTCTGCTCAGCTCTATAGCAAACGGTCGTATTTTGGATGGGGTAGCGGTCTGCATTGATAGAACTAGTGGGACTGTTTTCTTTTCCAGCAGCCTTTTAGGCCGCTATGTCCATCATCTGACGGGCTCTAAGTGGTTTGACCAGGTCGGTTCAAGTGCTCACTTTCCAGTAGCAGCAGATGCGGCTGCGAAGCGGCGCCCCGGCATATTTACACAAAGCAGAAGCATCACAGATTACCTTTCTTTTATAATATCAAAAGGTCCTTACCGACATTGGCATGGACCTTTTGATTCTAAAAAGGCAAGTCTGAATCATCATCCAAAGCCTGGTGGAAGAGTGGTTTGCGGGCCTTACGCTTGACTAAACGCTCTGAGAGTGTTTCTAGCCCAGGCTGTCCAATAGTTTCCAATAGCTGCAACACCCTACTCGACTCCTTATCATCCCCGTACCGAAACAGAGGACTAATCTCGTAGAAATCATCAATGCGCGTTGCTAATTCTTCGTCTGTTAACGGGAGCACGCGGTACCAACCAGCTACGATGAGGAGTTCAAGACTATGATGGCTGATGAAGAACAAATCATCTTCTATTTGAGTAACTGAGGCAAAATAGCTACCAATATCTTGCCCGACTAACGCATTACGGGATAGTAATGGCTGGTCTTTGAGTGCTAGCGCTGCTACTTGGCGAAGCTGCTGGCTGTAACTGTTTTTTACCTCACTTTCCTGTTCCTGACCAAGGATACGGAACAACGTAGCAATGCTCGATGCCTTGGGCAAGCAGCCAACTGGCATGAGGTGATACGCAAAGCAGAAGGCACGGCACGATTCCAGCAAAAGGCGCTCGTTGCCTGTAGTTAAATTATAATCAAGCAGTTCGTAAAGCTCTCTTCCCTGCCCCTCAGTAAGTTTGAAAAGCGTGATTTGTGTGGTTATAATATCCTCCCAAAAAGGTGTGTCAGAAGCCTGCGTAGGCTTACCGCTTTCTTGAAAACTAATGTATAAAATTGCCGCCAAGCTCCGTAACTGAGATAGCTCGTCTGTTTCCTTAAGCCACGTAACAGCTTGCTCGGCTATCAGCTTTGTATCGCCCTTAAATTCTTGTTTTAGCCGGTAATTTGTCAACTCCCGAAACGATGTGCCATACTCATTCCAATCAGCGGCATCAGTCATATAAGCTTGCTCAATTAAGCGTTGGTATAAGTCCCCGGCCTTAGTAGTTAGAATGTCGCTTGTAAAGTCTGTCATTAGCGTCATTGGAGCAAGCCTGCCCAACTGCCTTAACGCATTTGCTAGTAGCTCATGTGAAGTGATTTTTACCTCGTCTAGTATACAGCGCCTCAATATATCAATGGGCATCGTGTAAAGAATGTTACGCTGGGCTTTATTGATGCTAGTGTTGGTGCATCGGTTTACTAGCTGCACCATAAGTCTTTCGGCATTGCGCCCAGACAGAACGGCAGCCAGTGGAATAACTTCCCGCCAACTCGACTGTCCAAAATGCGGTGTAAGCAGTTTGGATAAAGATAATCCTTCCGCGTTTCTAGGATGAAAGCCATCAGCATAACCTTTGGCCGCTAAGTACTCCTGAAACGTGAGGTGCCGAAATTCAAATACTTCTTCTTCCTCTTCCTCCACCAGTTTACGCCCAACCTGCATTAGCAAGCTACTTCGGTATTCTACCTGCTTGATAAACACTGCCGGAGAAGTCCGCGTAAACCGAAGTTCCGGGATTACCTGCTGCGCGTGCTTAAGTGTTTGTATTAACTCGCGCTGTCCTATTTGTTGCATCCCTTTCTCCATCATGTAGCAGGCCAAGTAGGAGAGCCGCGTAAGCGTTTCCTCTTCATCCAGCGGTTCAAAGGCTTCGGCGTTCCATGTTTGAATGAGCACCTCGACCGCCTTGTTATATAACTTTACCCGGTTTTTAGGTAATTCGCCACCTTGCCGCCGGTTCACTACCAGCAGTGTGGTGAGCAACAACGGGTTTTGAGCTAATCGTCGAATGTGCTCATTATCCCAAATGTCCTTAGCTAGCTTTAAGGCTTTTTGGCGTACTTCCTCACTGCTGTTAATCACCTCAGCGTGCCATTGAACGCACAGGCGCTGCACGTCTGCTTCCTCAAAAGGGGCCAATTTATACGTCTGACAGACACTGGCGATTACATCGGCTACTAATCGAAAGCCTGCCTCGCGTGAGGTGAGCACCAGTGTCACCTGCGGAAACATAATTAGAAAGCTAAGTAAATTCTTAGCAAAAACTTTGCGGTCGGGCTCCTCTGCTATTTCATCCAGACCATCTAAGAGCACTAGCACCCGCCCTAATTGCAGGCTCTCGTGAATATGGGCCCTAAAAGCTACTGCTGGTTCTGGCAGCATACTCATTTGCGCCGGCAGTTGCTCCAGGATTTTTATAAAAGGCTGCCTTGCTTGGTCGCGCAGGTCACGGCATCGAACTACCAATGGAAGCCAATCATGCGTCGGCATTCTGTCGGCAAACTTAGTGGTTCGTTCTGCAAAGCCGTACTCAGTAGCTATGCGCTTCAGTAAAGTGCTTTTGCCACCCCCCGGAGGAGCTAGCAGGGCGAGTCTCACCGAAGGCAGCAACAGCTTACTGATGGGTACTGGACCAGTTTCTATTTCTACTACGGGTCTGATGTGGTCGGAAAAGATTACGGCTGCTTCGCTATCTTCTTCCGTAAGCTGAGAGTATTCTAATGTGTAGTTTAGTTGCTCAAGACTTTGCTCTTGCTCTTTAGTAGCAATTGCCTTCAAGGGTATGAATAGATTCTCTAGCTTAGGAGTTCTAATAGTATCATCGCTATTAGTTGGTAGGCCATCCAGTTGAATGTAGCCACATGCCTCATCCAGCCACTGTCGGTATTGCACAAAAGCCTTCGCCTGCGCAGTCCGCAAGTCGGCTACTGGAGGAGCTGGGGCTAAATATCCTAATTGGTGTAGGGTGCCTCCTATGACTCTATCGGCCTCGATTACTTCCCTTGCTAGTGCAGTTGCTAGCGGCGTACCGTCCGCGTGAATAAGCGCAAAGTGTGTGCGCTGTCTGTATTGAGTATAATATACCACTTTCGCGTAGCCCTTCTCATAAGCCACTAGCTCAATGCTTTCTAGCATTCCGGGAGCTAAGCCTACTCGGCTGGCACATTGCCCAGCTTGCTCCGCAGCAACAGCATCCGTAACTAGTAGCCGATAGTGCTCTAGCTCTGCAATAACTTGAGGACCATATAAGAGGATGATTTGGTCGTCTCCGAACTCCTCCTCTTGTATTTTGCCAGGCTCAGTAAAGCCGCCTAAGGATATAAAAAAAGCGTCTATAGCTGTTTTCGTCTTTCTGCGTTCCCGCATGACAGCCCCCAAAAAAGTATTGAGGTTTGTTCCACCCATTTTATCCTCATGCGCTTTGCATTCGGCCCGTAGCAAACGCGGTAGGTATCGGTGCCTTCCTTCAATATCGATTTCACGCCCAGATTTTTGAACATCTAAGCGAATATCATCATAGCCCAACGCTTGAAATAACTCCTTCATCAAGCGAGTAAAAAGGTCGCCTTTTAGATTGGTAGTCGGGGTAAGAAAACGGATAACAGCCGTGCGCGACATATCTGAGGTTAGAGTGAGCAGCACAAGGTACTGTCCTGTCCTGAATTGTCTAATCCTTGTTTCCGCCTTTTCCCAGGTGATTCTGAGGTGGTCTAACTGGACCGGCAAGTTTAAGGACTTATCTAGTCTAAAAGTCGCACCTTCAAGGGGCTCGGTAAGTAGGTCCTCGATGTAGTGGCTCAGAAAGTCATTAAAAGGTTCGTTTCTGGCTTGCGTTGGGGGGTTAAAGAAGTCGAAAAAGGCCGTCTCTGAAAGGTGCAGTGGCTGTTGCAGAACCATCAGGCTCGTTTAACAAGCGGTCGCGATTAGTACAGAAACCTGTAAAAAGCAGCGGTACCGGTAGTATGTAGGTTCAATTTGGTCGCTAGCAGCCCCTGTGATGTCCTCGGCTGGGTTCTGCAACAGCCACTGTCCCTTAAAGAGCTGCTCTCTACCAAGCATTAGCTCACTTAAGCGGGAAGCGCGCACCACTCCAAAAAGATTCTTAAGGAGTACAGTTTAGGCATCATTTGGGTTAATGCTGTGCTTGGCCTAGCTTCGTCTTTGCGCCTCAAAAGTATTCTTCAAGTTATGCCTATTAACGACCACTCCCTCATTCGTGACAATGCCGAGCGAGGAGCAGTGGCTGATTTCTTAACTGCCCATTTAGCTGAGCCCGGAGCTGAGTGTGCTTTCGTTTCAGCCTATTTCACCATCAATGCCTACCATCACGCTAAGCTGAAAGGTCAGTTCGATGGCATCAAAAAGCTGCGCTTTCTCTTCGGAGAGCCCAATTTTCTCAATCTCGACCCCGAGAAAACTTCAGTCAAAGAGTTCCGGCTGGCCGGCGACCAGCTTAGTCTGCACAACGCTTTAAAGCAGCGCGAGGCAGCCCGCGACTGTGCCCAGTGGATAACTGACAAAGTCGAAATTCGCTCGATGGTGAAACCCAATTTTCTCCACGGCAAGCTCTATCACATCAGTCAGCACGGGGGCAAAATCCAGGAAGCCATTATGGGCAGCTCCAATTTTACCGTCGCTGGCCTTGGCCTGACTAAACGGGCTAACCGGGAGCTGAATATGGTGGTGGACAGCAAAGCCACCGTCCAGGACCTGAAGCAGTGGTTCGAAGAACTATGGACTGACCCCACGCTGGTCCGCGACGTGCGGGAAGAGGTGCTCAAATATCTGCGCCAGCTATACGTAGATACCCCCCCTGAATTTGTCTACTACAAAACCCTGTACCATCTATTCGGCAGGTTTATAGAAGAGCAGGCGAGGGGCGGGCTCCTGACTGAGAAAACAGGCTTTTATGAATCCGAGGTCTGGAATCAGCTTTATGCTTTCCAGAAGGATGGTGTACGCGGCGCCATCAATAAGCTATTGCGACACGGTGGTTGCATTATTGCTGATTCTGTGGGCCTAGGCAAGACCTTTGAAGCTCTAGCAGTGATTCGCTACTTCGAGTTGCTGAACGGCCGGGTGCTGGTTATCTGTCCCAAAAAGTTGAGTGAAAACTGGACTATTTACCAGGCTCACAAAGGCGATAGCCTCAACCCCTTCAAAAAGGACCGGTTTTCCTATACCGTGCTCTACCACACCGACCTTAACCGGCCCGCAGGTGCGGTAGCCACGGCCGATGGCATCAACCTCGACAACTTCACTTGGGGTGCCTACGACTTGGTTGTAATTGACGAATCGCACAACTTCCGCAACAGCTCGACGGCCAAAGATGGACGTGGCCCCACCCGCTACCAGCGGGTTCTGAATGACGTCATTGCTTCCGGAGTCAAAACCAAGGTATTACTGCTCTCTGCCACCCCCGTCAACAATACCCTGCGCGACTTGCGCAACCAACTTTACCTCATTACCGAAGGCAAAGACGATGCTCTGGCCGCCACCACTGGCGTAGCTAACCTGGGCCAAACCCTGAAGCTGGCGCAAAGCCAATTTACCCAGTGGGCCGAGGGCAAGCCTGGCCACGAGCGCAACGCCCAAGAGCTGTTTGAAAAGCTGGATTCCGGCTTCTTCAAACTGCTCGATGAGATGACCATTGCCCGCTCGCGCAATCAGATTAAACGCAACTATGACTCGAAGGAGATGGGCGAGTTCCCAAAGCGACTAAAGCCGCTGGCGGTATTCCCGGACATTGATTTGAAAGGTAAGTTCCCCAGCTACGATGCCGTAAACAAGCTCATCGAGGGCTACCAGCTTTCGCTTTACAATCCCTCTCGCTACGTGCGGGAAGAGTACAAGGCCTACTACGAAGATGTTGCGCGCCAGCAGATGCAGCTGCGCATTGCCACCTTCACCCAGGCCAAGCGCGAGATGACGCTCATCAACATGATGAAAATCGGCTTTCTGAAGCGTCTGGAAAGCTCAGTTAAGTCGTTTCAAATTTCGATGGGCCGGACACTGGAAAAAATGCAGGCGCTACAGAAGCGCATTCACGCTTTTCAGACCCAGCAGGCTGCTAATCCTGACATCGACTTTGCCGATATCCAGCCCGAGGCCGACCCCGAAGGCGACGACGACCTGGCCGCAGTGCTGGAAAACTTCGTGGGCAAAAACCTGAAGTTTAACCTCGCTCACTTGCGCCTCGACGACTGGCTCACTGACCTGCGTGATGACTTTGACCGGCTCTCCACCTTGGAAAGCATCGCGGCTGTTATCGACGTAACCCGCGACGCCAAGCTGGCCGACCTGCGCCAGCTGATTACCGATAAGCTGGCCGCCCCGCTCAATGGCCAAAACAAGAAGATTATTGTTTTCACGGCCTTTGCCGATACTGCCAGCTATCTATACCAGCAACTGCACGGCTGGCTGCGCGATACCCACAACGTGCATACTGCCTTGGTATCGGGTGGCGCTGGCACCAACCAAACGACGTTCACACCCGCTGGCTTCGCCCGTCAAACCGATTTCAACGCCATTCTTACCAATTTCTCGCCGGTTTCCAAGAAGCGGCACTTGCAGGCCAAGATGCCGCAGCAGGGGGAAATTTCGGTTCTCATCGCCACCGACTGTATTTCGGAAGGTCAGAATTTACAGGACGGCGACTACCTCGTGAACTACGATATTCATTGGAATCCCGTGCGCATCATCCAGCGCTTCGGCCGTATCGACCGCCTCGGGTCCATCAACACGCGGATTCAGTTGGTAAACTTCTGGCCCACGCCCCACCTCGACAAGTACATCAACCTCAAGAGCCGCGTCGAAGCTCGCATGGCCCTGGCCGACATTTCGGCCGCCGGCGACGACAACCTGCTCGGCAACGACCGTCAGTTGGAGGAATTGATTGCCGAGGATGAGTTGAAATTCCGCGACCGCCAACTGCTTCGCCTCAAAGACGAGGTGTTGGACCTCGAAGACCTGCAGGACAGCGTTTCGTTATCGGACTTCACGCTCGATGACTTCCGGGCTGAGCTGCTGCGCTACCTCGATGCCCATCGGCAGGAGCTGGAAAATGCCCCTCCCGGCCTCTACGCTGTGGTGCCCGCCCCCGGCGGCGACTACGCGCACCTTGGTGGCCCCGACTACGACAAGCTCAGCGACGCCCAGCGCCAGGTGTTGCGCCCCGGCACGGTGTTCTGCCTGCGCCAACTGCCCGCTCCAAACACTGGCCTCGACGGCACAACTAGCTCTGCTGCCACTAACCGCGACGAGGAGTTGGACAAAGTGAACCCGCTGCAACCCCATTTTCTGGTGTACGTGCGCCAGGATGGTACCGTGCGCTACAACTACGTCAACGCCAAGCAAACCTTGGAAATGCTACGCCTGCTCTGCGTAGGCCAGACTGAGCCGATAGAGCAGCTTTGCGACCTGTTTAGCACCGAAACTGCCGATGGGCACGATATGAGCGTCACCAACGAATTGCTAAACAAGGCGCTGGTTGCCATCAAAGCCACATTTCGCAAGCGCGCCACGCTACACCTCAAAGCCGACCGCGCTGCCACCTTAATGGCCGCTCCCGATACTGAAGGGTTCGAATTGGTGACGTGGGTAGTGTTGCGCTAACCAGTTTTGCATACCGGCCGAGTTTTGCTCGCTAGTTTTACACACTATGCCTCCCCCGCTTAAAGACCGAATTGTCGCTTCCCTCGCCGCTTTTGCCCCTGCTGGAAAGGATGCTACGGCCCGCTCAGCCGACTTGTTTGCCGCCAGCATCGGCCTTTTCGATACCCTGGGCTACGACACTAGCCGACAGGCGCGACTGCCTGACCCCACGGCCGAGGGATTCGTGGCCGATTTCGTAACACCAGATGACCTGTTTAGCCGCGAGCGGGCGCGGATGGCCGAGTGGCGGCAGGTCGAGCTGCTATTTCAGCTCACTCAGGCCGAGGTTATCAACCAGGTGTCGCTTTTCGACACGCGGCAAGTGGACCGCACCCGCATTGAAACCTATCTGTTCTGGGCCATCGAGCTGAGCGGCGACGGCTACACGCGCTCCGAGCTGGCCGCTATCACCCGCGAGCTGAACCGGCTCTTTCCGATGCCCTGCTTCGTGGTGTTTCGCTACGGCGACTGCCTTACGCTGGCCACCATTGACCGCCGCTTGAGCAAGCGCGATGAATCCCGCGACGTGCTGGAGAAAATTACCCTTATCAAAAGCATTGCCCTGCGCGAACCGCACGCTGGCCACGTAGCCATTCTGCACGATTTGAGCTTTCAGGAGCTATATCAGCGCCACCACTTTGACTCGTTCGTGGGCATGCACCGGGCCTGGCAGGATACACTCAACATCGCGCTGCTCAACAAGCGCTTTTACCGCGAACTATATACTTGGTATGAGTGGGCGGCGCTGCCCGAAAGCGGCGTGTGGTTTCCACGCCCGGCCGCCGAAACGGCCGGCCTGCAAGGTGAAGACCTTGAAAAAGAAGAAGACAAGTACCGCCGCCTCAGCCTTATCAGGCTCCTCACGCGGGTGATGTTCGTGTGGTTTTTGCGCGAGAAGGGTCTGGTGCCCCGCCGGCTGTTTGAGCCAAAGGAGCTGACCAAGCACCTCAAGGCGTTTGAAAAAGACGCCGACGCCAGTAGCAGCTTCTATCAGGGCATTTTGCAAAACCTGTTCTTCGCCACCCTCAACACGCCCATGCAGCGCGACGTGCAGGCCCGCGCCGACCGGGGCGAAGACGTGGACGATGAAATCCGGCGCTTCGTGAGCGAAAGCCCGCGCAAAGGCTACTCCGACGACCACACTGACCAAACTAAGTACCGCGGTGCCGAGCTGTTCCGCGACCCGGCCACGGCGCTGACCTTGTTTGAGCGGGTGCCCTTCCTCAACGGCGGGCTGTTTGAGTGCCTCGACGGCCGAGAGGGCGGCGCCGAACTGCGCTACGACGGCTTTTCGGCTTCACCAAAAAAGCGGGCTAGGGTGCCCAACCGCTTGTTTTTCGGCAAAATAGAGGGGCTTAACCTCACGATAGCCTTCGGTGGCGACAAGAAGCAGCGGCAGGTAACGGCCCACGGGCTGGTCAGCATCCTGGAGCGCTACAAGTTTACGGTGGCCGAAAACACGCCGCTTGAAGAAGAAGTGGCCCTCGACCCTGAACTACTCGGCAAAGTATTTGAAAATCTACTGGCGACCTACAACCCCGAAACCCAAACCACAGCCCGCAAGCTCACCGGCTCCTTTTATACGCCCCGCGAAATAGTGGACTACATGGTGGACCAGAGCCTGCAATCCTACCTAGCCCAAGCCCTGCCCGCCCCGGCTGGCTCGGCTGCGGCTGAGCACCTCAGCCGCCTTTTCCAGCCCGAAGACCCGGCCGCCGCCGACCCCAACCCCTTCGGCGCCGACTCGGCCGATACCCGCGCCCTTATTGGGGCGCTTTCGCGCTGCCGCATCCTCGACCCGGCCTGCGGCTCGGGCGCCTTCCCGATGGGGGTGCTGCACCGCATGGTGGCTCTGCTACGCCGCCTCGACCCTGATAACCGCTACTTCCAAGAAGAACAGTTGCGCCTAGCCGACGAAGTTATTGCCAAAGCCGAGGAAATCATGGAGGCCGACGTGCGCGAGCCGGCCGTGCGCAATGCCCAGCAACGCCGGGCCGCCGTGCTGGCCTCGTTCGAGAAGGACGCTGCTGCCGCCCGCGCCGAAGCCGCCCGCCGCCCCGGCCCCCTGGCAGACGGCCTACGCCGGCAGAACTACGCCCGTAAGCTATTTCTGATTGAAAATTGCATTTATGGGGTTGATATTCAGCAAATAGCGGTTCAGATTGCCAAGCTGCGTTTCTTTATCTCCTTGCTGGCCGAGCAGCGCGTGGACGAGGCCAAGGAAAACCGCAACATCCTGGCTATGCCCAACCTGGAAACCAAGTTTGTGGCCGCCAACACCCTCGTGCCCCTTGACCGCGCCAACACGCTCGTGAGCCAGCATCCACTCGTGCAGCAGCGCGAAGCTGAGTTGCAGCAGGTGCGCCAGCAGCTGTTTTTCGTGCGCCGCTACGCCGAGAAAAAACGCCTTCGCCAGCGCGAAAAAGCCAAGCGCACCGAGCTAAGTCAAGCCCTTGAAACTGCGGGCTTCTCCCGCGCCGCCGCCAATCAAGTGGCCGAGTGGAGCCCACTAGACGTGATGCACCCCGCCGGCTTCTTTGATGCCGAAACCATGTTCGGTGTGGCCGATGGGTTTGACGTGGTGATTGGGAACCCGCCGTATGGAGCTAAACTTGACAAATCATACAAGCAATTTTACCCCAATACTTCTTTTGGTGGGATTGAATCTTACAAATTTTTTATCGAAAAAGGGCTGAGTCTCACTAAAAACCAAGGCACATTAGCTTATATCACTTCAGATTCCTATTTGGAAAAGGAAAGTTTTCTGGACTTAAGAAAGTTTTTGGTCAAAAACGCTAGCCGTATTGAAAATATCAAGCTCGGTTTGGGCATTTTCGAGAACGTTGGATTACCTACTTCACTACTGTTCGCTAATCACGAAATTAGTCGCGTAAGCCGTTTGTTTCTAGCGGATTTAACTGATAAACAAGTATCCAATTTAAGCAAGCAGGTTCCAGCAAGTTTGAAAGAACTAAGCGCGCAGGCGGCAACACTGATGCTATTCGTGGAAAAGCAGGATTTGCTGGATAAGGCAGGGACTAGTCCGCTAATTAACCATTACGACCAAGTAATGGGAGTTAAGGTTTATCAGGTTGGCAAAGGGATACCTAAACAAACAAGCTATGAATTTCAAAATGACCTTTTTGTTTCTAAGACCATAAAAGGAGAAACGTGGATGCCATTTGTGGACTCGGGCATAAAACGTTACTACAGGGACGCAGAGGTAAAGTACATTAATTATGGAAAATGGCTTGCTGAACCGCGGGAGCTTAAGTATTTTCTGCAACCCAAAATTCTCATCCGAGAAGTTGTTAATCCAAGGGTTTTTGCTGCCTACGTTGAAGAACCTACTGTGGCAAAAAATACACTGGCGGTAATCGTTCAGAAGAGCGACAAGTTTGATTTGAAGTATTTGCTGTCCATTGTTAATTCCTCTGTTTTCAACTATTACATTATTGAAAATTCTCCCAAAGGAACTACGAAGCTTTTCCCGAGCCTGAACTCAAATTTAATCAAACGCTTCCCGCTGAAAACAATTAGTAAACTCGCCCAACTCCCCTTCATTCGTCTGGTCGAGTACGTGTTGTGGCTCAAATCGCAGCACCCGGCCGACAGTCGCGCGCAGTATTTCGAGCGAGTGCTCGACGGGCTGGTGTACGAGCTATATTTTCCGGCTGCCCTTAAGGAAGGGGGCTGCGAGGTCAGCCCGCACTTGCCGCCGCTGCCGGCCTTGCCTACCGCCGCAGCCGCAGCCGAGGCGCAGTTACAAGGGCTGTATGCGCAACTGGAAGACCGCAACCACCCCGTGCGCAAAGCCCTGTTTTTTATGGATACGGTGGAAGAGGTGGCTATTGTAGAAGGCAAACGCAAGTAAAAGACTTATGCAGCGCATCACGGAAATCCGGCTTCGCAACTACCGCGCTTTTGGCGACCGGGAAGAGGTAATCAATTTGCCGAAACGAGAAAACCTATTGATATACGGCGAAAACGGGAGCGGGAAAAGCACCGTTTACGCCGCCCTGCGCGACTTGCTGGAATCTTCCGTAAATCCCGGTTTGGATTATACGCCAAATGTTTACTTACCTGACGATGCGCCCGGCCACGTGGCAGCTACATTCCGGGAAGTGGAACCGTATATTTCCAACAGCGACTTCGTTTTTGGACCTGACCTCAGCACTCAGCGTACAGCCCTAACGGCCCAGTTTCTTAAAGGAGCGAACAAAAGTCGGGCTTTCCTGAGCTATAAAGAGGTAGTGCGCACCTACCTGTCTGCGCCAGATGAAGCCAGCAAGCTCTTCCAGGTGCTGATTGAGGTGTTGTTGGAACATCATGTGCTGGACACCAACGAAACGCTAGGAGAGTTGTGGGAGCAAATCAAGAGTGATTTGCGGATGCACGGTAACTCTAGTGAGTACCATAATGCTGAAGAAAGGTTGGCTCCGCGTCCAGTTGGTAGCACACCAAATTTCAAAGCGCAAGTTGATAATTTGTTAAAAGCGGTATTTTTTAAATTGAACTCGTTGCTCGAAACCTATTTCAGTCACGGTGTTGAGTTAGGGTATATACTTGATATTAAGCGAGATAATAAAGAAGTATGGGGTGAGTTGCAGCTGGTAGCAAAGTTTAACGGCAAAGAAATTAACCGGCATTTTTCCGACTTTCTGAACGAGGCCCGATTGTCGGCGCTGTCCATTTGCTTCTACTTGGCGGCCATACAGTCCAACCCGCAGCCCGAACAATTCAAGTTGCTTTTTCTAGATGACGTTTTTATCGGCCTTGATACCAGCAACCGCCTCCCACTCCTAAAAATGCTGCACGAGCAGTTCGCTTTACAACACTACCAAATTATTCTTACCACCTACGACCGGGTGTGGTTTGAATTGGCTCGGCTTTGGTTCCAGGACCAATTGTCGCCTTACAACTGGCAGCACTTGGAGATGTACGAGGAACAAGTGCAGCGTGCGCCGGGAGAAAGCGGGCCGGAGCACTCGGTGCGGCCGGTGCTGGTGCCCAGCGAAGGTAATTTGGCAAGAGCAACCGGCTATTTTCGGGCGAAAGATTACCCGGCAGCCGGTAACTACTTGCGCAAAGCGCTGGAAGAAGGCCTGCAGCTCTATTTGCCGAAGGCTTTTATTATAACCAGTGAAAGCGCCGACTCCAAACAAAATTTGGAAGGGCTATTAAATTCGTTCGGCAAGTTCCACGAAATCCTAGCAGAACCCTTGCCCCCTAAATTTGCAGCGGGAGCCAGCGTTCTTAAAAGGCTTGTGTTCAATCCTGCCTCGCATTTTGACCCCAGTAGTCCCTTGTATCGCAGTGAGTTGGAGCAAGGCTTTGAGCTACTGGACGAGCTTGCTAAGCTACCCAAGCTAAGGCGGCGGGTTGTGTATGAGTGCGGTACCTCGCTTACGTACAAGTTTGATAACCCAGTATCAGGTATTCAGTACGAACTCGGCGTAATGCTGACAGCCGACCTGTATTGCGCCGACAAGAAAGGTGCGGCCCCGCGCTGGTTTCCGTGCAGGATGAAAGCTACCAGCTTTAAACTAAACGGCGCAGTGCAGACTCCGCCAAGGGGTGAGTTCACTTTTGAGAAGATTATTGAGCAGATAATTGGTTTTCTAAACAAAAATGGAGAAACCGTTACCATTGATTGGGAACGAAATTTTGTCGATAGTAAAGGCAAGTGCGTTGCTGACCGAATAGCTACCTAGATTGACAGCAGCCTAACTAAGAAACCTGCATGTTCGCATGAAAACCCTCCGCGCCGAGTTTCGCATCCATCAACTCTGCAACCTCGGCGCCCTAGCGTAGCAGCCGGCTTTGAATCGGTTTTACAGTTTTTCGAAAACGTATGACGCCATTTTTTGCCCCAGCTGAATTAGAATTTTTCGCCCAACGCCTAGCTACCTCTGCTGGCCGTGTCTACCGCAAAGCCCGACCGCAGGACGAGGTCGATGGGCACCGCATTCGAGCAGGCGTATACGCGCCCACCAATGAATGGGCCCGGCGAGTAGCCGAACAACTTACCAGTTACCGCGTTATCGCAGATAACCGCTGGCTTATCGGTGGCGGTTATTTTAAGCAATATTCGTGGGCCCGGCTCTATCTCGACGAGTTCGGTGACGAAGGCATTTACTTCACGCTCGGCGTCAGCAGCAATGGTGACCTCATTTATAAGATTGATTTTCAATTTGGCGGCGACGACCCATTATCAGCAGAAGTGCAGAGTCGGTTACGGACCGCACTAGCTAAGAACGGGGTAAAGTGGCAGCGCATTTCGCTGGTGCATTTGCCGAAGTATGGTGGCACTTGGGATCAGCTAATAGCTGAAACGCTAGCCTTTATGCAGCAGCAGGGGCCATTGTTCCGCCAGTTGCACGAATTATTGACCGAGCCCGCCAAACCCGGTGAAGAGGACGTAGCGGCCAAGAATGCTGCTTTCGCTGCCAAATTTCCTAACCCTAACATCATCCTTTATGGCCCGCCGGGCACTGGCAAAACGCACCACACCCTCGAGTTGGCCTACGAGCTGCTGATGGGCGAGCCGCCCGCTTCTTATGCTCTTGCACAAGAGCTTTTTCAGCAGGAGCTAGGCAAGCGGGTCGAGTTTGTAACGTTTCACCAAAGTTTCGGCTACGAAGATTTTGTGCAGGGCATCAAGCCGGAGGTCAATGACAAAGACCAATTGGTTTTCAAGCCTAAAAACGGCATCTTTTACGAAATAGCCCGCCGGGCCCGCGATGAGTTCAACCAGCAGGAGCAGCCCGACCGTCCTGGCCGACTACCATTCGATGTGGTGTTCGACCGGTTGGTACAGCCGCTGGAAGTTAACGGTGAAGAGGTAGTCGTGAAGATGAAAACGGATAAGTACACCTTCCAGCTCATAGCTCTCACCGATACCTACCTGCGGTTCCGCCGGCACGAGAACAAAACCGAGGATAATCTTAAGCGCGAGACGCTGCGAAGTCTCTACGAGGGGACCATTGGCTATAAGCAGGGCGGCTTGCAACTCTACTACCAGTATGTAGTCAATCGCCTCAAAGAGCTAGCGGACGACATAAAGCGCGAGGGCTCTAGTGCCCATCTCCAGGCTGGTGCCGGCGAGGTCGCCCCGCCCCGCAACTACGTCCTTATCATCGATGAAATCAACCGCGCCAATATCTCCAAAGTATTCGGCGAGCTGATTACCCTACTAGAAAAAGATAAGCGCCTCGGTGGCGACAACCCACTCTCCGTCACGCTGCCCTCCGGCGAGGCCAAGTTCAACGTACCCGCCAATCTCTACCTCATCGGCACTATGAACACCGCCGATAAGAGCATTGCCCTGCTTGATATTGCCTTGCGTCGCCGGTTCGAGTTTCAGGCCCTCTATCCAATTTATGCCCAGGCCGATGGTACGCCCTTTCAGCATGCTACGTCGTTCCGGCAGCTCAACATAAACATCAGCGAGCAGAAGTCGCGCGACTTTCAAATTGGCCATGCCTATTTCATGGACCGCCCTAATAAGCCTGCCGAGCCGCTCACTGACATTCTCAATAAAAAGGTAATTCCGCTGCTTTACGAGTACTTCTTGAACGATGCTAAGAAGGTAAAAGCCGTCTTCAAGGATACCAGTCTGGAGGTACAGGAAGACCATGCTACGGGCCTGCTGCGCTATAGTCCGGTGGTGTAAATGCCATGCAGCACCACTACCTCTACGAATACCGCACCCACCTGCATTTAGCCGAATTAGGCATCGACGCGGCTGCCCTGAACCAGCACCTGCAGCAGTTGTGGGATAATCGTCCGCGTACCCCTTCCTTCTGGCGCGCCCCCGATGATGACAGCTCCACCACCCAGCGCTTCCTGCGTTTTCACGGCGAAGACGGCACTGTGAGTGCCCGTAACTACGTAGGCCAGATTTGTTTTGAGGACCATATGCTGCACCTGCTGCCTAAGGTGTTTTACCCCGGTGAAGACATGCCCGACGCCACCCCCGAAGATGACCCGCGTTTGCAGGCCATGCACGCGCATCTGTTCTGGTGGTTGAGCTACGCCCACAAGCTGCGCTTTCCCCGCTCGCTGGCCACCTTCTCAGCGCTGCCCACCAACCTGCTCGAAGTTCTCATCCTGCTCTTTGCTCAGTACACCCACGAATTGCTGAGCCGCACGCACTACCAGCACTATCAGGAAGTGAGCGAAGACCTTGGCACGCTGCGCGGCCATCTCAATTTCGGCGCCTATGCCACCTACTACGCTACCGGTCGGGGCCACCACCTACCTTGCACCTTCGATTCGTTCCAGCCCGACAACCGTTTCAACCGCATTCTCAAGTACGTCACCTACCAGCTGCTCAATCACACCAAGCAAACACATACCCAGCAACTGCTTCAGGAAATTCATTTCCAGCTCGACGAAGTAGCTGACCAGCCCGCCACTCTCACCGACTGCGACCAGGTTCAGCTCTCTCCTCTGTTCGATGACTTCCGCGTAGTGCTCGACTACTGCCGCCTCTTCTTGGCTGACAGCGGCCCCCTGGCTGCCCACGTCGAAGAGGTAAGGGTTTTTGCCATTCTACTGCCTACCGAAGTCATTTTCGAAGAGTTCATCGAGGGTTTCGTTCGCACCCACCTGGATAATCAATTCCACGTCCGTGCCCAAGCCAGAGACTGCTACCTTGCCACAGCAACCCCAACCGGCGCTGCAACACAACGGTATTTCCAACTCCGCCACGACCTGCTGCTGGAGCGCAAGTCAGAGCAAAAGACAAAGGAAAAACCTTTGGTTATCGACACCAAATACAAAATTCTTCCTGTCAACCCCGCTGGCACCATTATTCCAGGGAGTGTAGCTCAGGCCGACATGTACCAGCTAGTGAGCTACGCGCTACGCCGCGGCACGCCGCACACCCACCTTTTCTACCCCGATTCCCTCCGTCATCCGGCATACGATGCAAAAGCTAACCGCTTGGATTATCAGGTTAAAGATAAACTGAGCGGCACAGATGCCTCAATAGCTGTATCAGTTCACCGGTTGCCAATCACAGCTATAGATGCTTTCCTGCCTGGTGCTATCATCACAACCGGTATTAGCAAGGCCATCTGCGCTCTGGAATTGACTCTTACAATCAGATTACAGACGGTTTTGTCATCCTTCCAAGAATGTTATAGCAGCTGGGGTAAAATTGAGGGAATCCAGTTAAGCAGGCCAGAGCAGGAACCTCTGCTTTGAGTCGCACGCAACAAGTACACAGTATTGAGTTGGCAAGTGCGGGCCGACATGCCCAAAGCACTGATGACCAGCGCTTTACAACGGGCGCTGCTCACGCAACGACCCAGTCCAGGCCTACTTGTCCACTCCGACCGCGGTGGCCAGTACGTAGACAAGGTCTACAAAACCCTGCTGCGCGACGCTAAGGCACACCTCTCACATAGCCGCCGCGGGGAGTGCTATGACAATGCCCAAGCCGAGAGCCTCTGGGCGCGCCTCAAAACGGAGTTACTCGAAGCGCGCGAGTGGCCTGTTTTTACAGACATAGCCGACGCGCAAGCCAGCGTGGCCGACTATTTTGACTACTATAATCACAAACGCCGCCACTTTAGCATTGGCTATCTGAAACCTTATCTCTTTCATCAGCAGCAACTTGCCAATATCACCTAATTCTCTCCTGCTCAACTAGACCACCCCAGTATTGGCATAGCTGCTGAACCTGGGCGGCGGTGAAGCGGGTATAAGGCATAGCGAGTATGCCGTGAAGTTCTTATTGGTAATAGGTGAGTTTGGTGGTATTCGACTTTTTATTCTACTGTAGGTAGGGGCGCTGGTCTCTCAGCAAGAAAGGCAGGAAATGGGCAGCTTACAGCATGGCTTTTTGCTATCCATTTCTCGATAGTGTATTCCATAATACAATCATCTAAGGTCGGCTGACAAACTTGGGCCAATTCAGCGCCGATACCAGTTAATAAAACTATACCCGTATCTATTATAGGCGATTTATCAGGGCCAGCAGATTCCCCTCTGGCTTTGACCTCAATCCAGTGTTTGCCATAACATAATAGCAGCGATTCGGTCGTGCTGATATAACCTCCAAATGTCCCCGTATTGAGCGCAATAAGACCTATGTCGTCAAGGTGTCGTAACGTAGAATAGTTAGGAAAGGTAATATTGGCTTCTTTACTTCTAGTGCTGAATAGCAGAGCCCGCGGATTTCCCCCATCTTGCCAGACAAAGGAACATAGCTCTCGGAACATCTCCCCTTCCTCTTTCGTGAGAGTAGCTAAAAAATCAATCGTTCTAACTGAGAAAGTGCCCGGCTTTTTGACTTCACCAGCCAGGATTTTGCCAAAAATAAGCTGGGCATCTTCCCGTGAAATATCTTGCACATTTCGGAAGTAGCGCGTTATCCAGTCAGGGTCAACAGGTTCATCCGACACTTGCTGCTCACTTGCTAACTCAGTCATCGCATAGGCCACTGCTGCTTCACGATTGAGCTGCTGCATGGCGTTTTCAATGGCCATTCGCTGCTGAGCACGTTCGTGCAATTGCTGCACCTCTGGCGTTACACCGGACAATTGAAAGCTAGCCTCTACCCCCTCGATAGATATGCTTTGCAAGTGCAACTCTTCGCGAGCCATTGAGGCGAGCGCACGAACTCTTTCTTGAATTACTCTTGTCTGAGCACCTCCTTCTAGTTCAATACGTTGCACATTGTTTCTAGTGTCACGCGGCGCTAGAAAGTATATATCTGCTAATCGGCTAACGCCATCTGCAAGGCGCCCTCCGCCTGCACCAACTGTTTCGATTAGCTTTACTAACGGGGCGCTAAGGCCAGCAATGTCTTTCAAATCAACAAGAGGAGGCATTGGCTTATCTGTCACTGGGTATGATAGCGCACTAAACTACGAAAAAGCCCCAACGTTTAATGTCAGGGCTGGTAACTACTTACTCCTTTTTAGCAGTAGGTGGCGTTGTAGGCGGAGGAGTTGGGGGCATATGAGGGTTTAACATCTCTGAAGTAGCTGTAACGCAACCTTTTGCTGCAATAATTTTACCTCTCCCCTGAGTAGTTAGGCTTGGCTTTTTCATAGTATCTGGCTTTAATTGGTTTCTTGTGCCTGAATTGGTGCTGAAGGTGTCGGTGGCGCTGGAGGTATCGGTGGCAGTTCTGGAGTGATTAGCGAATTGGTCGCGAATAGCCCTTTGATGAGATCGGGTTCCACTGGCTGCGCTAGTGGGCGGGTTGGTTGGTGCTTTGCCATTTCGGTAATATTGATTGTCTGCAATAAAAATAGCGAATAAAACTATGCCAGCCAGCGTAGTACGTCGAGCCCACACATTCATGCGCTGAAGCTTCGGCGTTAAGGCTTCTATTTTTCCTGTTAATTCACCATATGTTCTCATATCCGGCGGCGCCTGTTGCACCGATGCTGAGCGCAGCATTGCCATCCTATCCATCATTACACTATATTGATCAGCTGCAATCTGATGCGAAAGTAAATTAACCGCTAAAGCAACTAGAAAACACGCCCAACTGAGGTAAGCGAGCCATGCTAAGTGGGCGTGACCTTTGTCAAATACATCTTTGGCTAGTGTAAGTGTAAGAGCTAGGCCACCACCAGCTAGCGCTACAATTTGCTTATCGAGCTCTTGTCCTGAAAGAGTATGGCGCTCATGTATCCGAGCTAGCTGAATATCAGCCCATTCAATGTATTTTTCGCGCTGGAATTGATATTCTTCAGGTGAAAGTGGAGCAGGGGGCATTGCCTGCGCTGGTTGTTCGGTAGTGTCATCTGCCATAATGACGCAAGCTAAGTTGTAGAGCTACTTCGTGCCCAGGCGGTGGTGTATGCTTCCCCAAACCGAGAGCCAGTTAACGGTGGAGAAAATCGCATAGCGCTGGTTCAAAAGGCGTCTTATAATTGCCTGTATGTTAATCATATTATCAGCTATAACAAAGCGGTTAGGTCATAAATTGACCAGGTTGGCCAATCTATCAATTGCAAGTTGGACTGCATAGGCAAGCCGTCTGAGTACGTTTTGTCAAGTTTTTGCCGGCAAAAACTTGACAAAACGTACTGCCTCCCCAGGGCAGGGCCCTGCTGAAAACATTCCTAATAAGAAAGGGGCTGCTGCACTTCGCCAGACCCTAAATCCGCTCACGACCCATCGCATCGGCGTAAGCGCCAAGGTACTCTCGAACCGCGCCGCCTAGCACATTCGATGACCTTACACTTGTACCCGGTTGATTTTCGCGTCTTACTAGCGGGCACGGTTTACAGGTTGCTCCCGATGAGTAAAGGTCGCTGAAGGAAGCACTGGGTGGGAATGCGTGCTGTCAGTATAAGCGCGCAGGCACGTTCTTTACAGCCTTATGCAGTTTCTCTACGTGGATGAAAGCGGGGACTCCGGCTTGACCCCCACCAGCCCCGTTCAACACTTCTTTCTAGCCGGCCTCGCCATCGACCCGCTGCATTTGCAAGGTATCTCGGCGGACCTGCACCGGTTTCGTCAGCATCTGGCAGTAAAATATGAGCTACTCATTTCCGAGGAGATTCACGCTTCAGCCTTCATCAGCAAGCCGGGACCCGTCGCCCATATTCCGCTCAACGAGCGGTTGCGCATCTTGCTGGAATGCGTGGATTGGTGTCGCCGTCGAACGGATATGCAGTTGTTAGCCGTAGGCCTAGACAAACGGCAGGCGGTTACCAATACCGTTTTTCAAGACGTCTGGCGACAGCTCTTGGTGCTCTTTGACGAGCATTTGGCCACGGCTAACCCCGCCGGTCCGGCGCAGGGACTCGTCTTTTGTGATAATACAGACGGAGTCAAGCTGACTAACCTGATGCACACGCTCCGGCAGCCTAGTAGTCTAGCGAGTGGGCCCGCTAGCACCACGTTGCGACATGTCATCGGTGACCCCGTGCTCTGGGATTCGCGCACCTCCTATTTGCACCAAATGGTCGACGTCATTGCCTACTTCGCCAAGCAATTGTTCGAGCCCAACCGCCGGGTACGGGAAAAAGGGGCGCACAACTACTTTCATCGGCTGGCCCCCATCAATCTGCTAGTCAAGCAGCAAGCGAGCGGCATCTGGATGCTTTAGCCAAAAAAAGGGGGCCGCTCACGCGGCCCCGGGGAGTCCTACTTCCAGAATAATCCAGTGTCAGACCACTGCAAAGATAACGGAAAGCGAGTGAAGTTGGTTCTGGCCAGTTGCGTAGCTCCTCGGTGCCAGTAAGTAGTAGGAACTTAGTTTTCTTTGCCTCTCCTGCCTGAAGGCAGTAAACTGCGACCTGACCTGATAGCAATTAGTTACTTTTTAGGCCACCTACTTAATTAAAAGCGTATTTGGCTACGGTGCTTGCTGATACGCGCAGCCTCTTGCTAATAGCATAATTCGATAACCCACCTTTTTTCAGTTCGCGTATCTGCTCGATGACCGCCGCGCTCTTGGTCGGCGGCCCTATCAGCACACCTTCTGCCCTACGTCGGGCCATACCCGCCTTGGTGCGCTCGCTCAGCCGGATGCGCTCCTGCTTAGCCAACGTAGCTAAAAGAGAGATAATAGCCTCCTGAAACAGGCCGACCGAATCCAGATATTGCTCCGTGAGCGACTTATAGCCCACGCCCCAGCCTTGCAACTGATTCAGATACTGCAAAGTGGGTAACGCTCCTTCCCGGCTAAAACGGTCCAAGCTCCAGAACAACACCAAGTCAAAGCGCCGCTGGTGCGCATCGGCAAACAGGGCCTGAAACTCCGAGCGCTTGCCCGTGCCGCCCGACTCGTGCTCCACATACTCCTTGTAGACGGTATAGTCGTGGGCCTGCGCAAAACGCCGCAGTTCGGGCAACTGGTTTTCGGTGCTCTGACCTTTATCCTTGGTCGAGACACGGGCGTAGAGGGCGACGATTGTCATGGCCTGAAGGTACTCCAATAAGGGTCAGTTGGAAAGGCCCGAAAAAAGCGCCTCCACGCGCTGGAAACGCCACCTTCAAAATACTCCAATAAAGGCCCGTACTCAGGCTAGCCTGTCATTGTATCCTGCTCAGCTAAATATTTGTGCACAAGCGTCACCGCCATAGCGCCTTCGCCCACGGCCGAAGCCACACGCTTCACGGAGTTGAGGCGCACATCGCCGGCTGCAAACGAACCAGGCACGCTGGTTTCGAGGTGGTAAGGCGGGCGCGCGAGGGGCCAGCACGCGGGGAAGTTGGGGCGACCCACCAGGTCGGGGCCGGTGATGAGGTAGCCTTTGGGGTCGCGGATGATGGCCGTTTCGCTGGCCCAGTCGGTGTTGGGCTGGCCGCCGATGCAAATAAAAAGCTTGCCGGCCTTATGCCAGGTGGTGGTGCCGTCCTGCGAGTTTGCCAGCTTGATGCCTTCGAGCACCTGGTGCCCAGCTAGTTCCTGCACCGTGGCGTGGTATATGATTTCGATGTTGGGCGTGGTGGTGACGCGCTTGACAAGGTAATCGGAGAGCGTGGCGGCCAGGCTGCCTTTGCGAATCACCATGTACACTTTCCGCGCGAAGCTCGCGAAGTAGCTGGCTGCCTGCCCCGCCGAATTGCCGCGGCCTACCACAAACACGTCCTTGTCCCGGCAAAACATCGCCTCGCTGGCCCCCGCGCCGTAGTACAGGCCCTTGTTGAAAAATTGCGCTTCGTTGGGCAGGCCGAGCTTAGCATACTCCACGCCGGTGGCGCAAATGTTGGCGCGGGCCACCAGCTGGTCGCCGCCGGCTAGGTCCACATGAATGCGGTGGTTGTAAAACGTCCCCTTGATGCCTTCGCGCAGCAGCAAAATATCGACCCCAAACCGCAGCGCCTGCTGGCGGGCACGCTCGGCCAGCTCAGCTCCGGCAATACCTTCGGGGAAACCCATGTAGTTCTCAATCAAGGAGCTAGTGCCCGCCTGGCCTCCGATGGCCTCGCGCTCAATCAGCACGGTGCGCAGACCCTCGGAGGCGGCATACACGGCCGCGCTGAGGCCCGCCGGCCCCGCACCGTAGATAGACAAGTCGTATTCCTGGTGGCTGGGCTTGCTAATCCAGCCCAGGTGCTGCGCCACTTCCTGCACCGTGGGGTTCAGCAGTAGTTGTCCGTTGGGAAAGGCGATGGCCGGCACCCGTTGCCCGGCCGCGTACGCTTGGCGCAGACCCACGGGCAGCGCCGTGGGGTCGGCCGTCGCGTCTACCCAATCGTACTGGACAACGCTACGCTGCAAAAAATCGCGCAACGGGTACAGCTCCGGCGCATCGGGCGAGCCAAAAAGAGTGAGTTTAGTCATAAACGGCGGGCTGGAAAAAAGCGACATCCTACCCCCTGGCGGGGGACGGAAAAGCCCGCACGTAGGGCACGGGTACCGGCGTGTCGGTGTGCAGTTCGGTGGCCGCCCGCAGCGCGAAGTACGGGTCGCGCAGCAGCTCGCGCGCCAGCAGCACCAGGTCGGCCTGGCCGCTAGCTATGAGCGTGTTGGCTTGCTCGGGCGTGGTAATAAGACCCACGGCGCCGGTAAGAATCCCGGTATCCGCTTTGATTTTTTCGGCGTAGGGCACTTGGTACAGGGGCACTACCTTGGCCCGGTCGGGCATTCCAAACCCACCGGCCGAGGCCGTCACCACGTCTACCCCGTGCTGCTGCAATGCAGCCACCAGCCGCACCGAATCGGCCAGGTGCCAGGCGTGCTCTTCATCCGAAAAATCGACAGCCGAGAGGCGCACCAGCAGCGGCATACCGTCGGGGATGACGGCCCGAACCGCATCCACCGCCTCAACCAGCAGCCGGATGCGGTTTTCAAAGCTACCCCCATACGCGTCGGTGCGGTGGTTGGTCAGCGCCGAATAAAACTGGTGAAACAGGTAGCCGTGCCCCGCGTGCAGCTCAATGGCATCGAAGCCCGCCTGCACAGCCCGCGTGGCAGCCTGAGCAAAGTCGGCCACCAAGTCGGCTATTTCGGTCAGGGTCAGCGCCTCGGAAGTGTGCTGCTTGTCGAGTGCCACGGCCGAAGCGCTCTTGGTAACCCAGCCGCCTTCGGCGGGCGGCAGGTAGTGAAAGCCCGCCGCGGGGTGCGCGTGGCTGCCCTTGCCGCCCGCGTGCCACAGCTGCACGGCTATTTTGGCGCCCTGCGCCTGCACAAACTGCACCACCGGCCGCCAGGCCGCCACCTGCGCCTCGTTCCACAAGCCGGTATCAAACAACGTATTGCGGCCCTTTGGCGATATGGCCGTGGCCTCGGTAATCACCAGCCCTACCCCGCCCACCGCTCGGCTACCCAAGTGCACTAGGTGCCAGGCACCAACCAGGCCCTCAGGACTGAGATACTGCTGCATGGGCGACATAACCAGCCGGTTTTTTAGCAGCAAGCCGCGAATTTGTAGCGGCGAAAACAACGCGACGCTCATTGTATAGAATAATGGTAGAGAATTTCGCTTTAGCAACAAACGAGTGATTTGGCCACTAAGCGGCTAGCATCTTACTCTTGCAAACCTATGGGCCCCCAGGATTACCCTAGCGGTAAAAAAGCTGGAATTACCGGTACTTTTAAGGCGAAAGTGCTGGTCGTTGGCCGCCTCGGCTAGCGCGCGGGCGTACTTCGCGGCCCTTACTCTTTATGCGCCTGCGTACTTATTTACTCGCCCTAGTCCTGCTCGACACCTTGGGGGCGGCCCGAGCCGAGCCCATAACTCCGTTGCTGGCACCGCCGAAGGCGGCCCAGCTGCGTGCTCAGCTGTGGCGCACCCCGGGCGGGCCTACCCGCCTGGGGCTGCTGCTGCAACTGGCCGATGACCTAGTGGCCCGGCATGAAGAGCTGGCCACGCCCCTTGACAGCGCCGCCAGCTACGGGCGGCAGGCCCTGGCGCTGAGTACCCGGCTCGCCGACCCGGCCGGCCGCATCCGCAGCTGGTATGTGCTGGGCCAGTTGCCGGGGGCGAGCAGCGCTGCCGACACTACTGGCCGGGCCGAGCTGCGCCAGGGCCTGCGGCTAAGCCAGCAGCTACCCAGCCCGGCGCTCGAAGCGGCCGGCTGGTTCTACCTGGCCAGCAGCTACCCACGCACCACGGCCGGACTGCCGCGCAAGCTGGCCAGCTACGCCCGCGCCGCTACGCTATTTGAGCAAGCCGGCCGGCCGCTGGAGCACGCCTACGTGCTGAAAACCATGGCTGATATGCACCTGCTGCAGGGCCACTCGGGACAAGCCGAGCAAGAGTTGCTACAGGTGCTGGCCCTGTACCGCGCTGCTGGCCACCGCGAGCTGCACTACACCTACGACCTGCTGCGGGGCGCTACCCGGCAGGTGGGCAACTACCAGGCGGCCCTGCGCTACGGCCTGGCCGCCGTGGAAAGCGCCCAGGCCACCCACGACACCACCTCGATTACCTATTTATACGCCAGCTTAGCGGGTATTTACAAGGAGCTGAACCAGCCTGACCAAGCCCTGGCCTATTACCAGCGCGCGCTACGCCACGCTCGCCTGGGGCAGTCGGCGGCGGGTATAGCCATTACGAGCGTGGCCATCAGCCGCTTGCTGCTCAGCCAGCACCAGCCCGGGCAAGCCCTGCGGTTTTTGCAAACCCTGGCCGGCAACCCTCATGCCACCAACTCGGCGGTGTACCTCAGCTGCCTCGTCGACTGCTACGTGGCCCTGGGGCGCTATTCGGTGGCCGAGCGTAGCCTGCGCCAGTTGCTGACTCAGGCCAAGCAGCCGGCTACCGACGACATGGCCCGGCTAAACGCCCATCTCGCGGCGGGAAAATTTTACCTGGCCACTAGGCGCTACGCCGAGGCCCGGCCACAGCTGCAGCAGGCCCTGGAGCTGTGCCAGTCGGCGGGCTACTTGCTGCAAGCGGCCAGCCTGCACCAACTGCTATTTAGGGCCGACTCGGCGCAGGGGCAGTTTCCGGCGGCCATCGCCCACTTTCAGCAGTACAAGCGCCTGAACGACTCGGTCTTCAATGCCGCCCGCAATCAGCAGCTGGCCAGCCTCGAAATCCAGTACGGCACTCGCCAGAAAGAGCAGAATATCGCCCTGCTTACCAAGCAGAGTCTGTTGCAACAAACCCGCTTGCACCAGCGCGAGCAGCAGCGCAACGCCTTGCTAGTGGGGGCCGGGCTGCTGCTGCTGCTGCTGGGCCTGGGCTACAACCGCTACCGTCTCAAGCAGCGCAGTAACCGCCTGCTGCGCGCCCAGCAAGCCGAGATAGCGCAGCGCAGTCAGGAGCTGGCGCGCCTGCTGGCCGAGCAGCGTGAGCTGCTAAGCGAAAAGGAATGGATGCTGCGCGAAATCCACCACCGCGTCAAGAATAATCTGCAAGTAATTGGCAGCCTGCTGCATACCCAGGCCGACTACTCGGCTGACCCCGCCATCCAGGCCGCCCTCGAGCAAAGCCAGTACCGGGTGCAGGCCATGGCCCTGCTGCACCAGCACCTCTACCAGGCCGACCGCGTGGGCCGGGTGCCGCTGCCCACCTACGTGCAGGAGCTGGCCGCGCACCTGCTCGATGCCTTCGATGCCGCGGCCCGCGTGCGCCTGCACCTCGACCTGGCACCGCTGGCCCTGCCCGTGGCCGTGGCTACCCCGCTGGGCCTGGCCCTCAACGAGCTGCTTATCAATAGTATGAAGCACGCCTTTGGCCCCGGCCAGCCCGGCACGCTCACGCTCACCGGCCAGCTGCTCGCCCCCAGCACCTACCTGCTCAGCGTGGCCGACGATGGCCAGGGCCTGCCGCCCGACTTCGACCCTAGCCACACCCACACGCTGGGCCTCACGCTGGTAACGGGCCTCAGCCGCCAGCTCGACGGCGAGTTTGCGCTGCTGCCCAACCCCGCTGGCCGGGGCACGGTGGCCCACCTGCGCTTCCTGGTGGCTAGCCCGGCGACAGCTTCGGTAGGTGTAAGTGAGGGGTTGGGATAATCCGCTGATAGTACCGGTAAAGCCGGTTTTTTTACCGTTTGGGGCCCTGGGTAGCCGGGTAGTTTTGCAGCGCCAGCGTCACTGCGCGGCACCCTGCGGCGGGTGGCTTGGCCAGTATTTACTCTTACTTACCATACAGCGCTATGCCTAAAATCACGGTAAAAGACGGCACCGAAATCTACTACAAAGACTGGGGCACGGGCCAGCCTCTGTTCTTCCACCACGGCTGGCCGCTGTCGAGCGACGACTGGGATGCGCAGTTGATGTTTTTCCTCACCAAAGGCTACCGCGTTATCGCCCACGACCGCCGCGGGCACGGCCGCTCGTCGCAGGCCCCGACTGGCCACGACATGGACACCTACGTGGCCGACGTAGCTGAGCTAACCGCCCACCTCAACCTGCAGGGAGCCGTGCACATCGGCCACTCCACGGGTGGCGGCGAGGCCATCCGCTACGCCGCCCGCGCCGAGCCGGGCCGCGTGGCCAAGGTGGTGCTCATCAGCGCCGTAACGCCCCTGATGCTGCAAGGTCCGACTAATCCGGACGGAGTACCAATGTCGGTATTCGACGAAATCCGCGAGGGCACGGCTACCAACCGGGCGCAGTATTTTCAGGATTTTACCCTCCCCTTCTACGGCTACAACCGCGAGGGCGCCACCATCAAGCAGGGCATCCGCGACAACTGGTGGCGGCAGGGCATGAACGGCGGGGCCAACGCCCACTACTACGGCATCGCCGCCTTTGCCGAAACGGACTTTACCGACAACCTTCAAAGCGTGGACCTGCCCGTGCTGGTGCTGCACGGCGAGGACGACCAAATTGTACCGTTCCACGTGTCCGGCGCTAAGTCCATCAAGCTGCTCAAGCACGGCAAACTTATCTCATACCCCGGCTTCCCCCACGGTATGCCCGCCACGGAAGCCGCAACCATCAACGCTGATTTGCTGGCGTTTATCAAGGAGTAGGAATCGGTTTTCATTGACGCAAAAGAGCTGCCTTCTTGTTAAGGCAGCTCTTTTGCGTTGTATTGGGAGTGGAACCCAGGTATAGCGCGGACTACAAAGTCCACGCTACTTCTCACCGCACGCCCAGCTTCTTCATGCGGGCTTCGAGGGTAGTGGGCTTGATGCCCAGCAACTCGGCAGCGCCGCCGGTACCGCGCACGCGGCCGGCAGCCTGGGCCAGGGCGGCCACGATAACCTCGCGGGCAGCGTCGGCGAAGGGGCGTACCGGGGGCGCGGTGGCGGGCGCAGGGGCAGCGGCGGGCGCCAGGGCCTCGGCCAGCGCCAGGGTGGGCGAGCGGGCCATGATGGCGGCTCGCTCCAGCACGTGCTCCAGCTCGCGCACGTTGCCGGGCCAGGGGTAGGCCAGCAGCTGCTGCGCGGTGTCGGCGGCCAGGCCGGTGAGGGGCTTGCCCAGCTTTTTGGCGAAGCGGTGCAGGAAGTGCGTGGCCAGGGGCAGAATGTCTTCGGGGCGGGCGCGCAGGGGCGGCACGGCCAGCGGAAACACGTTGAGGCGGTAGTAGAGGTCGGAGCGGAAGCGGCCCGCGGCCACCTCCTGCTTGAGGTCGCGGTTGGTAGCGGCCACGATGCGCACATCCACCGCGATGGGGTGGCGGCCGCCCACGCGCTCAATCTCGCGCTCCTGCAAGGCGCGCAGCAGCTTGGCTTGCAACTCCAGAGGCAGCTCACCGATTTCGTCCAGGAAAATGGTGCTGCCGTCAGCCAGCTCAAACTTGCCCAGGCGCTTGTCGGTCGCTCCAGTGAAACTCCCTTTTTCGTGGCCAAACAACTCGCTCTCAATTAAGTGCGGGGGCAGGGCGGCGCAGTTTACCTTAATAATGGTGCGGGCGGCGCGGGCCGACAGCTCGTGCACGGCCCGCGCCACTAGCTCCTTGCCGGTGCCGGTTTCGCCGGTTATCAGCACGGTGGCGTCGGTGCCCGCCACCAAGCCCAGGCTACTGAAAAGTGCCTGCATGGCCGGGCCGGTACCGATGATTTCGCCGATGTTGTAGGTGGTGCGAATTTCCTCGGCCAGGTAGGTATTTTCCAGCGCCAGCTGCTGCCCCAGGGTCTTGATGCGCTCGAAGGCCAGCAGGTTTTCGAGGGCCAGGGCCAGCGGGCGGCTCAGCTCTTGCAGCAGGCGCAGGTCGCGGGCAGTGTAGGCATAGGGGGCGCGGCTGGCCACCACCACGGCCGCCACGGGCCGCCCCTGCACGGCCAGCGGCACGTACATGGAGGAGCGCAAGCCCAGGTACTCGCCGTAGCGCCGGGCCACCAGGTTGCGGGCGCGCCGGGTTTCGCCGGCCTCGCCCACGTTCAGGGTGGGCTGCTGCATCAGGGCTTCCAGCTCTAGCGTAGCCTGCTGCCAGGCCAGCCGGGCGGCGGCATCGGGCAGGTGCACAAACTCGGCAGCGGGCAGCAGCCGGAAGCTGCCATCGGGCTGGCGGCTGGCGTGAATGCCGTCCTGCACAATGCCCAGCACGCGGTCGACGCCGTGGAGCGTGAGCAAATCAAGGGGCAACACCGGCTGCAAGGCCTGGGCCACGGCCGGGGCAATGGCTTCCAGCTCGCGGCCGTTGCGGAAGGCGCTGACCAGGGCCAGCTCGGCCACTTTCTGGCGGCGGCGGGCGTCGATTTCCTCACAGACCAGCAGGTTGTCGAGGGCCAGGGCCAACTGGGGTAGCAGCAGCGCCACGGTGGCGTACTGCTCGGGCGCAAAGGCAGTGGAGTCGGGGCTGGCCAGCTGCAAGCTCGTGAACGAGTGGCGCTTGAGCAGCACCGGAAACGCGGCCAGCGCCCGCGCCCCAAACGCTTCGCGGGCGGCGCGGGCCGTGCGCTGGGTGCGGCACAGCTCCTCAAACGCCGCCCCGGTGAAGGTGCCCGTCTGCTCGCCTACTTCATCGGGCGGCTGCTCGGTGAGGCGCTGCAAAAGCGCGTCGGGAGCGTCGGGACCCAGGAGCCGCAGCGGGGGCACTTTCTCGAAAACGCCAGCCGCGTTCTTGTGCAGTACCACCCAGTAAAACGCCTGCTCCTCGGGTAGCCCAATGCGCAGACTCAACAAGGTGAACGGCACCAGCCGGTCGAGCTGCGTGGCAATGGCCTGGCACAGCTCATCACGGTCGTACAGGCGCGCAATGTCGTTGTTAACAGCCACTTGCAGTTCGCGCTGCCGGCGTAGGCGGGCCTCTTCGCCGTGGGCGTGGCGGTAGCGGGCCAGCTCGAGGGCGGCGAGCACGTCTTTCTCCCGAAAGGGCTTGTTGAGAAAGCCCAGCGGCTGCGTGACATGCGCGGCCGCCAGCACCTCGTTGTTGAGGTTAGCGGAGAGAAATACGAACGGAATCTGGCGTTCGTGCAGCCAGCCGGCCAGGTCCAGGCCACTCTCCGACCCTTTCAGGAAGATGTCGAGCAGCACCACGGACGGCGGGGCACCGGCCAGTAGCTGCCGGGCTTCGGCGGCCGTGGCCGCCAGCCCCAGCACGGCGTAGCCCGCCTTGGTGAGCCGCCGCCGCAGGTCATCGGCCACAATGAACTCGTCTTCGACAATCAGCACGGTGGCTAGTGGCTCGGCCAGGGAGGAAGGAAGCGACATAGGGCGAAGTAGGTAGGGCGTGGGGCAATGCGCAGCAGCGTGAATTTGCAGTGCTCTTGCCGATGGTGTAAAGTCATTTCTAGCGCGAACTGGTCGCCGGACTATCACTAACCGACTCCAAAATATGCCTCCAATATAATGGGCACTCCAACATAATGGAGGTTACGTGGCCAACTGCTTTCCTCGAAAAACCTCAATAAATACTTGACAATAAATAAGTTAAATATAAAAAGGGCTAGCCCTCGAGAAGCTGGCACCGTCCTGGTAAAAGGTTAAAACCTCACCTTCTCCTTCGCTCCGTGTCTGTCTCAGCCATTTTACCTACCGAGCCGCTGCGCATTGCGGAGTGGGTAGCCACTGCGGGCAGGCTTCCGGCCCCTCCCAGCGGCTGCCTGGCCCTGCTCCTAGTGCGCGAAGACGTTGGCATCTGCCGCGATGCCCAGGGCACCACCCTCGCGTGCCAGGCCGGCACCTTGCTGCTGCTTGGTCCTGCCGATTGCTGGCAGTTCGATACCCAGCACCCCGCCCGCTTGGCGTGGCTGTGCTTCTCACTAGACTACCTGGCTAGCCAGACCACCGGCCACCCCCAGGCCGCCGACTGGCAGCTGCTGCGCGCGCGCGGTACCGCCCTAGGGGCCGCCGGCCACTTGGCGGCTACCAAGGTGCCGCCCGCATTGCTCGCTTTGCTCGCCCTGCTGGTTGATTGCTACGCCGGGTGCCCCGGCGTGGCCTCCGATTCGCTGGCCGGGCCCCTGGCGAGCACCGTGCTGCGGGCCGTGGGGCCACTGTTGGCCTCGGGCCAGCCCGGCCCGGCCGCTACCCACGCGGCGGGGGTGGTGCGGCAGGTGCTGGCCTACATTCGGCGGCACGCGGCGGTGCCGGGGCGGCTGCACCTGGGGCACCTAGCCCAGGAGTTTGCGTATTCGCCCTCGCACCTGAGCGCGTTGTTTCGGCAGCACATGCGCGAGCCGCTGCACCAGTACATCGTGCGCCACCGCTTGCAACTAGTCGAGAATCAGCTGCAAGCCAGCGTGCTCACCGTGTCGCAAATCGCTGACGAGCTAGGCTTTGTGGACGTGTGCCACCTCAACAAGCAGTTTAAGAAGCGCTACCACCTCACGCCCACCGAGTACCGGCGACAGCGCGGCCGCCTTGGCTCCCTGAGTTATGCCTAGTGTTCGCACGCTGGAGTACGCACCCGCTACGGCAGCGTAGCGGCTTTCCCCGAGCGGGTTGCGCCCGGAATGGGTCCCACCGGCACCTTGCAAGAACTGGCCCTAGTCAACTGATTGATTTTCAATTTTCCGGCTTCTTAACCCCCATTTTCAACCCACCCTTTTTCGCTGTTTAAGTACTATGGAACCTCGTATTCTAGGCTTGCACCACGTCACGGCCATTGCCGGCCACGCGCCGCGCAACTACGACTTCTACACCCGCGTGCTGGGCCTGCGGATGGTGAAGAAAACGGTCAACTTCGACGACCCCGGCACCTACCACTTTTACTTCGGCGACGAAACCGGCTCGGCTGGCACCATCCTCACGTTCTTCCCCTGGGAGCACATTACGGCCGGGCGGCGCGGCACCGGCCAAGCCACCGAAATCGGTTACTCGGTGCCAGCGGGCAGCTTCGATTTCTGGATGCAGCGCTTTGACGCTAATGGTATTACCTACAACAAGCCGAGCGAGAAATTTGGCGAGCGCTACCTCACTTTCCTCGACCCCGACGGGCTGAAATTCGAGCTGATTGAGTCGAAAACGCCCGACACCCGCACCCCCTGGACGACGCCCGAAGTGGGGGCCGCCGTGGCCACCCGCGGCTTCCACACCGTCACGCTCACGCTGGCCAGCACCCAGGCCACAGCCGAAATCCTGACCGACGTATTTGGCTATACGCTGCTCGAAAAGCACGTCAACCGCAGTCGCTACGTGACCGATACCGTGCCGGGCGGCGCGCAGTACATCGACCTAGTGGAGGCCCCCGGCGAGGCCCGCGCCATCACGGCTGGCGGCTCGGTGCACCACATCGCCTTTCGGGTGAAGGATGACGAGGCTGAGCTGTATTTCCGCCAGAAGCTTGTGGCGCGGGGCTTGCAGCCTACCCCGCAAATTGACCGCGACTACTTCCACTCCGTGTACTTCCGCGAGCCCGGCGGGGTGCTCTTCGAAATTGCCACTGATAACCCCGGCTTCGCCGTGGATGAGCCGTTGGCCGAGCTGGGCACCCACCTCATGCTGCCCACGCAGCACGAGCACCTGCGCCCGCAGTTGGAGCAGCGCCTGCCTAAGATTGGGTAGCGCAGCATATCCCCAGCCCGTCGTGCAAAGTTTCGTGAAGCGTATTTAACGCGCTGGTATGTAATCTGATAGCGACGCCTCACAGAGCGGGCTAGTGGGGTTTGCATTATATTTTCAACTGCTTTCTCAACACTTGCCGCTACGGCTACCAGCGCGGATTCTATCCCTGCATCCTTATGCGTTCAACGAGTCTTCTGCGTGCTTTTTCCCTTGCTTGGCTGCTGCTACGCCTGGCGGGGCCCACCGTCGCCGCCGCGCAGCCCGCCGCCACGGCCGCTAGCGGCCCGCGGCCCCTAGGGCAGTTGCAGCAGCAGTTCGTGGACTTGCGCTTCGGGATGTTCATTCACTTCAACATCCCGACGTACCTGAACCAGGACTGGCCCGACCCGGATGCTTCGCCAGCCTTGTTCAACCCCAAAAAGCTTGATGCCAACCAGTGGGCAAAGGCCGCCAAGTTGGCCAACATGACCTACGGCTGCCTCACCACCAAGCACCACAGCGGCTTCTGCATCTGGGATACCAAAAGCACGGATTACAGCGTGATGCACAGCCCGTACAAGCAGGATGTGGTGCGGCAGTTTACCGATTCATTTCGGGATAAGGGACTGAAGGTCATGCTCTACTACTCCATTTTGGACACGCACCACAAGCTGCGGCCCAATCAGATTACCCCCGCGCACATTGCGATGGTGAAGCAGCAGCTAACGGAGCTGCTGACAAACTACGGTAAGATTGAGGCGCTGATTATTGACGGCTGGAACGCGCCCTGGTCGCGCATTTCCTACGACGACGTGCCCTTCGCCGACATCTATACCCTCGTAAAATCGTTGCAGCCCGACTGCCTGGTGATGGACCTCAACGGCGCCAAATACCTGGCTGAAGGGCTGTACTATACCGATATCAAAACCTACGAAATGGGGGCCAGTCAGCGCCTGGCCCCCGGTAGCAAGCGCATACCCTCGCTGGCCTGCCTGCCCCTCAATAGCGCCTAGTTTTGGAAGAATGACTTCCCCACCGTGCCGGTGCGCGACCCGGCCTAGCTGGTGAGCGAAACCCTCGTTCCGCTCAATGAGAACAGTTGCAATTTCATCCTGAACGTGGCCCCTAACCGCTGTGGCTTGATTGACGATAATGCGCTGGCCGGGCTGCGGGAAATCGGCAAGCTTTGGAAAAACCCAGGGTCCACCACGCCGCTCAAGCCGCTCGAGCCGCCCATCGTTGCCAGCAACCTGGCCAAAAACCAAGCGGCCAACTCAAGTTGGAGCGACGACATGAACATCATGGACTTTGCCACTGACGACGACTACCACACCAGCTGGCAGGCCAACAAAACGGTACCGCAGCCGTGGTACGAAATCGACTTTAAGAACGAGCGGAGCTTCAACACCGTCGTGGTGGCTGAGCAGAAAGCCAACATCACGGGCTACGCGCTGGACTACTGAGACGGCGTGGCCTGGCAGCCGCTCTTCGACGGCAATAATGGCAGCCGCATCAAGCTGCACCGCTTCGGCCGGGTGTGGGGCAGCAAGGTGCGCGTGCGCATCAAAGCCTACGACCACCAGCCATCTATTGCCGAGTTTCAGGTGTTTGATGAGCGGCGCTGAGGCCGGACCTTTTCTAACAGCGGTCGCCCTACTAAGCAGGGCGGCCGCTGCTTTATTTGTCAGTCGAGCTGCGTGCCGAGTGGGTTGGCGCAGGGCTTAGTACTCGCGCAGGTCTTCGTCTACGTAGCACCAGGCCCAACGCTCGCCGGGCTGAGCAGAAGTCATAACAGGGTGCTGAGTAGCATGAAAATGTTTGGTAGCGTGGCGGTTGGGCGAGTCGTCGCAGCAGCCCACGTGGCCGCAGGCCTGGCAGATGCGCAAATGGACCCAGGTGCTGCCCATTGCCACGCACTCGGGGCAAACGTGCTGGGTATCGTGGCGCAGGTGGTGCGTGTCGAGGGCAGCTAAGTGATGGCACAGCGGGTCCATGGCAAGGTTAGTTAAATGGGTGAAAATAAGGCTGGCGCAAGTACGGCAGCCTTACGCATGGCGCCAATAATGCCGTGGATTTTTACCGCTAATTCGTGGGTTTATACCGTCCTTAAGATAATGGATGATAACGCGTGTAATAATGCCACCCATGTTGCGTAAAAACCTGATTCACATGTAATTAATGAAAGGGTCCTGGGGCAGGCCCTATGTAATGGCGGGGCCAACCATACTAGGGAATTTGCGCGGCATGGAATACGTGGCAGATCGGATGCATGCGCACGTGAGCCCAGCGTTGAGTAATATTTCAGTGGGCGCTCACCGGGTCGGCTGGCCGAAGACAGTCCAAGCTTTTTAATACGTCAAACGTTCGCTCAGCCCGTTTGAGTTGGTCGCGCACTTCCGGGTTCTAGACCAATTTCACGCGGACCACTTCGTCTGTGAACTGTCCTAATGCCGAGCCGCGGTTTTGTGCGGCGGCTTTAGCTGACCAGACATAGGAACTTCATCTTCAATACTAATCGTACTCACGTCGCTTGTCGAGCGACATCTTGTTCTTTTTCGGTCATAACAGCAGGAGTACGCATTCTGCTTTTCTCTGGCACAGCAAAACCACTTTACTACCGGTAGTTTGACCTCTGAGTGGGCTTTTAAGCAGGTAGCAGCCCATCGTATAGGGCACTAAACAGCTCCTTATTAACTGGTTAGTTAGAAAACCTAGCCATCAAATAGTGTTTATACATAAGTAATATTGGCAGACACAAAACATTGATAACTAAAGGTAAATACTCCAATAAGGGCCCCATAATCAACGTATTA